>TARA_R110002003_G_scaffold54_17_pt1 | contig 16934 bp, 23 predicted proteins | sample TARA_R110002003 | Tara Oceans TARA_R110002003 (sample SAMEA4396441) | marine metagenome | biome: Westerlies Biome; feature: [SRF] surface water layer (ENVO:00010504); material: water (ENVO:00002006), including particulate matter (ENVO:01000060) such as... | depth 5 m
ACGCCCAAACACCATACGCGCTAAATCCAAGCCCCATGGGTGCAATAACGGAACGCTCTATGGCGGAGACTCGCAATGTCAACGCTTGAAAACGAATTTGGCCATCAACAACCCTCGAAGGGTGCTAGAATATCCAAGGTTAATTGTCAATAAACAACAGGTGAGCAATTTTTTTAAATGGCTTTTGTGCGAATAAAAAGTCGGAAAGTGACGAGCGTTCGGAAGAAGAGCGAAGCGAAACGAGCCTGGGAAGGCAATAATGGGCCAAAGATGTAGGGATAATAAACCGGTCGAAGAGGCTTCAGAAGCTGGATATGGCCACTGCCAATGTCGACCGTTTGCTCTGCGCCAGAACGAGGTGAGGGTGGAGGTTCTGACACAGAGCGGAAGCTAAAGACGGCATGCTGCCTTCAGCACCTTGTAGCAACAGCCCCGAAGGGTGCTAAGATACAAGTCAAGTTGGTAAGTGATGAGCAATGCGAAGATGTAGCGCATCAGCGTCATTTCCAATCGGGAGTTGGTTCCCTCTGAAGACTCTCTGGTTCAAAAGGCGGCGAGGTCCGATACTGGTAGGGTGATCCTGATGAGGATGTCTCGAACATCTGGTTGATGTCCGCCTCCAGCAGCGCACGGTCGTGCTCCTCGGCGATAATCTGTGGCAGGTCCGATGGACCAGCTTGATCAAGACGGGGGTCATAAGGGGGGTCCCATTGGCCTTCGGGTGATAAGAACGAGAAAGGGCGCCTGGGTGGACTCGGCGGTACTTGTAAGGGTGCTAGCAGCCCATGTCCCTCGTCTTGAACCATGAGACTCCCGATGTCATAGCTGGTCTGTGATGATCCAAGCATCGAAGGAAAGCCGAACAAAACGTCGCCATGGTTGTTGTCTTGGGTACTTGGGAGTGTGTCGAAGTCGGAGCCGGCAACATGTGTCGTGCTGGCAAACGTGTTCCCTGGAGGCAATTGAAAATCTGCACTACCAATGGCAGATGCCTGACCCTGCTGCAGATCGGGCACGAAGAATAGGTCCCGGGCTCCGGTAGTTTGCGAGCAGTCTGGGGTCACATCGATATCTTGATCCAGATGTTGTTGGCTAAGTTCGTGCATATACTCATGATACTCTGCTTCGACGTGGTTGACAGAGTCTGAATCTTGGGAGACGTACGCTGTACTGAATCCGGCCAGCTTCGCAGCCTTCAATTCTTGTAGGAGCTTGGATGTGCGCGATATCAGTATGTCGAGCGATACTGTCGCCTTCAGCTCATCTTGCACCCAGCTCATGCGTGCAGCATCACCACGAGGATGTGCGACATCTGGACCTGCAGATGGATCGTCTCGAGCATGCTGAGTTGTTGCAATGGGGGAGGAAGGTGAGAATATGGGCGGGTCCAACCGAAGGTCATCTTGTATCCAAGCGACAAGCTCGTCTGGAAGGTAGCGTGGGTCGTTGCGATCTGTGCAGTTGATGTCAGCCATGAATTGAGGTCCAGAATAGGCTGTGACCTACACGGACTTGGTACCCTGATCTCGTCTGGAAAGATTTTCAGAAACAGTCTCGCCCAGCTGACGAAGCTCAGGCCTCTAGGCTGACTTCGGCTTTCGCAGGTACGGGCTTCATGACCTCCTGCAGCCCAGGCCGCTTCAACCACAATATCTTCAGTACATCTGCCGCAGCGCTTGATATATTGAACATGCCGTAAGTGCTGCTGCGAATAACTAGGCAGCAGATGTTGTCGAACGCCATTCATGTGCTTCTCCATACACCCATTGCACGGTGGTACTCTTCCTTCATTACTGTGCGCGAGGTACCATTTGTACACTGGACAATCCAGGTCTAGGCAGGCCGGTTTCTCGAATCGCTCGGCGACCGTCAGAATGGGGCCCCTGCTGTGCTTTGTGTTAGATTGACCCACGTACGGATGGGACCTATGTGATATCGCTGGTGTACGCTTGTTGGCCGGAGCTTTTCCCTTACTCTGGCGGGAACCGGTATCTTCATTGTTGCCACGGCCCTCATCATTGATCACATCACTCTGCCATACAGTGTCGGTCAAGGAGAGCTCTGGCAATCTCGACGTATCCGAACGCAACTGACGAGACAGTTCACGTACTACTCGAGCAAAGACATGCTGCGCATCCGACCTGACAGATGTCAGTGTGAAGAGTGTGCAAGCACGAGAAGAAGCCTTACTGCTTGACCCGTAGTCCGCTGACGACGCACTCGCACCAGGCGAGGAATTGTTCACAGTACCTATCAAAGGTGTCATCGTCTAGCTCGCTCCTGGCAATGGCGAAGTAATGATGCGCTCGATGCGATGAATCTGGTACACGGTAACGACACTTGACGATGGAATCCTCAAACACTGTGTGGGTGCACGTTAGTGTTCCTTGGTCGCTATGCGCATCGGTTGTGCCGGTACGCGAGGACACATCGCTGTGGGTCACCGCTTGTCGCCTCTGCAAGGGCCTGGTGTCATGAAGCCGGTGCTTCTTCCATTCATGCTTGCGCCTAGCGTCCTGTCGATTAAACTGTCTCTTGCAGATCCGACAGACGCAGCCAGAGCCAGGCTGCGCGTACCTGCGCGAATGTTGCTGACGAATGTGCCTCGAGCAGTTGCCTCGGCCATACCGTCCAGTAAAGTGCGCACCACAGTGCTCGCATGTTACGACGTCGCCTTGTGACTTGATGCTCGTACGTCTGCGATGCGATCGGCATGAACCTATTGCTTCTGAGGACACCGTTGGGGGAGCAAGCGATTCGGGAACAGATCCTGCCTTTGAAGGACCGTCAACATTACGACCCAACCATCCTTCTGCGAGAAGGGTCGCATGCGGCTGGCGGATGGAGGACGAGGACTCATGTTGATCAAGCAACTGGTGGTGTCAGCGACGTCTACTCGTTTCACACAGGGCGAGTCCTACCTCAGAACGAGCACCTGGGTGCCATGGTTCGATAGACAACGAGACCTCGGACAGAGGGCCAGGTAGGTCTTGAAGGTACTCGGATGGCTTTGTCTCGGTACGATACGGCACGGACACACCAGCAGAGTAATTGGACAAGTCGGGTTGCTGGTAGACGCTGAAGTCAACAGATTGGTTGCTGGCGAAGAAGCCGGGGTTGGCAATGGACTCGGCCCTATGATCTACCCAGCCAGAAGTGAACTGTACATCTTCCTCGACAGAGGTTGGCCCTGGTGGAGCCAGAGTGCAGCTTGCGAAGGTGGTCGGCTCGGAATAGTCGGAAAGGTGGCGGGGCCTATGGCCAGTTGCGCGCTCACGGAACCAGCGCTGCACCCACTCGATAGAGAGATCCGTTTGCCAGGCGATGTTACTCAGGTCCCATGGGCCAGGGTGCGGATTGATCGCGAAGGCTGCGTCCAGTATGTGTCTCGTTTCGGACGACACGTGGTTCTCGAGCTCGTTGTGTGAGACCGCTGCTGTGCGTTCCTCTGCACCAAATGATCCCAGGTCCAAGTCCTCCCCAGCTAGGCTGCCATGATAAAAATGCGCCATGAACAGCGCAGTGCGACGAGATGTGCAGGCAAAGCGACGCCCAGGATAAAACTGCGGTGCATCATATGCAACATGTCCAAGAAGAAGGGGACGAGGCCGTGGGATCTTATGGCTTCTCCAAAGCGTGCAACTGTGTAGAACTCTAGCTCAATTGGGCGATCCTGCGCCACATTCTGGCGAACTTCTGCTGATGACGAAGGTGACAAGATTTAGACTAATTTATCTGGGATTGCCAGCAAGCGCATCAAGAATCTGGCAATTCTTGCATGCGATTCGAGAAGCTTGCCGCAAACTGCATGATTGTGCAAGTGTTCAGTGGGAACGGCTACGGCCATTCTTTTGCTTGAACCGTCTCTGTACGATGCTCTCAGAGATGCACAGCTTTTCTCGATAGTTTGCGAGATAATGAGGAAGATAAATTCAATGAGGGGTGCAACTTCACTTGACGCCTTGCGGCTTGTTGCTCGAATCTGCCGCAGCATTGTCCGCGTGAGCGCACGTCTCGACTCAGCGATTGCTTTGGCATCAAAAGATGCGGCTCTGCTGTTCGATTCATTCGTCGCTGGAGGTATACCTGCACGGGCGGCGCAGGGGAGGGCCTGCTGCACGCGTCCATACCTATTACTGCCCCTGTAATACTCAATCGCTGGCGACTGTCGATAGCTGCAGGATGCATACGACATATGCCTCCCTAATCAACCAGAGGGTTATAGGATCGCTCTGACGAAGTAGCGTGCGCACGCGGCCGGGGTGCTACCGCTAGCGGCATGGTACAACTGTGCGACCGCCCAAAAACGATTACTGTTCTGGAAGGGTGGCGGCGGTTGAGCGACGAGAGACCTGAATTGATGTGTGAAAGCCATTGACCCGTGTTGAACGGTCTTGCTGGTATGCCTCTGTAGCTGCTTGACCGATTGTTTGGTAATTGTCGGAGTATGCAGAAGTCGCAACTGGACAGGGTTTCTTGTACGTGCACATGGAGGAATTTGCAAGAGTCCTCACAAGTTGACGAGGCGTATCTGATGTTGCTGGCAAGAGCATAGTGGGGTTTTGTTGAAGTTGGGATGCCTTCGGAACGGAGCAGCTGGGATGTTGGTGGCCCCTGCGCCTTCCTCCCTCCGAGTCGGCACCACCACTCCTCGCATTTGTAGCATCGAACTGCAGAAGTAAGATTCGCGGCCAAGTCGAGTTTCAAGTATTCCCGTCTCCATGAATGGCATCGGCCCCGTTGCGCCTGCCGGCGAGTCTCAAACAGATGCAGCCGAAGTGCCGTGGGGCGGGGAGCCGAAGCGATCTGGTGCGGAACATGGCGATACACCGCAGTTGTACCTCTGCACAAGATGTAGATATAAAGACCACAGAAGAGAAGGCTAGTGAGAGACCACTCAAGTACCGACTTTCAAGGCAATACAAGACGTCCCCAGATAAACCATATCGCGAATCATCACTATGTCTTCGCAGAAATTGAAGCCTACCTTTGATGGTCAGTTCCCGGGACACATCATGCTTGCGATGCTTGAGGGCGGGACTGACGAGCGCAGATGTTATGGGCTGCCAGTCGGCATGCTACGAGTGGGCGGATAGCTACGACAGCAAGGTTGGCGACTATCAGCAATTCACCGGCGCCCATCTAACTTCGAACAGGACTGGGAGCGTCTCCGCAAATGCATTGCACCCACCCTAAGGATCGACTATCGCTCCTTCCTGGACAAGATCTGGGAAGCCATGCCCGCAGATGAGTTCGTCGACATGGCCTCGGACCCTGCGGTGCTGGGTAACCCCCTTCTCAAGACGCAGCACTTCATCGGCGGCACACGGTGGGAGAAGACTGCAGAGGACGAGATGGTCGGCTATCACCAGCTGCGCGTGCCCCACCAGCGGTACACGGACGAGACGCGGTCAAAGGTGGCGGTCAAGGGCCATGCCCACAGCTTCAACACGCACTGGTACAAGAAGGTCGACGGCGAGTGGAAGTTTGCAGGGCTGAACCCCGATATCAGGTGGTTCGAGTACGACTTCGACAAGGTGTTTGCTGAGGGACGCGACTCGTTTGGCGAGGCCAAGGCTGCGAGCGGCATCCCCTCCGAGGCATGAGGAGATGAGTTGAGCGACGATGAGTGAGTGCTTTTACAAGGATACCACGAATGCAAATATTCACAACACTTGTTGAGCACTTTGATCTGCGGACGTGACGTAACAGGTGTGCGAGGAGCAGCCAGCTCATTTTCCAAGATAGAGTGCGTATACCTTCCCAGTTTCAGAGCGGGAGTCCTTCATAGCAACCATGGGACCGAAGGGCACTACCGTCGGGTTCTCAACAGCTTTCGCACCGCTGGGTCGGATGCGGCACAACGAACGGCTCTACTAGCTGCATACGACGCAGCCAGTACCGAAGACTGGGGGGATTTGCTCAGCGTGCCGGCCCTCTGATTCGACTGAGGGCGTCGTTCGCACAAAGCAGAGCCATGGCCATTTACGGTGGGCGGGGCACTCGTCGGGATGCACGTCCGCGACCGTGACCACAACGGCATGCAAGTCATCCTCTGCGACGGCCGGGATGGGCGCGATGCACAGGCGGCGGGCATATGGTGCAGCACCGCAGGCCAATGGGTGCAGGCTGGAGCGAGCGTGGCAGCCTGGTCGTCGAGCAGAGGCGAGGTGGGACGAGCCAGTCGTCGGCAGAGGGGGTAAATGGAGGGAGGCGTGGGAGGCATCGCATCGAAGATCCCAAAAGCTTGTGTCAGCCCCCCCAGCAGCGTGCGATGCGTGCGCCATCGCCCCCAGGTCCGCACTGGTACCGAAGCCCCGCCGCCACACCTGACCAGCCCTGGGAAGCACTCGGCGGATTGGCGGATTGGCTCGGCTGTGGCCTCTAAATCGGCTTCACCTCAGCAGCGATCACTCTCTCTCTTCTACCCCACCTCGACTCTCTTCACGCACACCCGCCTCAGCTCGTCCGTCGTGCTGTCTTCTGTGGCTTCCTTTCCGTTGTCCGTGTTGGAATTGTCTGCGTTCCCGGTCGTCTGCGGTGCTGCCTTTTCGGTGCGTATGCTGTCCCCGTCCTCACAATTTTCATCTCGTCTTGGCGCGCGGGCGCTGCACACGGCCTGCATCGCGGAGGTGACGCACATTTCGTGCCGCGCAGTGTCGTCGTGGGCGCCCTCGCCTGGCTCTCTGGCTGAGGCCCGCGAGCCCTCACTGCTGACATGGCCTGCGCCGCCCATGGCGCCGCCCATCACGGTCCGCCGCTGCCGGACGCGCGCGCGCACGCAGACGCGCCCTCTAGCGGCGGTGGTGGTGATGGTGGTGGAGGAGGTGGTGGTGCTGCTGTGCCCGTGCAACCCTCGCGCATGTGATGCACTCTGGTCAGACCTTGCCTACTGACTGCCCGCGCAGATTCACTCCATCCTCCTCTCCCACGGCCGCTCGCTCGCTCACTCTCCTCCTGTCCGTCCCCGCTCCTTCGGTGCTCGACCCGGCGTTTCTGTCGCAGTCTTTCCGGCTTGTCTCCTTGCGCCTGTACTCCTAGCTGCCTGTGCACTACGCGCCTCCCTCGGCCACGCTCCACCTGCAGTGATAGACGTGCCCGGCTTGCGACGGTAAGTGCAGCCTCGTGCCTGCCACGCGCCCTCACCTTGCGCCCCCGCTGCCTGTCCCATTGTACTATTCTATTGTGCGCCGCGCCGCTTCACCGACACTGACAATTCGCGTCCCCGCAGGTTATAAGCACCACTTCGATTCTCCATCATATTTAGACCACGACTCCTTACTCCCCCACCCGTCAATCGGTCATTACCCCGCCTGGTCTTCTATAGCCATGAGCTTCCAGAACTACGACCAGTTCCAGGGCCAGCCCACGGGCGAGCAGCCCGGCCAATCCGGCTCGCAGCCTGATCTCGGCCAGCAGATGGACACCTCCGGCAACGGCTTCCCTCCCCAGGGCAACATGGGCCCGCCCGGCAGCGCGGGAGGCCCCGACGGTCAGTCTGGAGCCGGCAAAACGACCCTCTGGTGAGTCCCAAGTCATGCTGTATGCGCATCGCCGCAGAATCGCCTGCGGACCATGTGCGACATCAATGGCGTAAGAATGACCTGCTGACACGCGCAGGATGGGCGAACTCGAGCCCTGGATCGACGAGAACTTCGTGCGCAGCATCTGGTACAACATGGGCGAGACGGTCAACGTCAAGATGATCCGCGACAAGTTTTCCGGGTAAGCGGGCGAATCACAGACGAGAAAGGAATTGGCTAACTACCAGACAGTAGTAACGCTGGATATTGCTTCGTTGACTTTGCGAGCGCTGAGGCTGCAGCCAAGGCGCTCTCCCTCAATGGCCAACTCATTCCCAACTCAAACCGCCCCTTCAAGCTGAACTGGGCTAGCGGCGGCGGTCTCGCTGACAGGAGGTAAGTTGTGCCCGGCGCTCGTAGCTGTGCGACTGGCCACTGACTTGTAGCAACAGCCGTGATGAGCGTGGCCCCGAGTACTCCATCTTCGTGGGTGACCTCGGTCCCGAGGTGACCGAGTTCGTCCTCGTCCAGCTATTCCAGAACAAGTACCAGTCCACCAAGTCGGCCAAGATCATGTCCGACCCCATCTCTGGAATGTCGCGTGGCTACGGATTTGTCCGCTTCGCCAACGAGGAGGACCAGCAGAAGGCCCTCACCGAGATGCAAGGCGTGTACTGTGGCAACCGGCCCATGCGCATCAGCACTGCAACTCCCAAGAACAAGAGTGGCGGTCCTGGCGGTCCCGGTGGCATGGGTATGCAGCAAGGTGGCGGCGGCCCTGGCATGGGCATGTACTCCATGAACGCGCCACCAATGGGCTACTATGGTGCCCCCCAGCCCATGAACCAGTTCACCGACCCCAACAATACCACTGTCTTCGTCGGCGGCCTGTCGGGCTATGTCACCGAGGATGAGCTGCGATCCTTCTTCCAAGGCTTCGGAGAGATCACCTACGTGAAGATCCCGCCAGGCAAGGGATGCGGCTTTGTGCAGTTCGTGCAGCGTCACGCGGCGGAGATGGCCATCAATCAGATGCAAGGCTACCCCATCGGTAATTCGCGCGTTCGTCTGAGCTGGGGTCGTTCGCAGAACAACTCCGGCCCGGCCGGCACACCCTACCGCCCTGCACCCCCACCACCGGTCTACGGCCCAGGCATGGGCATGCCTCCGCAGCACTTTGGCGGCGGCTACGCTCCCATGAAGGTAGTCTTCACTTGAACGCAAATTCTGAACAGCTCGCTAATCTTGACACAGTAAGCGCATTTCTCTCCTCTCTCTTGCTTGCACGGCGCTTCATCCATGGTTTATCCCGTTGGCTCATTGCAATGACACCCTTTCACGACTCGTCATCACGACTCTCGAGCGACTTGGTTTCTTTCTGTATCTGGGCGGTTCCCAAAAGTTCACTCACGCTTCAATCTGATGACACCATATTGCTGGAGGGCCTTAGAAGGGAGTCTTTGTATACTAGGTCATCTTTCTGCCCCCGGGTTTTCTTTCGGAGCTGATCACCAATCCCCTTCTAGGGTGGTTGGGGACGTAGCTTAGCGAGTCTTGCATGGGTCGGACGCTGCTTTCCTTTCATCACTTGCCTGCCTGGTTTTCATCTCACGGATGTGTGCGCTACTACGATCTGAGGTTGGCTATCATTCCAATCACATGGTTCTATATTCCATGCATGTTCTTCTTTCGTGCTTGCTTGCTTGATCGGGTTGACTGTCAGGTCATTTCGCATGCGTTCTTGTTAGTCCAGCGTCCTTTGTGTTCTGTCACTGTCACAGTTACACGACATCTCAAACACACACTAACAAACTTTCACAGTGGACTTGCCTTCCAACAGCAGCCATCCGCGCCTGCTTTCACCGCCAGCAACCTTGGACCCTTCCAAAGCGGCAGCCTCACAACTCTCGCCATGGGCGGCCTTGGAACCTCTACATTCTCTGGCCCGTTAAGCTCAGGAGAGCACAACACGCCGTACTCGGGCACCGTGAGCCCTCCAGGAGCTGTGGGCGCCAATCAGAACGGGGCAGGTGGTGCCAATGGCTCGAACGGATCTTTCGACAACGGCCCCTTCTCGCACCAGCTGCCGTAGACGCTTTCGGCCGCCTTGACGCTTTACGCAGATACTGATGTTCTGGTCTCTCTAAAAGTAACGTTGGTAGCATATCAGCATCATTACATTACGGCGCAAATCTGTTTGTAGATGGGAATCATTGCCGTTTAGCGTGGCGTCCGGCGAGTATGGGTAGCCATGATACCCTGGGCAAGTCTCTGGATTGTGTTGTGTTACGAAGACACCAAAACTGCAAGGAAAGGATATTGCGTGAGGACGATGGCTATTGTTTTTCTTCGACCTAGTGTCGACATTTCTGTTGGATGCTCAAATTATGGCACATTTCTAATTCCATACATAGGCACAGCCCCGCGGTGCCTCGGTACTGGCCGTTGTACCTTCCTCCTAGTCATGAGGCACGCTGGCCAATGCTTTCCTCTCTGATCACCCAACAATGACTGTCTCTCTCCTCCTTCTTCGCCTTTGTGGACTCCGATTCACGTTGATTGTTGCTTGATTGGACTAACAATAATTGAAACCCCCACCATGCGCTACGACGATTGGGATGTGATCCTCTTCCCTAAGGACTCGCATGTTCCCATACAGGAGTTCAAAACTGCTTGCTACAGTTCTTCCGACAAAAGTAAGCAGTCTACCCACTACCCACTAGATATTGGCACTTTCTTGCCTACCGCATGACCTGCTAATCCTGCAAGCTACACATGGCCGCCAATCCCCAACCTTGACATGCTACATCGGCTCCCTTCCCCCTTCGACACCTTTCCGAATTTCAGCCCACTCGTGGGTCGCACCAGCAAGGCCTTCCGCCCTCATCGAATCTCGACGAAGAGCTGATCAAAAAGTCATGTACATGGTCCAGGTCGTTGTTGATGGGTGCAGAGTCTTGTAGGCCACAATTGTAGATCAAGTGTGTGGTGTCCTGATGTAACACAGCCGCGGTCTCTTCGACACTGCGTCAAAATGGCCACAAGAGATTGGTTGGTGTTACTTATCCCCGCCGTAACTAGACATGTAGAGCTGACGTGTCAGCAGCGCAAGAAGCGAAATGCCTCACGGCCACCGAGCATTCGACGAATCAGCGAAGACCGTACCTCTTGTTTCCATCGTTCATTCAGCAGACGCTCATGCAGCCTGAGTGGGACTGTCGTGACCCCAGTGGGAGGATCAACGTCATCCTATCGGAGCAGACGGTGTGCAGGACTGGCAGTCTGTCAGAAGCAGACCTGGGTGTTTCCAATGAGATCGTCTGTTTCTCTTTTCAGCATGCTCCAAAGGGCGAGTCAAGCATAGCTGAAAACTGAACATGGGGTTCTAATGTTCTCCAGATATACTGGAACGAGCGGGCATTTCGTGGCCCATTCGTAATCCATTATACCTGCCCGATGCTCTACAAGGTGTCCCTATGCCCTCGAGACCGAGCGACTTGTCTTTGAAGGCTGCATGGACGCATGCCGTAGCTCATGACGGTCGGCAACAGTCACCTTCATCACAGGTATCAACATCAGCCGCTCGAAGGCCACGCAGTCCTGAGCGCCCGCAGAGACCAAACTCACATCCATCTCTACCCAGGGTGTCGAAGCCGGCAGTTCGCACGATCAAGGATGCTCGATCGAATATGTGGGAAGACTCCTTCGAGTCGTTCTGTGACACTCAAGACGACACCAGTATGGACTTTTGGCCGGTTCATCGAAGCACGTCCAATCTCAACAGCGATATCTTCAAGGGTAATTGTATGTTCCCATCCTCACGTTCGACAAGAACCCAACCGCCGTGGATCACCCCCTCTCAGGAGCAACACCCAAATGCGAACTTGGGGTGGCATGACAGCCACTTAATGAAACAGAAAGAAAGACAAGTGTTACTCACACTTGGCGATGATCAAATCGGACAGGTTTTCGAAGCCATCAGCCCACCAAAGATACAACACAATTTGCCGCACAACGCTCAACATAGGCTGAAGGGCCCTCGCGGTCGCGCACTGACGCCGAGATCCTACCATGCTTCAACAATAGGGAGCGTTCCTCTTACTGGGCGCCTTTCTACCGCTGCATTTGCTCGCAAGCCGTCCTATCCCAATCTTACTGAGCCTCTTCCATTAGCAGCAATGAGATCATCTCCAGACAAACCCAATGTCACTGACTTCCGCACGAATATGCCGCCTTCATCGTACCACGCTTCGGTCGCGAGCAACAAGGAGAATTTCGCACCCTCTCAGTCCCAGTTACCAATACCCGTCTCGTATGCTGGCCGTGCTGCAATGCCTAACTCATATTTCCCGAAGGTGCCACACTGGAACTCCGACATCTTCAACAGAGATGGATCTTCTGTGTTCTCGAGCTACAATCGACATAATCCCGACAAAGTTACCTATGTTGGTGTTCGTGGGAGGCACGCAGCCTCTCATACGCCTTTGGAAAACGGCGATGTGAGGAGCAAGAAGGAGGGGTTAGCTCAGCATGGGCTAAACCTGTCAGAGCACCAGATTCGACATGATCGAGGCTCTTTCCCGTCAACAAGTGTCGAGCGCGTGCCCACAAAGAAGGCTGACAGCAGTGAGAATGCTAGCAGTAGTGGTGCGAGTATGACAGCCAAAATTACCCCAGGGGTTGTCGAGATCATTGACGTCGACGCGATTGACCCTGCTCTCGACCCGAAGCCACCACTTGACACTACTAGACTCTCGCCTGTCAAGTCACTCCACAAGCCCGGTATGTCCAGCATGGACAGCACAGGACGCCTCGAACAAAAGCTTTTCAGTGCATTGGGCGAGGAGCTTGCCAGCTTCGATTCTCATGTCGGCCATACGGACATGAGCCCTGCGCTCACTGATGCATTCCGTGTGGCAGCCTCGGACCTTGATGCGAGAACAGATTCTGTCTCATTAGCGACAGAGCCCGAGGCAGTTGGTAAGAGAAAGAGGCAGAATACGTTGGGCGGTGACCGAGACCGGAATCCATTGAGCAAGAGGGAGAAGGGCAAGCAGAGCGATGTTGAAGAGCGAGAGGAAGAGGACGCACCGCATCCGATGGGCGATTGACACACTGTCCAGCAGAGCTTTTGGCTTTACAAGATCAAATGATGCTTTCCGTAGTTACTCCTTGGCATTCTTGTATGTTGTACCTAGTCAGCAGGACGGATAGTTCATCGGCTACTTAGCAGAAAGTATTCTACAGCACAATCGGCCGTTAGTTTATACATGTATACATACCTTATCAATCAACGCGAAACCATGGCGCGCGCCAGATGCATGTAGATATACAGCGATTAGCGCCTCTTCCCAGGGTGACACGATCGAGGTGCTTCGAAGACCTAGTGAAGGTGAACGACTGCACTTTCGCCTCATGCTGCATGGCGAGCTGCACAGTCATGTGTTGTGTACAACTCCAGGATTAGCTCCGGACACTCAAAGTAGCAGTCACAACTATCACGAGTTGTTGTCCAGCGGGTCGGTCATGGACGTGCAGCATGCAAGAGAAAACAAGGCGACAAATTCATTTTGGAAAAAGGGTGGAACTGACGTAACGCCTGGTATCTGAACATGATCCAACGCCAATGAATCTAAAATGCAATCCCTCAATGCGCAATCTGGAAGAGATACCGTTGTACATGCGACTGCGGATTCGTATTGAGCAGGCCGGCTGAAAGTGAAGTTTCCCGGTGCCTTCCAATAAAGACAGTCTCTGTTATCGGTGCAGGACCGCACTTCGCCCTGGCATGCGCCGGCTGAGCCTCTTAGACGCCATCTCGTCCGCGGCGCCCTGTTCACTTGTACTGCGGCACTCCCTGTGGTGGTGGTCCATACCCTGGGCCTCCGCCGCCATGTCCGTCCTGTCCACCATGCATCATCACCGCCGGCGCCTGCTGTCCACCTCCGCCTTGCAGTTGTTGCTGAACGTCCGGTCGGTATTTGACGTCTTGTCCAAAATGGCAAATATGGCATCCGACCTCCTTGTGCGGCTTGAGCGAGAACGGGATGATGGGGACGAAGCAGAATGTGAACCACTCCCAGCGCTTCATTACCTGAAGTGAGTGTTAGCACGTTGATGTGACTGTGTGGGGAGGCAAGACGTGCACGACCAGAGAAGTTACCGCAGTTCTGACATTGTACGGTTATGTGCTCGGCGCCAGAGAGCTGGGAGTTGAAGACTGTGAGTTTGTCAGACGGACGACTTCGTCATGTAAGTAATGTTACACACCGTGTGTCCCGCAAGTGAAGAAGAAGAACATGGCTGTGGTGTGCGGGCGCGCTTCGCAGTGCGCCGACGAGAGGGCGGATTACCGGTTACGTGAAGGGATGGTATTAGGCGCAAGCTCCAGGTGGTGAGGTCGGTATAGGAATCGGTATCGCGATGTATCGAGTTGTCGCGACTCAGAATTGACAGTGGTGGGTGTTATGAGGATATAGGCAGGGCAATGCAGAGGCAAGAGGCGTGCTGGAGGCATTATGCGATTCGCGACGAGCAATTGGCGCCCAGACAGACGTGCGTCACCACCTGCATCCGCTCAGCCACTGCCACACTTGAAAGCTGGTCTGTGCGTGATGGGCGACTGCCACTGAACGTCACTTGATACTCGATTGCCGGAGGCAATTCAGTGGCAGTAATAATCTACTTTAAAATAATTTCCCCTGTTTCTTGTGAATTCCATCGTCAGCTTCAATGAGGCCGGATATATGAGAAATTTTCAGTTGTCTGCTTCCAAACAGGTGACATAACTCCTCGCTAAATGCCCCCAGGAGTTGCCCGCCCAAGTCGGGCAGCGGGAGCATGAGCCTGGTAACTCGTGGTTAAGGATGAAGACCTTGCAGAGATTTGGATAATTGCTCGCTTTCCCCTATTGCGTCTTGAAAAGCAAGATGGCGCAGTGTCCAAGGTAGAAGTAGATGAAGTGCTTAGTCTCTGCACATTGTTAGGCGGGCACTGTAACTGCCTCTGACAGTGGAGACTCACCATGTGTGACAAAGCTACCAAAGTTCCTGCCCACGATGCAGTGCCATGTTGCGCCCTTGCGGCTGTCGAACTGGTCTCACGTTAAAATGCAGTCTCGGGCGCGAAAGTGGCATTGCACTGACCTCTTTCTTGATGAACTGTGCAATGTCCTTTTCGATGGTGAACTGCTCCATTGCCTGCTGTGCTACATGCTGTCAGTGTTTCCCATAGCCGAGGAGGGGACTGCATGTGCATACCGACTTCGATGGCCTCACTTTGCATCTCTTCGCTCTACAGTGCCGAGTCAGAAGCGATCTTGGAATCAGTCATGTGGTGTCCTGTGGCCATACCATGTCCGCAGACTTAATCTGGGCTGCAGAGGTAGTTAGCTCGGGCGCAGGTCGATACACGCAACACAAACATAGGGCGCTCACCTTCCTGCTTGTGCGTGTCCGACTTTTCGCTGGCCATGGCGTCGTCTTGAATTGCTTGGAGCGACAGATGAGACGGAAAGAAAAGACTGCTGGGCTCGTTCCTGTGCGGCGATGTCGTGGTTGAGTTGGCGGCCTGTGTCGATATGGCGTGGTCGTAGTGTTTGAGCTGATGCCGCGGAAGTGCAGGTGGGCAGGTGCCACGGAGCGGTCCCACGCGCTAGTGCCGCGCTAGTGTCGCTCTAGCACGGCAACTGTAAATTTCTGGATGAGGATGCGCGACCATGGCAGCTTCCTCCCACGCTCATGCCTCACAGTACGGCTGCAGCAATGGAGTCTTCACGCATCTTCGTGCGTGGTCTGCCGCCCAGGTTCACCGAGGACGACGTGCGCAGGCATTTCGCCAAATTCCCCGTGACCGACGTCAAGTTCTTCCCCCACCGCCGCATCGGCTATGTTGGTTACAAGACCCCCGAAGATGCTGCAATGGCCGTCAAGTACTTCAACAAGACCTTCATCAATCTCACCAGAATACACGCCGAGATTGCGCGACCAGTGAGCACTCTTTGCGACGCTGCAAGGCGAGGCGCGCGCTTACCACTCTCACAGATTTCCGACAAGGAGCTGCCCAAGTCGCGGCGGCAGCAGAGAATCGAGAAGAGCGCCCCGGCACATGACGAGTACATCGCGCCGCTGCAGGAGAGCGCCCTTAAGCGGAAGCGCGATCAAGACGAACAGGAACAAGACCCGAAGCTGAAGGAGTTCCTCCAGGTCTACCAGGCACCTTCGAAGACGAACATCTGGACGAATGGCGATTCACACTTCGGAGGTCCGGTAGCTGCTGCCGAGAGCACTGCCGAGGCGGCTGTTGTTCCTGTTCCTGTCCCCGAAGACGAGAGTGAGGACGACTACCAAGTTATTACCAAGAAGCCGAGGACTGCGAGCGAAGCTCCAAAAGCACCCGCGTCAAGCGAGCCGATAGCGGGTGCGGCCAGCACAGAGATGGGAGCAGACGAGGCTTTGCCGCAAGAAGACGCGGTGGATCATGATGACGGGCCTCCTTCACAGGACCGAGGTGTTGTGTCCGACATCGACTGGCTGCGTTCAAGAACGAACAGAGTCCTCGACTTGGTCCAAGATGACGAACAGCCCTCGCTCGAAATGCCCGAGCCCGAGCCCGCACCACAGCTCGGTCGCGCCACATCACCGTCAGCTGCTGGGCAACCAGTCGAGGCCGTGCAGCCGAGTGTGCAACAAGCTGAGATTGATCCGTCGACTGAAATGGATAAGATACGGGAAACGGGCAGATTGTACCTTCGAAATCTACATTTTGACGTCACTGAAGACGAGATTCGCGAGCATTTCTCCAAGTTCGGACGTCTTGAGGAGGTATGTGCAATAGCCTTTCATTTCTTCACCCCACTCGCGCAATGATGAACATCCAAGATAGGGACAACTGATGCTCAGCAAATGAGGTTGACCGGGAGAGTATTTTAGTAGATGTCTCTCTTATCTGATATTGGCGCACACTCAATGACTACGACTGCCGCACCCGTCATTACCGTTGCTAACACTAGCAGGTCCACGTGCCTTTGAAAAAGAGCGATGGAAAGGGCAAAGGATTCGCTTTCGTCCAATTCAAGGAGCCCGATCAAGCTGTTGAAGCGTATGACGATAGTGACGGGACCATCTTCCAGGGTCGCCTACTGCACATCATTTCCGCCAAAGCCAAGAAAGACACCACTCTCAACGAGTACGAAATCTCGAAATTGCCTTTGAAGAAGCAGAAAGAAATTCGACGTAAGCAGGACGCCACAAAGTCCGCATTCAATTGGAACTCTTTGTATCTCAATGTACGCAATTCTGTATGCATAGTTGTTTACATGCTCGCTAACAGCCTGTCAGGCCGACACAGTCATGTCAACCATTGCGAACCGCATGGGCATCACCAAAGCTGAGTTGCTCGATCCGACTTCGT
>TARA_R110002003_G_scaffold1815_8_pt1 | contig 16902 bp, 15 predicted proteins | sample TARA_R110002003 | Tara Oceans TARA_R110002003 (sample SAMEA4396441) | marine metagenome | biome: Westerlies Biome; feature: [SRF] surface water layer (ENVO:00010504); material: water (ENVO:00002006), including particulate matter (ENVO:01000060) such as... | depth 5 m
TCCATCAGGTCGTCAGGGAAATAGTCTCAAGGCAGCAAAAGATCGAGCGGCGGCTTTGCGACCGATCACCCGTTGAAACATTAGCACAGAAGAACTTGTACCACAATCGTCGCTTCTTCACCGCAGCTGGTGGTTATGTAGGTGTAGGGCCAAGGCCCTTGCAGACGAGTGATCTCCTCACCATTATGTACGGTGCACAGTGGCCAATCATCATTCGCCGCTTTAAAACTGGCTATCATCTTCTCGGTCAGTGTTTCGTTTCTGGTATTATGCATAGAGAAGCTGTCCGTGAACATAGAGGCAAAAGTCTTCCAGACGAGTTGTTTATACTCTATTGACATCAGAACAGTGGCTTTCCGAAAAGCTTGCATGGCCATTCAATCAGGAATTTCATATGAGAGATAGTATATGTGACTGGTTTGAGCGTATGTGGAGGAGTCTTGGAGTCTGGAAATCATTCTTGGACACGCCTAGACTGTTTGTAGCCTTTCCAACGATACTACCGCTTCTACAACTCCATCCACATGTCCATTCTAGTAGAGAAGAACAAGCCACCTGTCAAACAACGACGCTGGATATCGAGAAAGGCCGACAAACCAAGCGGCTCCGTCTAGCGAGCATATTGTACCGCCGCGAATCTAATTATTGCATCCAAGACGTTCAGCAAGCGATCGTTACCGGCTCTTTTGCCAATCTCATCTCCGTTACTTGGCACAGAAACTCTCGACTCGTATGGACAGCAGCAATCCGTTCCTTACCAGCGGTGGGTGCCTCGGCGTCGGACCCACGAGCTCACAAACAGACGATGTAATCGTTGTGTTTGAAGATATCGAGAGCCCGTAGTGTGTCTCGTTACGCAGTAACAGACGTTCACATTGCACTGCTTACATCTTCGGAGTTCTCAAGCTTAAGTACTAGGTCGATGCTCCAAGACGACGCAGCATGCTCCCTCGTTAGCTATCCAGATGAGTTGGCCTTTTGGGTGTACGGGAGCTGGTTGTAATATAGTGCCGACGGGTACTCTACTTCCACCTCCATTCATTGTCCTCTTTTTTGCTCAATGTATGATCGTCATGCGAGCACAGCAAGCATAAAGCAGTGCAAAATTGACCGTCTATATTGCTCTAATAGGTATCTATGTCTTCCTCCAGACTCCACCCATCTAACGCACATATCGCTTCATCCTCTGTCATAAGAGTCAGGAATGGCGCCGTCGTCGAGCTGCTCTTTCGGTGCCAACTCTGGCTGGACTCCCCATGCACAAATCTTATGCCATGCCTCTATGCAATCATTTTCGCATCCAAGAGCTGCTGCTCGACAGCGTATGCTTTGCAGCGCCACGCTCGTCTAATCCACCTCAGCCGATAGTGTGGCCGAGTCCTGACTCTCTTCCTCATTCGCCGGGTCATCCTCCCAGCGACACTCCATCTCCGCCAGCGCGCACGGCAAACACGGGCTCTCGTTTGCCAAAACCCCACACTCTGTAACAGATATCCCGCGTTCGGTGCAGCCAGCGCAAGCTCGGACTTTCTTCCCTCTTAGCTCGGCGCGCAAATGCTTGTCGTCCATGACCTGGTAGTCGATTCCATTGAAGCGCCAGTAATCGGCCGAGTCGTACATTTGTTCCTCGACGGGGAGTTCTTCTCCGTACATGTAGGGTGGGATGTACGCGGTGCCGGAGGGGAAGGTGTCGCGAGAAACGCGGAAGGAGGCGTTGTATGACTTTAGGATCGAGGCGATTTTATAGATGGCGGGGCGGTCGAGGAACAGCGTTGAGAGTAGGCGGTTTTGCTCTGCTGGGTGAACGATGACGAAGAGTCGGAAGATTGAATGGTCGGAAAAGTGGAGATGGGCCGTGAAATCAGGCGCTAGAGATACAGGCAAATGCTCGTTGACTAGTGATGTGATGGATCGGAAGGCGACGTCGGACATGGCGCGAATATCATGGCCTGCGTTCAGCGATATCGCAGCATCAAGCATCTTCAGTGTCTTGAGTCCTGGTGGGAAGCCGCCGCTTCGTAGGTAGTAGTACAGATGGGATTCAAATCCAAGCTCTAATTTCTCGAGATTGACAAGCGAGCGCAGCCTAGCAGCACCTTCGGGATCAGTCTCCCGTGCAGTCATCCACTGTATCATACCGCCCGAGTGCGAGAGTCGTCGAAGTGAGTGTGCTTGACGTTGCAAAGCCGTGAGGAATAATGCGGCTGATGTTCGCACCTTTGGGTCCATGGGCGGCTCACATTCTTCGAAAGTGTGTAGTCGTTCGCCGATGGAAAGCTCTTCTAGAGCTTTCGGTAGGCACAGAACAACGTCGAGGAACTGAACATTGACGTTGGTTTCGATAAGTGTTAACGACCGCAGTGCTGTGGATCCACGCTTCTGCACAATGATGTCGTCGCTCAGTTTCAGATCGGCATCAAAGTTCAAGCAGGATAAAGTGATCTTGCGTAGTGTAGGATGCATGAACATCGCTTTTGCTCGGTCAAGGTCGAACTTGCGCGTTCCGGCACCATGAGCATGCAGCGTTACTATTGGACGTAAGCATGTCTGCAGCTAGAAAAAGTCGCGACGTCCGGTACTTACATGATTGTAACATAGGTAGCGCAAGTGGCAGCCCTAGCCTCGGATACACAGCACTAGCGAGCAGATTTGTGAAGTCGACTCTTGACCACCCGTCAAAGTAGACACCGGCTCTCCATTCCAAATTATTCGGGCATGGTGTCTCTAACGTCAGGTGTCTTAAGTTGCCCATGATTCCAAGAAAGTGATTGAGCTCCTCGATCCCACTTCTGTAATCGTCCTTATACCGTATTGACATGCTCTGGACGTAGTCAATCCTCACTTCACGGCTGTCCAAAGCCCTGGCGATATGTTGTGCATGGGATCCTTTAAGTACCAGCAGGTTCCGCCAAATATATGGCTCCACGAGGTCCTGGAAACGCATACATGTCGAAGCAAGCTGACAAAGCGCTGTATGGTTGTCGATATGGTCGATGATGTTCAAGAGTAGCTCATCTACTAAGGAAAGGAGCCCATGCTCGGCTAGTGCAAGCTGTGTGCTGCCTGGTGCTTGTCGTGACATCCTGAACCTGTAGCCGGGATGCCGGGTCTTGCGCTTTTTGGCCCCGGCAAATGAGATATTGGGCATGCGTTGCAGCAGATGATCGGCGAACTGTTGTTGCGATAGAGTCGTGCAGTGGCGCTAGGAACGTGCCGGGTGGCAGGCTTCAGACAGAAGCGTGACGTCAAAACTAGGCCTGACGTGGTTAGACAGCACGTGCCTGCTTGAACAGCAACCTACTATGGTACGAAACTTGGAAACGATGCTGGCGCATACGATGAGCTATAATACTGTGTGCATACGATCAGATGGGATTACACGGTTTGTTGTAAAAGTAGTTGTTTGTTGTAAGCTGCTTTCTACAATACTCAATCTCGACTGATCTGCCTACCCATTGTATTCCAAGGTTGATACTAAATTCAGATAGTGTACATGTACCTTGGGTTGTTCTCACCCATCTCCGCAATCTCCTCCTCCGTCTTACCTTCCATCAGATAGTCATATTTGCCCTCACGCTTCTTCTTGTTCTCTCGTCGGAAGTAGACATGCAGCGAAATGTACAAGACGATACCAAGAGCCAACAGTCCGATGGTTGCACCGTAGCCGGGGAAGTAGGTAGGTGCCATAGCCTGCGAGTACAAGAACGGTGATGCCACGCCTGAGATGTTACCGATGGTGATTTGCATCCCACTCGCGTACGCACGCTTGCCGTATCGAGGATTGTTGTTGTTGATCCAGGTAAAGGCGGCGCCGGTAGCCACCCACAATCCCAGTGCAACGATGAATGTGCCGATATAGCTTACCACAAGGCCCTGGTTGATGATCAGGAAGATGTATCCGAGCAGGCTGACTGACAGGCCTCCAATGCAGAACATGCCCTTTTGCTGGATCTTGTCGCTGTAGAAAGCGCATACCATGTAGGATGCGAAGCCTGCGAAGTAGACAGGGATAGTCAACGCTTGGACAATTTGTGGTGTCCAGCCGCCGCCCATTCCGCTGATAATTGTTGGCAGGAAGACGCTGAAACTGTACAGCATGCCGAGGCCGACGAACTGGGCGATGGCGTAGGTGTATGTCTTCCAATCCTTGACACCGTCCATGACGTCTTTCTTGTTCATCTCCTGTGCTGATCTTGTTTGTCCGATCTCGGCTGAACGCAAGGCGATGAGATTCCGGCGGTCGTCTTCGCTGAGAAACTTAGCCGTCTCGGGGCTGTTGGGCAGTACAAATGGCGTGACAAAAGCGGTCAATACGGTTGGGATCCCATTGATTAGGATGATCCATCGCCATCCACTCCATCCTGCAGCTCCGTCCAGTTCTCCAATGGCATATGCCACGAGGCCCCCAAGTGCACCAGAAATTGCGCTTGTCCCGTAGAACATTGCCTGACGGAGAGCCAGGTTGCGCTTGTTGTAGAACATCGAAAGGTAAAGGATGACACCCGGAAACAAGCCTGCCTCAAAGGCTCCTAAAAGGAGTCTGCAAGCAACGAGAGCGGCGAAGTTGTTGACAAAGGCGCTAAAGGTCGCCACGAGACCCCAAATAAACACCAAGCCGGCAAGATATCGTGCGGGCTGCATCCTCTTGATAATCATGTTAGAGGGCGTTTCGAAAATCTTTGTACGTGTCAGCTCAAACCATAAGTTTTTGACGTGAACCACATACAACATAAGTCACGAAAAGGATGGAGACCGCGATTTGGTATTGGTCTCCCGACATGCCAAGGTCCCTCTCTAATCCGTACAGGCGAGCGTTGCCAATGTTAACTGTCGCGGTTAGCTGCCTCCCTCTTCATAGTCTGGGAATCATACCTCGATCCATGAAGTTCATCAAGTATATCCAGCATATCATGGGAATGATGCGGATGTCTAATTTCCTCAAAAGCCTCTTTTCAGTCTCCGCGTCCACCATCGTGGACGTGCCAATTCTCTCCACATCCTCAATTCTTATCGGTGGCGTGCCTGAAACGTCGGAATCAAGGTCCTTCTCGTCGTGTTTCGAAGGACTCATTACGGGTCCGTGGTTGGTAATGTTCTCCATGCTGACGGGTGAAAACTGCTCGAGAAGACGTGATGGAAGAGAGCCGGAGAGAAAGAGGAGCACGACTGTCGATCGCCGTTGTCAAAATTCTGGACGATTGCTGAAGGTCTTCCATCTTATACATAACCAACATGACTTGAGGATTGCCAACCCCACGGGGTAAATGATACGCGCCACGCCCAACGGGTTCTTGGAAGGCGCCGTTGACGTCGCTAATCCCAAAGCCATGCGCGAACCCTCGTGAGACTCCACTGTACCATATCTTCAGGTCCACAATAATCCGGTCGTCCGTTGATATCTAAACGGTGCGGTAATCCTACCTGATTCGGGTGCTCGAAAGTCTTGTCATGCTGGGATGTAAGAGTCCCGCAGCTCCGACGCGTACAGCTCAACAACTGGTGTCAAGAGACTCTAACTGGGCGATTCCCTCAGTGCACTTACATATCCATCTAGCAGCACGAGGCTAAGCTGATGATGTACGTTCAAATTCACTTTTGACCGTCGTCAACAGCAGTCAAGCATTGACAGACAGTTGTGGTTTCATGCTGACACTTCGTGACGATGCCGATCGCATTGTAGCGAAGTCTGAAGAAAACATCCAAGAAGAGGGATCCTTGGGTAGGTGCGCTCTAGAGAAGAAAATTGCTTAGTCGGACAATCATGATCAAGGTGACTGGAACAGACGGCACTTCTAGAGTCTTGTTCCCAAGATGTACTTGGCCTCGTTGTTGGCGTTTCGTTGTTGGTGCCGCTGTCGTTGTTGCGAGGACGTCGAATGTCCAAGGGCCGGGTTCTTAGCATTTACGTCAGCGAGCTTGGCCGGCGGTATTTGTGTCCGTGGCTGGCTTAACGATACAGCGTATAGCTCGATCTACGTGTGCCTACGGACTGCTGCCGAATATGCTGCGACGAAGCCGATTTTACTGTATGGCACAATGCGTGACCTGTCGCTCAGCATGAGGCGCAGCTCGAATGCCAAACTCGCCGATGTCTTGAGTTTCGAGTGGATAGGAGCAGAAGCAGCCGAGCCGGTTGTGCAGGATCATACACGTGGAGTAGGAGCTAAATTGTGCGTCAAGGGGCGTGCCGTGACAACCGTCTTGTCCTGAGCCTCATCTTGCTGACATTCAGTGGCACGCGGACTACAAACAGGCGAAATGACTGCTGAGATCAGAGACGGGCAGGCGGATGCGTCTGTGCGCTGAAGCGCCTTGCGGTCTTGGGTGTTGAATGATTCTGGCATCTAGGCACTCGTGGACTGTAATTGAAGATGGTGCGATTATCGTGGTGCTGGACGCGTTCTCAAGACCCGGGGAAGAGCAGCAGGAGCGGCTTAGTCAGCAACCGTGATCCATCCAGCATTTTCCCTAGTGGTACATTCCGACAGCGTTCATGACCGCTCATTTGCGGATCGCTCATCAAAGGCAAGTACTGAAGCTACTTCGTACCATTCTGAAGTACTTCAGTCCGCGGCCGCAACATAGTGTCGACCTTCACCAAGCAAGGTGTCAGATATCAACAAAGAATAGTCGACTTGGGTCCCCACCCATCGTTGCATACCAACTGATCAGGCAAAGATCAACGAGGGTAGCTTCTAGCTTACCTTTCACTCGCATCTATCCTCCCAGGTAGCTGGGTGGCGCAGCGGCTCCACGCGGCACCCCTTCCGTCCGCGTTCCACCAGTACATCTGGGCAACCATTCTACGGCAGATGCACTTGCGATACGCGTTATCCGAGCACACCTGCCAGGGCCTTGATCAATTCTTCTGCGACCCTAACGCCAACCATGATTTCTTCTTCTCCTTCGAGTCGTGGTACATGAAGGAAGACGACGTCTCGCCTCATTGTTCGTTTCTGCACCTCCAACATGCTGGTGTAGTACTGGAATCCACAGGCATACGTCCCGACGTCGTCGCTGATCTGGACGTTCACTGGCTGTCTACCTTCAGGCTTGCCTTTGCCCTTGATCTTCGCAGGAAGCCCACGAGCAGGTGGCGGCTTTGGTAAGAACAGAGACGAACACGCATGCTGCCACATCTCGGTCGCAGAGTCTATATCGAGCGTGGTTACAAGGGACGCTGCAGCCTTGCCAAAAGTACTTTTGTTCTCTACGCGCGTAAAGACTTTGCTGTCGATATCCGGGATGTCGTGATATCCCACTTTCGGCGCGCTTCTTTCAACCTTGAATGCACCGGGAGCGCTCTCGACATCTAGGCCAATATGCAAAATGAGATCGAAGCTGTGCTTCTCAAGCAGCTGAGGCAGTTGAGCGAGTATCTTGTGATAGGCTGCAGGTGTCGCAGCTGGTGGCGCAACGACGCTAAGTTGCTCGCCATCATGGCCGGTGATGGAACTCGGGAGATGGCGCGCAATCTCCCATGACGGGTTTGTAGTTATATCTTGGAAAGGCTGATGCTGGTCAGCGCGGGTTCGTGCAGAGGAGGGGAAGCCCTGACGCCAAAGCCGGTCACCAACACTTTGAATGATCTATCGTTTGGCATCATCACGTTGAACGTTTGGTATCAGAATGGCGGTGTACTTTGGTCGTTTTGCACGCAGCATTGGTGTCTGACTCATCGGGAGAGATCCTTCAGGATAAGAGCTGAAGCTGTGAGAGAAGCCTGAATGTAAGCTGATCTTACCGATGCTGATGCTCTTCTCACTTGGGTACGATCGGTCACATGATCTACTTTCCTATGATTGCGATGGGTCTGGGAAGGCTGCACTCATATGTATGCTTTGGGAAGCAGCGACCTCGGCAAGATGACGTCGACGCCAGTTGTCCGCGACCATCAAACAGCGCAGCAGCAACGTTCTAGACACGACTCAGCTCAAACAGATGGCTTCACACAACGGACCAAAGAAAGGCGATATCCACAGGACCCTGCAGACAGAGTTGCGGAATGGCGGGGATCAGTTCGGGGATGACAGAGCGCTTGGCAAGCCCATCTGCAAGGTCCGATCGGAGGCAGCTGAGGTTGACCGCCCGCATTTCGTTTATTGAGAACAGCCACCTTCACAAAAGTCGCACGCCCGCACAAGGCCCCTTGTCGAACCACTCTTACGTGATGCGCTGAGGTCTTTGGCTCTGTACCTCAATTGCGCCCACGTCTCCTTTTCCTACCCCTCCTAATATTGCAATTGAAGCAAAACGCATATTTCGCGGGACAGTCATAGCCCACCATGGCAACCAACGGAGTCAAGGCTGAGCCCACCAAGGTCACCATCTTGGGCAAGGACTCGATCGTCGTCGACTATGGGCTGTGGGAAAGCTACATAGCCGAAGACCTGATCAAGAATATTCCTTCGTCGACCTACGTCCTCATCTCCGACACCAACATCGGCCCACTCTACATTCCTACCTTCGAGCGCTCCTTCTCCGCCGCCGTCTCCTCGATCGCCTCTCCCCCGCGACTCCTCACATATACGATACCGCCTGGCGAGACATCCAAGTCGCGAACCACAAAATCTGCAGTGGAAGACTGGCTGCTGTCGCAAGGATGCACGCGCGACACGATTATAATAGCGCTCGGCGGGGGAGTCATCGGGGACATGATTGGTTACGTTGCGGCGACATATATGCGCGGCATCAAATTCGTCAATGTGCCTACGACGCTTCTTGCCATGGTAGACTCGAGTATCGGCGGCAAGACGGCCATTGATGTCCCTGCAGGGAAGAACCTCGTAGGCGCATTCTGGCAGCCGGAAAGGATATACATTGATTTGCAGTTCTTGGCGTCCCTGCCGAAGCGCGAGATCATCAATGGCATGGCTGAAGTCGTCAAGACCGCTGCCATCTGGGACGAGCAAGAATTCACGGCTTTGGAAGGCAATGCGGACACCATACTGGCAGCAATAGACCAGAAGGCAGTGGATGGGCGCAGGAACTTTGACAGCATAGCCAGCATCCTGAAAAGGATAGTTCTGGGCTCAGTCCGCGTAAAGGCAGAGGTCGTCTCGGCAGACGAGCGTGAAGGAGGACTGCGCAATCTGCTGAACTTCGGACATTCCATCGGTCACGCGTTCGAAGCGATCCTCACACCTCAGATTCTCCACGGAGAGTGCGTCGCGATTGGCATGGTCAAGGAGGCGGAGCTGGCGCGATACCTGGGCGTGTTGGATCCTTCAGCAGTCGCGCGCTTGTCCAAGTGCATTGCTAGCTACGGACTGCCCACATCGCTAGCGGATAAGACTGTGCGGAGACGGTCCGCGAACAAGCACTGTCCTGTTGATGAGCTCATCAAGATTATGGCAGTGGACAAGAAGAACGCTGGTGCGATCAAGAAGATTGTACTCTTGTCAGGCATCGGCAGGACTTACGAGAAGCGAGCGAGCTCGGTTGCGGACCGCGACATCAAGATCATACTGTCGCCCAGCATATCGGTGCACCCCGGCGTACCTTCAGACCTCAACGTAACATGTACGCCTCCCGGATCGAAGAGCATCTCCAATCGCGTGCTTGTCCTTGCAGCTCTTGGAACGGGCTCGTGCCGAATCACCAACTTACTCCATTCGGACGACACACAGGTCATGTTGGACGCGCTCGCAAAGATGCAAGGCGCAAGCTTCTCCTGGGAAAACGATGGCAAGGAGCTAGTAGTCACGGGAAATGGTGGCCAGCTTAAAGCTACAAGCAATGAGCTGTACCTTGGAAATGCAGGTACAGCCGCGCGATTCTTGACCTCGGTGACCGCGCTATGTCAGCCACAAGACGAAGTGGCTTCGACAATAGTCACTGGGAATGCGCGCATGAAGGAGAGACCAATCGGGCCGCTCGTCAAATCGCTTCGCACCATGGGCATCGACGTGGAGTATCAAGAAAAGGAAGGCAGTCTTCCGCTGCGAATCTCAGCTTGCGGTGGCTTCGGATCCGATACCTTCACCGGCGACATTGAGCTCACCGCCAATGTGTCCTCGCAATACGTGTCGTCCATCCTCCTGAGCGCACCATATTCTAAGAAGCCAGTGACACTGCGTTTGGTAGGTGGCAAGGTCATCTCGCAGCCATACATCGATATGACCATCGCCATGATGGCTGCATTCGGTGTGCAAGTCGAACGCGATCAGAGCGACCCTAACACGTACCACATTCCCAACAAGCCTTACTCCAACCCCTCCGAATACGTCGTTGAAAGCGATGCCAGTTCGGCCACCTATCCGCTTGCGATTGCTGCCATCACAGGCACTACGTGTACGGTACCGAACATCGGTTCAAGCTCGCTCCAAGGAGACGCGCGCTTTGCTATCGAAGTGCTGAGGCCGATGGGCTGCAAGGTTGAGCAGACCAAGACATCGACCACAGTCACTGGACCGCCGAGAGGAGAGCTCAAGGCAGTAAAGGAAATTGACATGGAGCCCATGACCGACGCGTTCCTCACTGCATCTGTCTTGGCTGCCGTATGCTCATCCAATGGCACGTCAACCACGACACGCATATATGGCATCGCAAACCAGCGAGTCAAGGAGTGCAATCGTATTCAGGCCATGGAAGACGAGCTTGCGAAGTTTGGCATCACCTGCCGCCAATTCGATGATGGCATCGAGGTCGATGGGCGTGCATATCAGCTGGGAGCCCCACAAGCTGGCATCCATTGCTACGATGACCACCGTGTAGCGATGAGCTTTGGTGTCTTGGCCCTCGTTGCCCCAGATTCGGTGCTAATACTTGAGAAGGACTGCACAGGCAAGACATGGCCTGGCTACTGGGATATTCTGAACCAGCAGTTCAAGGCTGAGCTTAGCGGGGTAGAGCTCGCGGAGCACGCTACCAGCAACAAAGTCACGTCGAAGAGCCAGCAGAAGTCTATCTTCATCATCGGTATGCGAGGCGCTGGTAAGACCACAGCTGGTGGCTGGGCCGCCCGCGCTCTGGGCTGGCCGCTCATTGACCTCGACACTGCACTAGAAGAGCACTCCAGTATGACCATCCCCGATATCATCAAGACCAGGGGTTGGGATGGCTTCCGTACAGCAGAGCTCGAGCTGCTGCAGCGGACCATGAAAGAAAAGCCAACTGGCTACATTTTCGCGTGCGGTGGCGGTATTGTGGAGACACCACAAGCTCGGGCGCTGTTCATCGAGTACCAAAAGAGTGGTGGCATCGTGCTGCTTGTCTCGCGAGACATCAACAAGGTCGTCGAGTTCCTGCAAATCGACAAGACACGGCCTGCCTATGTTGAAGACATGATGGGCGTGTGGCTGCGACGAAAGCCGTGGTACGTCGAATGCAGCAACTACCGCTTCCATAGTCAAGCTACTGGCTCGAAGGCGCTGGCACACACGCAAACAGAGATAGGACGCTTCTTGAACATTATCACTGGCAAAACCTCGGCATTAAAGACCATCAGGAAGAAGAAGCATTCCTTCTTCGTATGCTTGTCCGCACCCAATCTCCAGCCCTGCGTAGCGGATCTTCCAGAGATCGTCATTGGGGCTGATGCCGTCGAGCTCAGAGTTGACCTGCTAGACGATCCTGAAGGATCCGAAGGGCTGCCTGGGCCTGAGTTTGTCATCGAACAATTGACCATATTGCGCAACGTGGTCACCATACCTGTCATCTTCACCCTGCGGACCAAGGCACAGGGCGGCAAGTTCCCTGACACAGCTTATGAGGAAGCCCGAGCACTCTACCAAACAGCGATCCGGCTAGGATGTGAATTTGTTGACCTCGAGATGACGATGCCTGAGGACATCCTGCATGAGGTCTCGGAAACTCGCGGCTTCTCGGAAATAATCGCTAGCCATCACGATCCCGAGGGCGAGTTGAGCTGGAGAGACGGATCATGGATGAAGTACTACAACCGCGCACTACAATACGGCACTGTCATCAAGCTTGTCGGTGTTGCAAAGTCGTTGCAAGACAACTTCGCGCTTGCAGAATTCAAGACCTGGGCTGAGTCTGCGCATCCCATCCCGCTCATCGCAATCAACATGGGCGAACACGGTAAATTGAGCAGGATACTTAACGGCTTCATGACGCCTGTTTCCCATCCTCTTTTGCCATCAGCAACTGCACCAGGTCAGCTTTCTGCAGCTGACATAAGGCGCGGTTTGTCGTTGATGGGCGAGATTCCAACCAAGAAGTTCTGCATCTTTGGTTCGCCCGTCTCGCAAAGCCCCAGTCCTCGTCTACACAATCGTTTGTTCCGCGAGACTGGACTGCCGCATGTATACACTCTGCACGAAACGACCGATGCAAGCTCAATCCAGGATGTCATACGCGCTCCAGACTTTGGTGGCGCAAGTGTGACAATCCCGTTGAAGCAGGATGTGCGTCCGTTCATCGACGGCATCGGGCCCGAAGTCGAAGCCATCGGCGCGCTCAACACCATCGTGCCCGAAACCGTCATCGACGAGTCCACCGGGAAAGAAGTCACGCGCCTCATTGGTCGCAACACAGACTATCTCGGCATGATCCTCATCCTCCGCAATGCCGGCGCTCACGGCGTCGGCTCCGGCCTCGTCATCGGCGGCGGCGGCACCAGTCGCGCAGCCATCTATGCCCTCAAGGAAATGGGCTACGGCCCCATCTACCTCCTCGGTCGCAACCAGCAGAAAATCGACGCCCTCAAGTCCGAGTTCCCCGCCTCGTACAACCTCCGCGTCATCACTTCCCCCGCAGACGTCGCGAGCCTCGAGACCATTCCCACGGTCGCGATCGGCACCATCCCGGCGGACCAGCCCATCGATCCAACAATCCGCGAGACGCTGTGCGAATTGTTCGAGAAGGCGAAGGTCGTCAAGACGGAGCGCGGTGAAGAACGGATATTGCTCGAGATGGCGTATAAGCCGCCTGTCACGGCGCTGATCCAGCTAGCGCAGGATGCCGGGTGGAAGACTGTCAACGGGCTGGAAGTGCTGGTCGGGCAGGGCGTGCATCAATTCGAGTACTGGACGGGTGTCAAGCCGCTCTATGCGGTTGCCAGGGTGAGTTTCGCTGACATGGACTTGTGTGGTTGGTGCTAATCTTGCCTAGGATGCTGTCATGAACGGCTGAGAAGTAGTTGAAGTCGGGACTGCATTGTCGGTTTGCTGTCATCTGATCTGAATTTGTTCGTACAAACAGCAAATAAAAACCCATGTCACATATTGTAAACTTGCCGAATCGTGTTTCTTGCGATGCTTCCATTGTTACACAGTGTATATAAGTGCCTTCTCTCCAATAACCCAATCTTTTTACTCTCATCTTTCAGTCATCTACCCATCCCTCGCCCTCTTAACTCCGACCAAACCCAACCCATCCCAGCCCATGCCGCACCACCACAATTCAAATTCTCCGCCCAGCCCAAACCATGCAGCCTCATCTCAGCGTCAAAATCCGCCCCCGCCATCTCCCCAGCGCAGCACACCGTCGCGTTCATCGCTCACCTTAGGAGCCGGATCGGAGTGTGAATCAAGCACCTCTTCGCACACGTTGGGACGCTCACAATGTGGCTCGCCTTCTCCGGAGACGATGGAGTGGTCAGCGGGCAGATCGCTTTCTTCGGTGTCTTCGCGGACGCTTGGGCGTGGGAGCTCAAGGGAGTCTTCGGAGAGTGAGATGGATAGAGGGAATGGAGAGGAGGGGGAGGGATTAGAAGACGATAGGGAGGGTAGGAGGGATGTTGAGGATGAGGAGGATGACGAGGATGAGGATGAAGGCGATGTATTCGCGCAGAGTTACGCACAGGGAAGTCAACGCTAAATCTAACAAGTACTCTGATAGCTAAGCGTGGCGAAATAAGCACGACTGCATAACGCAGATAGAGCAAATTGATGTACATGTCCAAATTCAAATCCCCCAGCCCAGCCCATCCCAACCCTCCTTCCCTCTCCCCTTTAATCCCCATCATTCTCCCCCAACCCCCTCCCTCTCACACTTCACAACCCTCCCTCACTTCCCCTTCCACTTCCCCTCTCTGTCACACTTCCCCTTCCCCTCTCCGTTCCCCCTCACCCCCCACCGTCCACACCCGTCCACTCCTCCCCTCCTCCTCAATGCGCCGATCAATCGCCCTATCCAACGCGCCCTCAATCTCCTTACTCGGCGTGCGAAACGCATTCGGATCGAGTCTGGCGATGCGCGACGCCGGCGTGCGCGGCGCTGGATTACGCAGACGTGCCAGAGCGGGGTTGCGGGGGGTTGATGTGGATGTGTTGGGTTTGGAGCGGGTGGGGTTTGGCGTCGTGGTAGTGGATGTGGTGGTGGTGGTGGTTGGGGGTTTTGTGCGCGAGGGGCGCTTTGGCGGTGGAGTGGCTGCGGGTGGGTCTACGTCGGGGTTGAGGGGGAGGGTGCGAAGGGGTGAGGAGAGGGTGATGTACGTGGGGGAGTCGGGGGGTGTGTGACTCTCCTCCTCCTCTGAGCCTTTTGTCCGCTGCTTACTCGGTGTGTCGTCGTCTTTCGGTTTCTCCAAGGCCAGTGCTGCGCGCTTGCGGTCTTCGCTGTTCCATTCTGCGACGCGGTTTGCGATGTCCAGGGCGCCGGCGAACTTCTTCTCGCGGGGACGGGGTGCGGCGGGAGGGTTGGAGGGTGGGTTTGGGTGCGGAGTTAGTGTGGTGGATTTGCGGGATGACGGGGGAGGGTCTGTTGCGGATGAGGGCGAGTCGAAGATCGATGGACGGAGACCTCGTGAGATGGTTCCGGTTGCGGTTTTGCGTTTGGATTGACCTGGTGTCGTTAAGGCTTTGCCGCGTGTCCATGATGTTGTCTGTCGTAATTTAGTGGGCGTGCGAGCTGTGCTAATAGCCTTTGCCTGGTTACGTGATGTAGCTTTTGCAGCACCGGGCTTCGAATTGGCCTTCCGATTGGAGTGGACGTGGTCTCGTGTTAGTTGCGCAGGTTTAGTCTCCCGATCCTTGCCATCCTTCTCTTTCGCAGCGGCCAGCCTCTCCCTCCTCAATTGCGCAGGCGTCTTACCTACATACGGCCATCGTGGCTTCTGCTTAGCAGCCGCAGTAGCATTCGGGTCCTCAGGATCAAGAAGCATACTAGCCCGCACCACACTCATGGAAGACGCGGTCGAGGTGGCCGAAGTATTCGACGTCGTGCGCGATAGTGTACCCTTTGGCCCAATCGTTGTAGGCGCTTGAGAGACGGAATCAAGCAGTGAGTTCGCCATAGCTGGAAGTTCGAACGCGTTCTCCCTGCCCGAAAAGGAGTACTCGAAGCCGAAGAAACGACGCATGGAAGTCTCCATTGTGTCCATTTCTTTGCGCATTGCGAGGAAGACTGCAGGATCCGTGCCTGCGCGCCGCGATGCCGGTACCTGGGCATGCTTGGAAGGCGAAGAAATAGGCGTCGAATCCCGCCAGTTCACATGCTTCTGGTGGCGTTGAAGCATGTGTTCTGCCTTGATCCCTGGACTTGATGATTGAGTCGTTGCTGGCGGTGGGAATAGCAAGGGCGGATACTCCAGACTATTCTTCTTGACACTCTGTGGTAGGTTCAAACCGACGTTCGGAATGAACCTGAATAATGAGGGGGAATGTGGCGTATGCTCGTCCTTCTGTCGTATCGGAAGAGCAATACCATTCTCTTTGCCAACATCTGTCGACAGTTCGGTCGCTGCAACAGCGCCCGACCCCTTCGGCTCTACGCTTTCGCCATCCTTCTTCTTCATTGCAGGCACGCCCGAGTTCATTCTCTCCGCAGCCCTCCTCAGTGGTGTAGGCGGCGCAGACTTGCCATCCTCTTCCCTTTCATCCCGAGGCTTGGACAGTAGGCCCTTGAGGCCCACCATCATGTCTCCAATGTCAAACGAAGACTCTCTAGATGGCTTGGTGCGCCGCTGCTCCGTCACTGTGCCGGCCTGGAGTTTCGAAGTGTCGTAGGTGGCAGCTCCGCCATTCGTGCCATCTGCTTTCGTAACATCCTTCAAGCACTCTGGGGATATACGTAAGGTCGGAACCGCTGATGACGGGTCCTTGTGTGCGAACTTGGAAGCAAGCTTGATTGACTTTGTGGGGGACGTAGCAAGCTTGATTGACTTTGTGGGGGACGTCTTGCGTTCTGTGGTGGTCTTGCTAGAAGCGGGTGTTGCTACCTTTCGCAATGGAGTGCCAAAAGATGCCTTTACCGATGTTGATGTCTTCGATGTGCCTTCAGCAGGGTGATAAGTCTTCGTCTTCGGTGGCGAGACTTTACCATTCGAAAACTGTTTACTTAGGTCCGGCGTAGCTACCTTCCGCGAAGGTGTACCGAACGTTAGTCTCGCAGGCGTCGACTTCTTCGGACTTTCAGCTACCGTCGGCTTTGGTGAGGCGTTTGTAAGTCCATCTGGCAGCTTTCCAGGCGTAACCAGTTTCTTGTTCGGCGACCTGGGCGCTTCCTTCGATATCGTGTCCTCCTTTACGCTCGACGCAATCTTCTTCGTAGGGCTAGGCGTCCTCACCCTCTCCCTCCCCCCTCCAGATGTCCCCGTCTTCTTCGGCGTAACCTTACTCAACGGCAACTCGCAGCTGAAGTAGAAGCCATTCTGCCCAACCTCCAGCTTCTGCTTTGTCGGACTCTCGCATCCCTTATCCGGACTCTCCCTTCCTTTCGTCGGCGAGCCGGGCCTCTCGCGACTCGGACTGCTCGGCGGCGTAGCAGGCGACATATCGACCTCCTTCAGAAACCTCCTATGCAATGGCGTGACCTTATCCTCCTTTCGAGTTGACCTGGGAGTTGACAGTTTTCGCGGTGATGACGGCGGCGTAGCAGCGGGGTCGATGTTTTCATGTGAGTCAACGTTCCAGTCCAGCGTCACGCTCCTTCCGGCAGCATCGCTAGCATCGCAGTGTAACGGGCTACGCCTATGTCCGAGGCTGCGCCATCGTGCAC
>TARA_R110002003_G_scaffold288_10_pt1 | contig 16902 bp, 13 predicted proteins | sample TARA_R110002003 | Tara Oceans TARA_R110002003 (sample SAMEA4396441) | marine metagenome | biome: Westerlies Biome; feature: [SRF] surface water layer (ENVO:00010504); material: water (ENVO:00002006), including particulate matter (ENVO:01000060) such as... | depth 5 m
CGAGTCTTTGGCACCTTTTCGACATCTTGCACAGGTTCCTGAAATGTGGCATTACCTAGGGACACTTCAGGGATCCACATGGCGCACAGCAGATGTGCCCATTTCATAGCTGTCGTTTGTTTGAAGGCGCCATCTATATTTGGACAGAATATGCAGCCCTGCAGATCGTTAGTCAGGAACCCAGAAGCGGAAGTGGGCAGACGTACTGGTAGCTCACTGACAGGGGTGCCACGCCCCACCAATTGACACCGCCTGCACAGCCATTGGCCTTCGGGTATGAAGGGAACTCCATAGCATTCTTGGTGGACGGCGAGATCACAACCATCGCAGAATACTATCGCGTTTGTGTTTTCGCAATCGCCGTCATCGCAAATGGCACATTTGGTGTCCTGTTCTTCTCCTTGACCAGCTGGTTCACCATTGACCGCCGCCGCACTGCTAGAGCGAGGGCGATGCGTTTGTGGGGGTTTCGGGTTTGGTTTTGGAATGCCTGTTGTTCGTCAGTCTCAACGTCGTCTAGGTAATGCAACTGAAGCTGCTCACGTTTCTCCAAAGCATGCCATTCTTTCTCGATTTGCGTTATGGTAACTTCGAATATTGCAGGCTTGATAGGTCCGACGTCTTCTTTCTTGCGCTGCAGGTTGAGAGTCTCAAGCCATCGATCGTCCTGCTCGTCCATGTCGTACTCTACGCGGCCTACGGCAACTGCACTCGCTGGGCCATCTGTCTCGGTCTGCAGTGCCAGATCCAGGTCCTCCTCAATAGAGCCTTCAGGCAGGCGTATCATGTTGTTCTCCGCTCTAGAGAAGATTTCGCTTTCTTGGTAGCCAATGCTCGCCATAGTGCGGTCGACATAATTGACCTTGACTCCTTCGCTCTCCTCGTGTGCTTTGAAAGGGTCGACCCGGCGCACGGATGGCTTGGGCAGGTTCAGCTTTTCCCTCGGATTCATAGTCGGGAGGGGATTGATACGAGGTCGAGGTGGCGAGCCTAGTCCAGCAAGCATGGAGTCCTTGTTCCGTGGTGGACGACCTGGACGACGTTTTGGCGTCGAATATGACCCTGTGCCATTTACCGATCTTTCTCGGTTGTCCTCCTCGATTTCCTCCTCTCTTTGCGCGCGGAGGCCGTCCAGCACAGCGGACAGGCCGCTGTCGACCGCATATTGGCCAGTCGACGAGCCGTTCAGCGGTGTTCCTGGTGCGCTGTCTGCGGGGCTTATGCCGTCTATCTGATCGGCGGTGTAGATGGGACACTCGGCATCGATGTCGAGCTCGGGGTGGAACTCGTCCCAACTACGCTCCTCACGCGGCTTGTATCCATCGCTCTGCGCCACGGCGGCGGCAACTGCAGCGGCCGAGCTGGACCGCGGTCCAGCAGGCGGCCTTTCACGGCGCGGTCGCGAGTATGAGGGCGAGGGCGTAGGGAGCGTTATGCCCTGTCTCTCAGCGTTGAGTCGTCCAACGCGGCCACGAGGGCCGATGTACGCGTAGCCTCCGGGCCCAGTTCCTCCTACAGCGATCTCCTGTCCCTCGTCATCAATATAGCGGCCCCCGCCTCCTGGTCCACCAGGAATGTACTTGCGCCTCTTGCTGGGCGGCGCGGACTCAGACGTGTATCGCCTTGGGGGTCGTGCAGAGGATCGAACGCGTGGTCTTGGAGTATCGGGAACGGGCGCCATGTAGAGCGTCGTGGAATGCGAGCGTCGCGAGCAAGGGTGAAGTTGCCAGTTCGCGAGGTGACGCGCCGGCAGCGGAGCAATCTGCCCGTCGGAGCTACGGCAAGCGCGTGTCCAGGCAAGCGGAAGGCAGCTTGTGCATCGGCGTCGGGGAGAGTCACAGTACAGCACACAGACGGCGTTGCGGGCGCAGTGATGAAATGCGCCGCTCTCTGTCTCCATGTGAGGTTGCGCGAGGGCGACGACGAAACGGGCTAGCCCCGCCAAGCCCAGCGTGCAGTCGTTCCCGTTCACTCCACACTGCCGGAGCCATGGCACAGGGCGGCCGATCACTCCAGGCTGCTCTCTCGTTTGCCCGCTCCTCTATCTGCCGTTGAACATCCAGCAGTTGGCCTTAATTAATTGCTCACTTTCAGTGCGCCATGTTGACGCCAGCATTCCAGCACCAGATGGTTGGCCACTGCAACCCATAAGCACTTGTTTCGGTCATGGTCCTGCACATTGCTCCCTCAGACCATTACGCGCAAAGACCGCAAAATTACCGCGCGTGTACGCTGCGCTAGAACGTCGTCTCTCTGGATAGGGAAAATGTTTCGCATTGCGCTCGTTTCTCGCAACGCCCACTCAAAGCGGTAAATAGATGAAGAGCGTATCACGCCTCAGGCGTAGGATGCACAGAGCCATCAGCACTAAGAGGCGACCAATCATGACTGCATCTTACAGGACATTGCCATCTTCACCGCGGTTGCAAGGCATCCGCAAATCGGCCAACATGTGTCCGCCCATGACCTATGTAATGAGGTTGGTACCCATCTACCTCAACGCCCTACTCAGTCAGGCCTCACCAACGGACGCAGCTCTCAGGTCACTTACTACATTGGCTACCTCACCTTGACCTCCTCAGATTGCCCGAGCCTCATTTGTTGACTTCTACCGCCATTTCACATATTCGTGCAGCAAACGGCTCATAGTCGACCTCGTTGCCTGTGCTCTCCCGACAAGCAAATCCATCATGGCGCACGAGGACAAAGCCCGACAAAAGCCCTTCAAGGTCATCGTCGTAGGTGCTGGGATCGTTGGCCTCTCGCTCTCACATGCTTTGCAGCTCGCGAATATCGACCATGTTGTGCTGGAGAAGCACAGCAAGATTGTGTCACTGCATGGAGCAGCCTTGATGATCTACCCCGGCGTCTCCCGTATCTTCGACCAAATGGGGTTCCTCAAAAAGATCCAGGACACCATGACCCCGATACAAAGAGAGTTCCAACGCTGGCCTGATGGCAGTGTTCTCATTCGCGGAAACACCATCAGAACAACAAGCGCGAAGTTCGACATGCCAGTCATTCTGTTCGACCGACAAAAATGTGTTACCCACCTCTTCGATAATTTGCCGGACCAGTCCAAGATCCGGACAAGTGCACGTGTGGAACGCATCGAACAAGACGACAATGGCGTCAAGGTCTGGCTTGCAGACGGAACGTACGAGGAGGGTGACATGGTCATTGGCGCCGATGGTGTTCACAGTCTCGTACGGGAACTCATGTGGGACTACGCGGCCAAAAAGGACCCAGGCTTGATTCCCGATTCCGACAAGAAAGCTCTCTTCACCCAATATAAAGGCATCTTTGGCGTTAGCGACCAAGGAGAGCTCCCCGATCTCGGTCCAGCTGACATTAACATCGTCGGCGGGCAAGATGTAACCAAGCTCCTCTTCACACAACCAGGCATCGCATATTGGGCTCTCATCTACAAGGACGAATACAGCCAACCGCCCAAGCCATTCAAGCCCGACCAAAAAGAGCAGGAAGAAATCGCGCAGCGCTTCAAAGACATCAAGCTCACCGAAAACCTCACCTTTGGGGGTCTATGGAAGAACAAGACTCGCTCCGGCACTCTCAACATCGAAGAAGGCATCCTCGACAAATGGCACGCCGGTCGCATCGTCCTAGTAGGCGACTCAGCACACAAGGTACTCCATCCCCGCAACCCATTTTAACCAACTTGACTAATTCGAGCCCCACAGATGACAGCGGACATTGGCATCGGCGCAAACATGGCGATCGAATCCGCAGTAGTCCTCTGCAACACCCTTCAAGCCGCCCTCTCCAAACAGGCCCCCACTTACCACCCCTCCAACGCCGAACTCAGCGCCCTGTTCCAAACGTACCAAGACAAGCGCTACGAGCGCGCGAAGATATATATGACGCTGTCTGGCGGCGTGACGCGCATGCGCTCGTACCAGAGTCTGTGGAAGAAGGTCTTCATCACGCGCATTGCGACACTGCCGTTTATGCAGAAGCTGCAGGGCGAGAAGATGATGGCCGGGTTTGCGAAGGGGCCGAAGTTAGACTACGTGAAAACGAACACGATCAATGAGGATGCGGAGGGCTGGAAGTTGGGCCGGGAAGAAGCGAGTGGAATGGGGTGGTTGGCGTATGCGGTGCTGACGAGTGCGGTGGGCGTTGGGTTAAGTTATGCTGCTGTGTTGAAGTGGGGATTGCCTGCATTGTAAGGATTCGGACATGGCGATACTTCTCTTTCTCGAGGCGTTTCTTAGAAGGTGATGATATGTGGGTGTATATACACTTCCTCTCGACTCCCATGCACGGTATAGCGGGCGTTCAATCTAATCTGAATCACAGCGCCAGTTCATGATGCACACACCCACGTTTGTGAATGACCCTCCTGGTACCCTCCTTTAAGTATGGCGCGCGACATTGCCAGCAGAACTCGTGCTTGCATTTTGAGCCTACCCAAGTGTCAGCGATGAATCCATGTCTGTGACAGTGGTGAATGTAGTCGTTATGACATGATTTCGATCAAGTCCACTCCTAAGACTTCCCGTATGGGTTCAAACAAAGTAATGGGGCCAGACTTACACGTCATATGATCGCATCCATAGCTCTTCTATAGAGGTAGACGTACGGAGTCAGAAGGTGTCTCACAATCAGTTCGTACATGGACCACTTGCCTCAATACTCCTCTCGCACCCGGGACATTTCTTCGTCGTCTCAGCGAGGATTTTCTTGCTTGCTGCTTCTTCCTGTTTCTTGATATGTTTGTTCGTCCTGAATAACATCAGCACAGAACCCCACGATCGCCAAAGACCGAGCGATCGACTTACCTATAATCGTATTCCCCACACGTCTCCCCTTTATGCCACGCCGTAAGATGCACCACACAATGACTTTTCCTACAACGTTGACATCGAAACCGACTCGTGCCTGGCGGATGTACCTGACCAGATTGACAGCCTTTGGTAATGCACCAGCGATAGTTTGGTATCGAGTCGTACACTGCTTTGGTGGTGAGTTTATCGTAGCGACGGAACACATCGCGTGGTGCAAATTCCTGCATGTCATCGTACTGCATGCGCGCGGCGCAAATGGGACAATTTATTTCGTTCCAAATCTTTATGCTGAACTCAGACTGGGTCCACGTTCGGAGACAGCGACGGCAGACGGAGCTGGGGTGTGTGCATTGTGATGTTGGTGTGCGATCTGGGAAGCGATGGAGGGGGCGGGTATTGGTGCAGATCAAACATTCTCGAGATGAATGCTTCCTCTTATGCCTCGGGTTTGAGTTGTGCGTACGAGGGCTTGCTTTATCCTTGTCTTTTCGCTTGCTCTGTTCTCGATGAGTCTCTTCAGGAGCATTGCGCGTGCGTTGATTTACGTGGTCCTTTGATCGCCCTGGGTCTGACGACGTCAACGTCTTGCCTCTGCCATACTTCTGCTGTCGTCTAGGAGAGCCTAGATTCCCGTCGACTTCATTCAAGGGATGTAATTGCGATGTGTTGCGCTTCAGTTTGAGTGCGTTGCGGTTTCGGGATGTCGTGAGGTCGGAGCGATGATTTGACTTCGACCTCGTTGGACTATCATCAAATCTCACACTCGACGTTCGTTCACGCCTAGATCTTTGACTTCGAGTAGCGGATTTGGGTCGAACATAATATGATGGTCTATCAGGCGCAACTTTCCGGCTGAGAAGTTGACCCATGGAGAGCAAGCAGGCTGACGACTAGATGGCTTCCATACACCAAACGAAATCGCTAATAGCGAACTAAGACCGCAGCGCAAAGAAACTCGACGGTGACAGCTTTTGCTTGAGAGAAGGGGCTGAGACAAGAGACAAAGGCGTTTCGGAATACTCGTGAGGATCTTTGAGCCATCCCGCCCAAAGGTGGATCAGACAAGGCTGAGCGCCATTCCAAAGATGCCTAAAACAAGTTATCACGACGTACCCACGTGCTTGGAGCCCGCATCTGCGCAAGTCTACGCATAGCTGAAGTACTAGGCAGATGCGCCTGCTCGTGTTATGGTGAGCGGGGTTCGACCGGTCACGATAACCGGTCTGCCAAATGATTGGTTCCAGATCTAGGGTTGCAGACAGGCTGACACAGCGGCACACCATGAGAGGCTGATGAAGCAGAAGATAGCACCATTTGCGGATCGAAGATTGAAGCGCTTATCGATAATACCATCCAGACTCGTACCGATTACCGTAACAGTCCAGCTCGCCAGCAGCTCGGTCTGCGGCCTTGCGGACGACTGTCACGTCGCCAGGCCAGTAGCCCTGCACATCCGGCTCGCTCTCTCCCATGCTGACCAACTTATTGTAAGCGGCTTTTCTCTCTTTTCTGAACTTTGCAATCTCGCTGACCACATCCATGGGAGGCTGAAATTCAATGTCAGGCTTGGCTCGCTCAGGAGCCAGCTCCAGACCACCCATCGCCGTCAGAGGCAAAGTACGCCCAGGCTCGAGATCTGGCAATCCACATTCCTCATCGCCGAAGAAGGAGAAGTCGTGTGTAGCTGCCTCCCAGAAAGCTTCAGAGTCTACGTCCTCCGTTGATGACTTTGTTGGGTACGCTCGCCAACTGCTTGAGACCTTCTTTGAGACTGCTTGTGGTGGTGCCATCTCAAACACGATTCTTGAAAGAGCGAAGAGGTTGTGCGCATACTCACGTTCAGCAGTCGCGCGACTTCGTCCGGGTGGAAGTATATAGGTGTGTCTCGCCCGCTGCCGCGCGATTGCTGCTTCTTCTGCAGCATCCCTGATGTATTGAACCAAGCGAATAATTAAATTTTTGTTGGTCGTAGATGTGGGAACATCAGTCAGCACAAGTGTGTGTACTTTTGGAATCATACCTGGATGCAGGCGATTCTCTTGAGATTGGCGCAGGTCAAGCCGAGCTCGGCGGTCTTCTACGTATGATGTAGAGTTGTGGCGCGATCTGTTCATTATTTCAGGAGCCAATGACGATCTTGGAATAGTCCTTTCCAATGGTGAAGCTGGCGAAAGGAGCAAAGTCTCATCGTGCAAGCTATGAGACGATGGAAAGTGGTGGTCGACGGAATCTTGGATTGGACTGACTGGAGATGGAGGCCAGTCCAGATGCACTGGCTCTGGAGCGTACGCTCCGCCTCGCTTCACTTCACGAGCCTCCTCAGTGACCTCGATCGTTGGAGCAGGTATCAAAACACCTGGTGAGTGGCCCGTGTCGTCAGGACTTGAGGCAGCCTGACCTCGGTTCGATATGGATGATGAGTCTCCTGGCAGCTCTGCTGGTTGAGCCGTCTCACCAGGCATTTCGAAGATTGTTGTATCCATCGTGTCAAGCTCGGGTGTGGGCGGGTCAATCGCTTCAAGCTCGTGCGCATGTGGTGGAGCATAGCGCCCGAGATCACCATCGAGCTCTGCGCGTGGAGAACTTGCAGCGTCCTTGGGTCCGTCCTCTATAATGACTTCATAATTGATACGCAAATATTTCAGTTTCGTAGCAGCGTATTGCGATAGGACTGGAGTAAGCTTCGAGACTCCAGGTAGCCGAATAGTTTCAGCCGGCTTTCCTGTGACAGCCGTATAAGGTCGCTCCAAGACAGTAGGTAGCCTGCCAATGTCCAAGACCTGAACACGTTGTGATCGAAGTAAACCAGAGATGCCCTCGACTGTGAAGGCATTATTCGACAGATAAAGGTGGGTGATTCCCATGTCTCTGACGTCTTCAATTGCAAGACTTCCCATGAACCCTCCAGTCAGCTTGCGACGAACATGGCCTACCACATTCTCGGACTCGAACGTATCTACATCGCCGTTTAGCCGTCCGTGTTCGACAGGTGGCAAGGGTCCTGGAACCCTGCGTGGTTCAATTGTCTCTTCTTTCATGCAGTGCTCGAGAAGGACTCGCGCACTAGCATCTGTCAGGTAATTGTCGCTCACCTCCAAACTTCTTACTCGAGTCCCTATTGAGCGCGCAACGATCTCAAAGTCAGCGTCCTTGAGCCCTAACCCTTTCAAACTCAGCAGTCGAAGATTCACCAAATATCTAAACTTGCTCAGCACGGTTTCGTCCTTCGCAGCAGCTGTTCGCGAAAGGTCCAAGGACACAAGACTTGGAAAGTGACGCAGGGCTTCAGCTAGGCCTGTGGAGGTCGCATTGGTGCAACCTGACGCATCCAGCAATCGCAACCCGTAGACTGGGAAGGTAGGCGCATAGTTCGATCGTCGATGTAGGCTTGCATGACGTAGACATAGTAAGGCAGAATGATCAAAGAACGGAAGACCATTCACGAGGAGGCACTGAAGCCGTGGTAGATACTCGAGACAGTCGCGAAGCCACTCAGCATGGGGTCCGCCATAGATTTCTGCATGAGCTGGTGGAAACTGGAGAGTGTGGGTGAGCTCTCGTACGGAAGGTCGTACATAAGGCAAGATTCTCTTGAACCGCGTCAGAGCCACTATCTCGTGTCAGTTATGATGCATATGTCGAGAAAATGGATGCTTTTACCGTATACGGTGTCATTTTGGACTCCGAAGTGTGACGCAGGGTTACCCCAGAGTTGTGGGGTCATGATTCCATGCCATGTTCGACAGACTAGTGCCGCACAGCACAAGGTTTCTGATGGGAGATACTGTGCGACTAGAGCCCATGGATTCTGATGAATCGCGGACTCGTACGATGGGAGCAGGTCGTCCATTGTTGTCTTCTAGGAGTGGTGTAAGAAGTGGATCGCTCATCCGTCGTCAATAAAGAGGAAGAGGAGACGGAACGAAGTCAAGCACATGTTTGTAGCGCTCAGGTAGGGTCACTATACGATATGCGTCCCTTGGTACGTGGCAGTGTACAGTTTGCCCCTGTCATGCAGAAGCGATGATGCAACCCTCACCGAGCAGGGCTGACCGGCACCTGGGCAGCTGTAGCCGAGGCGCTAACCCGAAAAGATCTACACGCAACAACTCTCCACATGTTTTCTTCATCGCAACCTCAAGCAAAGATAATCATCCTGTGATGCTTGTTGTGTTTGGCCCCCACCACCTGCTTCACCTAACTCCGTGTCTTAACATCAATATCACTTTCTTCACCATCTCCTTTCCAGGCCCATCTCAGTGATCCCCACAATTCTCACAAGCTGTATGGCTACAAGTGCACTTCCCTTGCCATTTGACGGCCTGCCTTGCAAGCACAGCGATTGAATCGAAATCTACCGCCGGTATGAGTGTATTGCTCCGACTCCGGTCTTACGTCTACTGGCATCAATTCCTGGGGCCTCGCCTTGCCATATGAGGTTCCGAGGTCCGTGTGGCTTGTCCGGGTATATTTCAATCATGATAGAGGAGACATCACAAGACAAGCAAGGTGAGCCACTGCACGCACGATCGTGACAGCACGCACCCGCGTGTTCAAGATATTCCTAGGCGTGCCTCAGACCTCCTGGGACTTCATTGGATGTACCTGTAAGGGTAGGCCTCGCTTGGAAACATGCAATAATTATTCGCTGTTTTACGAGTTGAAGTCAACAACCAATCTACCTGCAACCTTTCCGCCCCGCAGCTTCTCAACAGCTTCCGGCATCTTCGCGAGCGGGAAGACTTCGTAGATCGGCTTCAACTTCCCCTACATTGTTGTCAGCCAAGTGCAGCAAGGCAGGGTACAGACTTACCTGAGCAGCGAATTCCAGAGCCTTAGTCGTGTCATATAACGATCCCACCTTGGTGCCAATTACATGCAGGTTCTTGCCAACCAACAATAGTGGATCTCCACCAGCAAAGGCCGTGCCCGCAGGTGCTATGAAGAGTTAGCCGTTACCGTCCTATTTCTATCTTGTACCACTTACGAAGTCCGATGCACATGATTTTGCCCCCAATCCTGGCCATCATCGGTGCACTCGCATACGCGCTTCCACTTGTCGCCGTGACAAAAATGCCGTGCGCGCCCTTTCCATCACAAATCTTGACAACTTCTTCCGCAACATCCTTCACTTTCGTGAAGTCTACAAACGCCTCACATCCCAACTTCATGCACAACTCTCTCTTCTCATCGCCTCCATCAACACCAACGACCCGCATGCCCATCGCCTTTGCAAGCTGCACACCCATATGCCCCACACCCCCTCCTGCACCCGGAAACACCGCCCAATCCCCCGGCTTCAACCCACTCTCCTTCAACGAGCAGTAAATTGTGCTCCCAGAACACATGATCGGGCCCGCAATAAAATCATCCACCCCCTCCGGAATCCTCTGCGTATACCTCGCCGGACTAAGCACGTACTGCTGATAGCTCCCGGGAAACTGCAGTCCAATTTGCGGACTCTGATCACAGTACGTTTCCTTGCCCGTCCAGCAGAGCTCGCAGTCAAAACATGCATCGTACGCGGGCTTGATGCCTGCGCGGTCACCGGGCTTCCAGTTGCTCACGTTGGACCCGGTTTTGACGACGATGCCCGCGCCTTCGTGGCCGGGTGAGCGCACACCGAAGACGGACATGGCCGGGATCGGGAGGTCGCAGAGCATGTAGTGGATGTCCGAGTAGCAGATTCCGGTGGCGTTGAGACGGATGAGGACGTCATTGGGGCCTATGATTAAGTTGTCAGCCATATTTGAGGTTGATTTGCGGTGGGTGGGAGATACCGGGCTCAGGAACTGGTACATCTTCGACTTGGAGCGTGAAGTTGGGGCCTTCGTTGACGACGACGCCGGCTTTGCATGTTTTTGGGATCTCGTAGGTCTTTGTGTCTGCCATTTTGTTGCTACGATATCCTTAATGTTGGATCTATCACTTTGTTGTGGTGAGATCAAGACGGTGACATCCAAAGTCATCCACGGATAGATATAGGCGGTATGTTGCCTGCACAGCAACCGCGGCCGCACCCGTCAGCAGCCATGCATTTGGATCGCGGGGCAAACATCGCGGGGCACTTCATCCCCTCCGCATCCAGGCAATTGGTCGGCTTCGGATGTGGCTGAAGTTGCACGTGCCGGCAGTGTGACGAGCCAGGCGTTCGAGTCGAACTTGTCGACTAAATGCGTCTGTGGTGGCGCTAGCTTCTGTTTGGAACTGCTTGCTCTATCTCGGACTACGCTATGCTGTGAATCAGCACGATTGACTCGTCAGACGAAAGAACACCTAAGCAAGCACGACTAAGAACACGTCGAAGATACATTGGCCTCAGGTTAGAGGACCACTGTAATCCATGGCTTGGCAGGTTCGCCTTCCTGTTTGGGCAAGTACCATCTCGATATGGACAACACCTTTATGCTGTATACTTGGTCACGCAGTTTGTCTCTATGGATTGATTGTGGGAAGATCTAGGAATGTCAAGGCCATGATATGAGAGATATTGTGCGCTGATTGAAACATGCAAAGACAGTCATAACATCTTAAAGTCATCAGAGGCATACGCCAACAGAACGCCCCTCAAAGGAATGAAGAGACGGGATAGGCCTACCTACCCTGTGCGCCCTCTTCTCTCTTCACGCGGAAGAATGCCAGCTTCGCGAACCTTCCTAGACTGCCCCAGAACAACCGTCCGGCTGGGTGATCCATTATCCTCTCCAGCAATCGTACAACAGCCATCCTTACGTCTTGTCTTGGATGGAAAAGACCAAGACTCAGGTAGAACAACCCAGCGTTACTATCTGGTACCACGCCAAGCAGCTGCAATATGGTATCGTATTGGAGCTGCGGACCGGTTTTGCGCTCTGGGTCATTCGCGAGCGTCAGGCTCTGTGAGTTGCTCAAGTCGACCTCCGAAGTTGAAGTGCTCCCAGATGGAGAGCCACCAGCTTCCTCTACGCAGCGTGCGAGCGCAAGGTAGATGGCCGCTGAAGCATCATGTGTGAGCTTCAAGCATCTCAGCTTGTCGTGCTGATGTGCCAGATCCAGTCCCCGGACTGGTCTCTTACTCCAGCTCCTTGCTAGATCTTGCACACAGCTGTAGTAGCTTCTAGTCGAGCGCCACCCCTCGATACGATAGACGTTCGCGGCCAACTCTCTCATCCTGTGGGCTTCGTCAGGCCAGACGTAGCCATGTCCTGAGACGCCGTATGCGCCGGCATCGGTCTCGTGGCTGCCAATGTACAGAGCTGACGCGCCGTATACGGTTTCTTCGAATGCCGCGGCGATGCGGGTGAACTTCAGAACCCACGAGCGCCATTTCGCACGAATCGCGTTCTCACCGTGGCGATTGGCAATGGACTGGAGCAGGGAATCCATGAAAGCGTGATCACCTGTTGCGTCGACGCCAGCTTTGATGTCTGACGCTGAGGCACCAGCACTGTTGACAGGAAGTCCTTGTTGCTGGAAGAAGAGTGAACCATCGGTCGGGGATGCAGTTTCGATTCGGTTGCTGATCTTCATGCGACCAGTGGGCAGATCACACAGCAGGTCCCACCACTCCGGCTTGTACGAGAACGCGGGATTCGTCACACCCGCGATGAACCCAGGGACTTTGAGCAGATCCTCCACTTTGGTGAGGTCAGTGTATGGGAAGGCATGACGAACGAAGCCACGAAGGACGCCGCCAGACGCTAGAGCACATGCAGCGAGCACGGCCTCAGCTACTTCACCGGATGGTCGGTTATGTCCGAGAAAGATGATGCGCTTTTGTGTGAGGAGCGCATTGACCAGTACAATGATAGGGTGTGTATATGCACCGTTCGTCGTCAGATGAGGATGAAGAGCGAAGGGCTGCGGTTGCGTTGCGTGAGGCGTAGAGAAAGTCTGAATGAGTTTGATGAGGGAGAAGTCCCCCACTGTCTCGGGACTCAGGGCTGTTGGGACTTTGACAGGGACTGGTATGCCGTTGTAGTTAATCTTGGACTCAAACTCGTGCGTGTCTCGAGGTACACTGTAGACCTTCTTCCGTTTCTCAAAAGGTTCGGACGGCGTTTCCAACGAGTCTCGCTCGGCGTCGATCCTCTTCCGCTGCCTGACCATTTGCTCGAACTTCTCCACGAACATGTCTTTCGCATCAGTCGCGTGAAGCACGAATGTCTCCAAGCTCGACAGCTTCGGCAGCAGCGACAGATCCATGGCGTTCAACGCATTGTATAGCGAGGCGAGGGTCTCGATGACAGGGGCTCTGAAGTACTCCTCGAGAGCTAAGAGCAGTAAAGGTTTGTATATATGCAGGAAGGAGTGCCGTGTGCAAATTGCCATGGCTTTGACAATGGAGCCTCTGCACTGTGTCAGTTTCAGGGGGCTTGAATACATTTTGGTCTACACACCTTTTCACTGTAGTGTCCAGCTTCGTGTTCACTAGGTTCAGAACATAGACCAGCGGTGGACCATCAGGGTCTGGCTCGTCCTCGCTTTCTGTGTCGTAATCTCCTTCATCGTCGTCGGCCTCGTCGTCCTGCTCTTCAGCCCCAGCGGTCGTGTCTTCGTCATCCAGACCCTCCTTCCGCCTTCTGCGCTTCCTCCTCCGCTCTCTTCTGGCCTCCCGCTCCTCCTCCTCGGCCGAGGTGTCCTTGTGTAGGAAGAAAATGGTCCAGTCCTGGTTGCGCATGTGCGCCTGATCTGGCAACATGAGCTCAGCCAGCATGGTCTCGTCCCCACTGATGGCCGCTGGGTACTGATGCTCCATGACCGACCCGCGGTCAATGTCGAACGATGCCACCAGGATATACTCAACATGGTTCTCGATAGCGCCGGCAGGGTACTGCGAGCGCAGCCGCGTGCTGGCTTTGGCGGGCATTTCTAGGACCGACTGTTGCGAGGAACCGCGCGAGGAATGCTCTGAGGCAGCATCCTCGCGCAACAGGGCCTCGCGAAGCATTGGCGGTTGCGGTGAGCGTGCCTTTTTGTCATTGCGCAGGGATATAGATGACGGGGACCGTGACGATGGGAACGACGAGAACGAATGCTGGCGCTGTAAAGCTACAGGCTGGGGTGCCGGCTGTGCACCCTGTGACTGTGACTGTGACTGCGACTGCGACGTCTGCACAGACTGCGGCGGCGGCGGAGGCCGCTGTGCAATTACTTGTATCGCGGCGAAAGCGATTGTCTCCATCTTTCTCAGCGCGCCCGGCGTCTCTTACATCCTGTGCGATCTGCGGGAGCGAGCACTAGGGTCCCCACACAGGGGTACGCGCTTGGGTTTCGGAACTTAAATGGCGCGATGTGACGCTCCTGAGAGGGAAGCGCGATAGCTGATCGTGAAGCTACGGATGGGTACAGAAGCAGGGCGAAGCAGCCGGCAGTTGGCTTCTTAAAGCCCAGATTGTTATTGCGGCGCATACAGTGAATACGAGGCCGCCCAGTTGGTGGACCCTGAATCCCTGGCCGCTCGTTATCGATAGCGCCGTTCTGCAGGAACTGGGGCGCTGTTGGGGTGTTTGGTGTGTTTGCAAGGCCGTTGCCAGGGACTGCGCCAACATCAACACCGCCCAAACACGCGATACGCCGACGACAAGCCAGCCTGAAGCACCACATCCGAGTCCGCCTCTCTCTGTCGTCACTATGGTATAGTAGTATCCTATGAGAAGTTGTAACAACAGCTAACTCTTGCAGTCAACAACACCCACCCCGTACAAGCCGTCCCCGCTCTCCTTCAACAGCCCGCGCCAGTCGCCTTTCCGCAGACCTGGCTCCATACGAGAGAGCTCCCCGTCCACAGTCCGACCCTTGACGCCCAACAGCTCGCCGCTGAAGCCAAAAGACACGCCAACAACACCATCACACGCGACGCTCCGACAGTCTACAGCCAGCAATGCTTCGCAGAACCCGCCATCATGGCTGAATACGCGCGGCACAGCGACGGCGCCGGAGCCACCGCTTTCTCCCACACGAAACATACCATCGCCCACGCGCAATGTCTCAAATTCGACACAGGGAACAATACGCCCACTGAGCACAGCATCGCTGGCGGCACGCTTCGATGGGGGCAGGGACAGCACGCCTCCACCGGTAGAGCGATCAATATCAGCCGAGAAGATCGCGCCGGTCGAGAAGTCCAAGCCGGTCGAGTTCATACCTGTGGAGAAAGTTGTTGAAAGACCTGCGACGCGCCCAGCACCCTTGACACGAGCAGTCACCAGCGATGCTCTGTCAAAGCTACCGCCGCCACTCCTCCACAGCATGCGCGAGTCGTTCAGCGTCATGGATCGCGACAACGATGGACACGTCAACTCGGCAGACGTTGCGGACATGCTGTCACAGCTCGGTCTGTCAGCAACACCGTCTACACTTGCGTCGTACTTCAATGGCGCACAGTCGATCAACTTGGCGACTTTCCTCAGCACTCTATCGGACCTGCTGGCCGGGCTCTCTCGCTCCAGCGAGTTGAGTGCTGCTTTCGAGGCGTTCGAGGACGGAGATGATGGTCAAATCAATCTGGAGGAACTGAAGGATGCTTTGCTGCACACGGCGCCTGAGCCAGGCGAGCGGAAACTGACCGAGCGCGAGATCGAGATGGTCGTCGAGGGTTTCAGTGGTCGAAGAGCGTTCGGTAAGGGTGGCAAGAGCCTCGGACGAGGCGAGGTTTTTAGATATCAAGAGTTCATGGCGAGTCTCACAGGTGGCAGTGGTGGTGAGAATGGCGAAGGTACTGCCGCATCTGCATAGCGCACTGGTAGCTCTTAAGACACGATAATGTTGAGTTATTCCACTGTACACGTCTTGTATGCTCGCTGCAAAGTTTCTCTTTCTTCCTCCAATATCAGTGTTGCTCATCAATCTCCTTGCGGCCCATCGACGCCAGATGTTCACTTTTGCTGCCTCACATGGTTTGTATCGACCGCACTTCTTCGGTTGCCCACCATTGAAGGTCTCACCCGAGATCGTGAGTTACTTGAACCGCGGTCACATAAGCTGGTCCTGTGCCGCGCGTCGATCTGTGACAGGCCATGTTTTTTATATACCATCGATCAGCGTCCATTCAGTTTCTTCCGTGCGGGATCTCGATGGCTGATTCAATATGCACTCTTGGAGCTCGACATCTTGCACATCAACGATGGACCAATGCGGATCATTGATCATGGCCTGTAATTCGGCTAGCTTAGAGGCCAAGGTCGACACTAGAAGCAACGAAGGGACGTGAAGCCGGGGTCGCGCATTGTCGTTGGGTAATTGAATGCTTATGTGTTTGCAATTGCATATGGGGCTGATGATGGATGGGACGCGAAAGGTGGTGGAGGTGACGAGACCCTGGCGCGCCAAGGCCGTGTACCGACGAAACTCCGAACGCTGGAAACGTAAGCTGTCCTTCCGCTGTGCACACGCCAGAGCTCAGTCGTCACTTCTTCTCTTACAGCCAAAATGAGGGTCTTGAGTAGTTTTGTATCTTCATTGCTGCTTTCGGGTGCGACCATCGTTTCTGCCGCATCATCGTGGAGCTTCGAAGATGCTACCGTGTCCATCTCCACCAAAGGTGCAGGCGTAGGTGGAGGTTCGAAAGACAAGTGAGCTTAATTCACAGTTGCTTTGCTGTGTCATACTCTAATACAGCGCAGACTGAGTCCTTCTACTCCATTGGCGAAGTTAGTATCACTGGGCGCCAGCGATACGTTGAAATTGCTCCTCACGACCGTTGATGGAAAGACCGCCCAGCGACCACATCAAGCTTTCCTCACGTTGACGGACCCTACCACTGGCTTGGAGGAGTCATTCGTGCTTAGTGTGAAGGAGAGTGGCAAAGGAAAGGTCGATTTGGTATGATGCTTGACCCAATTGCAATGAACGATGCTAACTCTCGCAGTCCCAGAAAGACCTCCCACACCAATTTCTTACTTCCTCAAAACCGATTGTCGCCTCCATCGTCATCGGATCTTTCGGCTCTTCAGCGCCCTACAAGAGCAAAGTCTTCGACCTTCAAGTGTCTCGCGACCCGAATGTCCCACTCACCATCCCCGATGCGCCTCTTCGGTACGCCGCCGAATCTGAGATTCACCACATCTTCCGCTCCGACCCTAAATCGCCTCCCAAGATCATAACACTGGTTTTC
>TARA_R110002003_G_scaffold1926_6_pt1 | contig 16892 bp, 15 predicted proteins | sample TARA_R110002003 | Tara Oceans TARA_R110002003 (sample SAMEA4396441) | marine metagenome | biome: Westerlies Biome; feature: [SRF] surface water layer (ENVO:00010504); material: water (ENVO:00002006), including particulate matter (ENVO:01000060) such as... | depth 5 m
ACTTGGCCGTCGAGAACTTCATGAGTTTGTGGGAGGGGTGGAAGGTGCGCGATACCTTGATATCGTGCACATGTGAAGAGAGGGAGAAGTGGAAGGTGGGCGATGCCTCGACATCGTGCACATGTGAGAAGAAGAAGGGGTCGAGTGTGCGTCCCTGGCGCGACACTAAGGGGCTGAAAGAGGGGCGAAAGGGACGTTGTTTTACATATTTTGAATTTACCCACGACACGTGTAGCATACATCTACATCAATAGGTAAATCTGGAGCAATGCTCGGAATCCTACATCTACAACCACTGCTTGTTCCCAAATTGTGAGATGAATGCACCACCATACCCACTGTCAATGCTGATCTTCTCCCAGGTCGACCTCATAGTTCGGACAGCTTCGTCCACAGGGGTTGGGCCCTTGAAGTCAGGGGCATACACTTGAAGCTTGCCCATGAATGACATCAGACCCTGCACCTGCTCCGGAGTGACTTTGTGTTCGTATTAGTAAGATACCAAGGTGTGTCAACTTCAAGAACAGATTATACGCACCATTGTCAAAGTGGCCGACATCCACCACTCCTGGGCTCATACTTACAAAGAGCACACCATCTTTCTTGTATTGCGCATTAAACTTAGCCACAATAACATTCATGGCTGCCTTGGAGGCAGCGTACAAAGCACTGTTCTCAACCTCGAGATTGTTGATGAGGTCGAGATCGGCGTGACCGCTAGAAATGGTGATGACCTTCTTCACCTTGCCCTTCAAGACGAGAGGAACGAAGAGGTTGAAGAAGTGGATATTGCCGACGACGTTGGTCCGGAAGTGCTTTGACGACACCTCCTCCAGATCCTCGTGCTTATCGCCTCTTTTGAACATAAAGTGTTAGCCACATATCAGTCCGATGAGTAGCCAGAAGGGAGGAGACTCACAATTTTCCAATGGGGTCAAAGGCGTCGAAGTGCGACAGGAAAGCCCCGTTGCCGACGAGGTAGTCGATGCCACGTTCGCCAACAATCTTGGCAGTGTCGGCAGCGGCATGCTTCAGGCTGGCGTGGCTGGTGAGGTCGCCATGGAGGATGTGGACATTGGGACGTTCGCCAAGCTCTGCCGCTACCTTCTTCTCGGTCGCAGCCTTGTCGCGGACTAGACCGACGACTAGGTTCTTCGAGTCCTCTGAGATCTGTTTGACGAACTCGAACTGGGAGGGTTAAGCAAAAGCAACGGGTACTTCGGTGAAAGCTAGACTCACCCCGATTCCCTTCGACACTCCGGTGATAACGTATACGGCCATTTCGAGTGATTTGGATGTCAGTGTTGGATGTAAATCTGAGTACTGAGTTTTGATGTTGACTGTAAGTAGTCGTTGGAGTCTTCTTATATACATACCTAGGTACCTTCTCCAGGCTAACCCATGGCATACATTCAACCTCCCACGAGCTAGCCCGCGCACAAATTCTGGTCCGTATTACTCCTGTTGAGGAGCCCTGGTCGCCTTACTCTCATAAACAAAATGCGATCGGGGTGCAAGTCGGAGCATACCTAGGTATCTTCCAGAGGTTCCAAGGTTCCGTCATGTCTCCTGTGCATCTAGAGAGCTGGGAATATGTCTTCCAGTAAAGTAACTCAAGATGCCTTTATGCCACCAAAACAAGTTGATTCCATCAACAAGAGGCTCTTTGACGGCGATATTAATCCTTCAGAAATAGTGATCTTTCATGTTGCGGACTAGCCTTTCGGTGGTCGGGTTAGCGTGCGGGTGATTGACCAATGAGCATGGGCATTCATCTGATGACAAATGCGCGCGTACATCGACATCCGTCGCAGGCAAGACTGAGCCATTTCTGCTTCCGCATCAGACTCGAATTTGTCCTTCGACCATGCCAACGCACGCAGGATCAAACGCTTGTAGCGCCTGCGCAAAGTCGAAGCGGAAGTGCGGCCGGCAGACGCCGACGTGCGCTCGATGCGCGGACAAGGGCATGCCGTGCATCTATCCGCCATCGAAAAGCTGGACAGCTGCGTCGCCTCGTCCATTGCGGTCACATACGTTGAGAAGCTCAGTGCCGATAGTGGAGGATGGACTGCTCGCTGAGGTCGGGGGCAACTCATCTGGTGGCACCGCAAACACGATTCTCTCAGACGACCTTACCTTAGAACAGCCATTTCCACTTATGTATAGTGAATTCGCTACTCCGTCATCTCTCATTCAAACGCCCGGTGCGCCGCCGATCGGGACAGACTGGTTCCTTGCGCCTGAGTCGTGGAAGATATTTCAAACGGCCGATAGCTCCACCTTTGTGCCAGCTCGCATAGCGACGATGAAGAAGTATACAACGGTGCTGCAGGCTTGGTTCGAACGCTGGATCATCAACGGTAGCAATCCTTTCATCCATTCCCGTCTGTACAGTGCGAACTTTCCGGCGTGCGTTCAGGTCGCGTATGCCACGTTAGCTAGCTATATCCACCGAACACCCGCGAACGCGGACACTGTCCTTCAGATTGTAGGAGACCGGTCGAATAATTTACTCCTAGAAAATGGGGCTGTTATGGGCAGTACTGCCGCAGAGGAGTGGGCCGACGGAGAGCAGCAAGACGTTGACTTGTTTTCGCAGCTTTCAAGGCTGCACGCGCTCATGGTCTACCAAATCATCGGCCTCTTCGATGGCGATATCCGTGCACGCCACATCGCTGAAGGGCACATGGCCATCCAAGATAGCTGGGCCAATAAGCTCTTTCGATTGGCCTCAAAGACTTTGTCAAACACCCACTCCGTTGCCACACATCTTGTCGGCGGTCTACCCAGGCCATCCACCTACTCTCAGCAACAGTGGTACCTGTGGATCCTATCAGAGAGCATCCGCCGCACTTGGCTCATTGCCGCCAGCGTCTTCGCTATCTACTCCGCGCTGCAGCAGCGTTGGGCGGTCTGCCCCGGCAGCATCATGTACACGAATCGTAGCGGCCTCTGGAACGCCACGAGCAGCGCCGAATGGGAGAAGCTGTGCTTGGAAAAGAATGTAGCGTTCTTGCAACGCTTTCAGTGCGCAGCAACGCTACCCGAAAATACGGAACCCGGGGATATTGACGAGTTCGGTCACGCTATGTTGGACATGGCTGTAGATGGGGAGTTGTTGGAGAAGTGGAGGGATAGAAGTCGTGGCTTATAGTCACTGCAATATCGGTAACGTGGGCGAAAAGAGCAGAACGGATGAATGGAACCATGTATACTTGTTTGTGGCGGGTGTCGTGTCTCTTGTCGCGGCTGAGTTCGTGCGCTTGTCTTCGTCCTGGTGAGGTGTGGGTTGGGACATTAACGCCGTGGCCGACCATGGTCCCCTAGGCAAGTACATTTGTCACTTCCCCACATGGAATACGAAAGCTGGGGAGCTTCCAGTGCGAAGGACTCGTCTTACTCAAACTCTGGAAGTAGAGCTCACTCAAAAAACCGGGACACTTTGGCGATTCTTCAAGAAGACACATGCGTGGGAACTCGGGAGACGTTACTTCGCTGTCGATCATCGCTAGCCTTTCACTCCGACCAACCCAGATGACTAAGGATGGGCTTGGCATAGCGACCAAGTGGGCCCCCGCATGTTATTTCTCACCCGCGAGCACTGCCAGGCTGCCACAAACTTTGTTTATCACAGCGCATCAACTCACGCACCCAATTTTCTCCTTCGCTGCCCGCACTGCCATCCGCCTACGTTCACGGCACGCACAAGCCATCGCGCAAATATAACACCCTGGACGCTGATAGCCATACCTCGCAAGGCATTCCTTCCGGTCTACCTGTCTCCAGATACTGAGTCGATTGGTACGTTCAACAGCTTGTATTTGCAATGCGGCCTCTCTCCATCCCTGCTCTTGCCACTATTCGTCACCCAAAGCAGAGACGCATCACCTTCTACGCGTTCCTTCAATATCCCAGCTTACAATACCTGTGGCACCCCACTCAATTCTACATGCTCACTGTCCATTAGACTCAACCATCCCTGCACACCAGCGTGGCCCCTGCATCAACAAACGATTGCGCCTCTGTCACGCTGCCACGACATCATGTTCACGAACACTGGACCCTTCAATTCAGCCAGCAACCCAAACAATCTCGGCAGTAACTTGGCCACACCTTTGAACGCGTCGCAGGGACCACTTTCTGCCGCTCCACAATCGTCCATGTCATTCAACATTGATTTCAATGGCGCCACCATTCCCGCATTCGGAGCTGTCACCAATCCCTTCAGTAACAACGGTTTCCATATTCGCAACACAACGAATACGACTCCATTCGCAGCACTCCCATCAACTACGTCCAACGCTCCAGCACCAGCCCGGAGAAATCCCAACATCAATCGTCGGGGCGCAGGCTCGGGGCCCGCTGCAGCCCGAGCGAGACTTCCTCAGTCCATGAGATCTGCCCAAATCACTCTACCTCAAACGTCCTCAACAGTTGCCGAAGAAAATCCGAACGAGCCATGTGAGGAAGATGAACATGGCCGGCAGGAGAGCGATCGAGCCACCAAGAGGTCTGGTATGAAGAAAGACCTTGCAGATGGCCCGGCGTTGTTCGCACCGGGGCATGAAAATGCCAAGTTGAATGGTGCACAGCTGAAGAAGGAATGTATGGAGATGAACAACCAGAAACGTCTATCCCTGTTGACTCCGAGCTATGGCACACTGCCGGGGCGTATACCTTCTACAGGCATCCCAACCCTCCCGGGCCCAAATCTTGCGCAGCATGAACAGCGACTAGAGGGCAAATCCGTGGAGTATGCACATACTACCCTGGACGCACCACTGCCAAATCCATTTCCTGTCGTTGCCGACGGCAAGGATGGTGTATCTGCTGGGATGCCGGGCTTACTAGGCGTTCCTTCCACTACATGGACAGCCGGTAGCTCTACCAACGCCCCCAAAGAGGTGAACGAGTCTCAGAAGCAACCTCAGGAGGCAGTCCAGGTGCCTGACAAGGCTGATGCAGATTTAATAGCCCAACGAAGGGCTCGACAAGTAGAAGACAATGCAAGTAAAGAGAAGCAGGAGGCGTTGCAGGCCCAACAAAAGACACTGAGTATGACCAATACTGGTCCTACATCTAGTCCTGCATCACTTTCCGCACAGCTCCCACTTCCGGCGTTCGCATTCCCAGCAATCGGCGCACCAAAGATTACAAGCAAGACGGGTGATCCAGCCGCCACGACTCTGAGTCCTCCGGTGCCATCATTCGGTGTCGCAAGGAATTTTCCTATTCCCGGAATCTACGCGCCGGCTGCAGCTATGTCCAGCGCCCCTCGTACAAAATCTGCCAGTATGAAGGCTGAACTTCCTTTCGCTATGTCCGAACCTGCTTCACAACGGTACGCTTCTCCTGATGCTATGGAAGTCCCAGCGCCCCAGGCGAAACCTCGCAATACAATTGAAAGCATGTTCTCGTTGCGGAATAAGCCATCAGGGTCGATGAACATAACCAAGGAGCGGCCAAAGACTCTTGTGCAGACTACACCACAATTTCACGCTGAAGGCAAGGCTGCAGAATCTGGGGTGGTGGTTGGCGCTGTGTTGACGCCCATGCTCAGCGAGCTGCCAGTCATCGAGGAGAGAACTGCAATGAATCCAAGTGGAGTCAAGCCTGACGTGCAGAGCAAGGAGATTACAAAGGTTGCAGAGATCCCTGAGCAAAAGGCGCCTGCAGAGGCCAAAGACACAACTGCAGCTGGGTTGGACCTGGCAAAGAAGACGACTATTAGTGCACATATAGACGCGCCCACGAATGCATCTATGTCGAACGTCACGCTGCCTGCCAAGCCGGAGTCTGGCAGCGACCAAAAGCTCGATCAAATGCTCAAGCTCATGATGCAAATGCAGTCCAGCATTATCGAGCAGGGTGCAGAACGAGTTGAAGCTGAGCGCAAACACGCGCAGCAGATCGCTGCTATGGCAAAGCAGATGGAAGCGGACAAGCAAGCCAACCAAGAACGAATGAAAGAGATGGAGAGCCGACTTGTGGCTAAGATGGATGCCGACAAGAAGGCGCTCCAGGAGCAGTTCAATACTCAGCACAAGCATATGGAAGAAACACTGCGCCAGCTACAAGCGCCGTCTGATGCCGAGAAGAAGGTGTTGAAGGAAAAGCAGGAAGCCCTGATCCAAGCTGAGCTTGCTCTAAAGGAGCGCGAGCGTGCCATCCAAATTCGCGAGTCATCGTTGAGGACGCGAGAACAAGAGCCGGAGAAGAAGCAGGGCCCCGCTGTGGTGCAATCCGCCGAAGTTTCGGACGTGAAGCCTGAAGTGCTGGAAAAGTTCATGAAGGTTCCGGCTCTGCCAGTCTCAGCACCAGAGAAAACAGCCTCAAAACCTCTCTCTACGCCGGCTATGGCGCACGAGTCATACTCGACCAATGCTGTGTCCGAGAAGCTTCCAGCACCAGTGCCTGCGCAAGCTCTACGTCCCCCAACGCCAAAGGCTCAAATTGGCAACGAGCGCATGTACACGCCATCTCCGTTCCAGCAAGCCAGGCCAAGCGGTATTGTCTCAGAACCTGTCATGCCCGCACCTCAACAGCAACGAGCGCAACAACCCAACTCAAACTTCCAAGCAGACCCAGCTCTCACCCTTCCCGCCAGCAACGATTCCTACTCAACCCTCTACGCCAAACTCCTCACCTACCTCGCACAAACCACACTCCCCGCCTCCGAGCGCGAAAACCAAGCCAGCAAACTCGCCAGCCTGCTCTCCTTCGAATCCGACTTCCGCCACACCCTCCAATCCAGCACTCTGGACAAACGCATCACCGCCCCGATTCCGCCCTGGATGATCGAACACATCTACCCTCTGCGCACCGACTCCTCCCTCTGGACAGACACAGCGTCCATCGACGCGCTGTACGCCGACATGTCCGCCTTCGACCGCGTGGTGCGCCGACATGCACTCCTGCCCACCGCATACCAACTCCTAGACACTCTTGGGTCCCGGCCCGGCGACAGGGTGGATGCGGAGAACGAGCTGGGCTTTTGCATTGATATTTTCAAGGACTATGTTGATGCGCTGCTGGCGCTGGGGGATCGGGTGCCCGGCGGGGAGGAGGAGAAGTATATGTTGTTGTGGTTTGCGCGCGAGGAGACGGTTAGGTTGGTGGACGGGTGTAATGAGGTTGCGGAGGGACTGTTGGTTTGGGTTGAGGTGAGTTTGATACGATGGGGAGATGTGTGGATGGGATGGGATGAGCTAACTTTGGATAGGAGAATTGGGAAGTTAAGGATTTGGAGCTTTAGGGTGGGGATGGAGATGGTGGGTTATGGTTTGGTGGTTTGGAGAAGGGGATGAATGATTTGTGCTTCTACGTTTTGTTTTTTGTTTTTATTTCGCGGCGGGAGTTTTTGACATGGAGTTTGTGTGTTTGCAGAGGTGCGAAAGGTGTGACCAAGTGCTGGCATGCCGGGGAGTTGTCTGCGTACACTTCGTACGTGGACAAGGACATTGGGGTTTATTCGCGTTGATTGTGTATTCTGAGCGCGTAGAGGAAGGCGTAATATCATGCCCATGGCGACATAGACAGAAGTGAAAAGAATGACCAATTTGGAAAAGCCACAACAAAACCGATCAACAATCCAACCCATCGACAACTTCCCACTCTTTCCTGTCCTCGTCCTCAACGATTTGCCACCCGTCCGCCTCCGCTTCTTCCTCATCATCCTCATTATCTACCATGTTCTCCTCGCCATTTCCCTCCTTGTCCTCATACTGACTCCTAGTCTCATCCTTCCCCTCATCCTCAATCTTTGCCTCGACCTGCTCCTCAACTTTTTTCTTAGCCTTCTCCCCTTCTCGCTCCCCCTTCTTCTCCGCCCCCTCCGCATCGAAGCCAAGTATCTTCCTCACCCTCTGCTTCTCCTCCTGCAACATCCTGTGCCTCTTCACAGGATTCATCTCACATGATCCACGCCGTTTCTGCCGCATCAGTTCCCAGATCTCCTGCTCTCTTTTCAACACCTCGCGGTGCAGGTGCTGTATACCTTGCCCCTTTCGGACTCGCCAGTATGCTTTCTCCGAGGCGATCGAGTGGCCGAGGACGTGTTCGAGGTGTGCAATGTCGTCATTCGTGAATTCGGCGTCTGAAGGCTGGGTGGGTGTGTTTGTGTCCACGTCTGCACCTGTGCTCGTATCCGCAGCCGCCGTTACATGGATGGTTGTTTGCACATCTCGTGTTTTGACGGCCTCTTGGTCTCCGGTTTTCTTGTTCGCGATGTGGTACTTGACGGTCCAACAGTTCCGAGCCAGTTCGGATGCTGAGGCATTGACGGCGAGAAGCTTGTCGCATGATTTGCAGAGGCAACCTTCGACGGGGCCGATGGTCGTGTTGGGCTGCTGATCTGCTTCCAATGGAAAGGGTTCGTAAGCGGGTCTGGTACGTGGTCTGGATCTTGTCAGCTCATCCGGAATGAATGACGCAAGATGCTTCATACGGCGGTCGGGGTTTTTTCAATGATGGGCTGACTGCCAGACGTTGTGGAGCTCTAGGATCAATGTTTGATATCACAGGCTGATAGGCTTGAACATTTCTTGGACCGAAGAGATCATCAAACGCCCCGGTATTTGCACCATAACTGCTGTACAGTAATGGACCCTGATTGGACTCATCACGGCTTCCATGCCAGATGAACGAAGGTTCGCATATAGTGGAGTAGTACTCATCGTAGTTAGGTGACGTGGGGGGCTGGGTGCTTTTAGCAGCGCCAGTGGTCCCTGTACCATGGCGTGCGGGATCACCGTCAACATGTCCAGACCCACTATACGGCAAGAAGGGCTGGTTGTCCTCCATAGTAGCAAGTGCTGCTGATATGGCGTCTTTTGCAGCTTGATCGTTCGTATTCTTGGCATTGGCGAGCCACCGTTGCCGGTGTCTGGGTGTAGGGGTGGGAGAGCGATTCATGTCGAAACTCGTGTTTGCTTAGCATGCTTGCCAGAACTGCATGAAGAGGGAGTACATACGTGAAGCGCTTCGGATTATATCGAGGATGGGAGACACTTTGTTCAATGCATTTGGATTATATGTGTGGGAATGAGATGGATGATGATGAAAAGACGAAATGAGGGGATGAATGTCAATGTGGATATATACAGTGAGATTGGTTTAGGTGGCTGGGAACACAAGATGGAAACGGTGTTCTGTCGTCTGGTCTGGTACCGGACTTGCTCAAGCGCAAGGCGGACCGTACCAAATACCACTTTGTCGGGAGTCTGATGAAACCTTGATGAAAAGAGTTGCGAAAGCGTGCGATGCGTGGCTGATGCCAGTCAAAAGAAAGTGACACATTGTGCCTTTGCCGCTCTGCGATTTGGTCGGTATGCTCCAATCAAATCACAATCATGTCATTTGATATTGCCACCTAGGCGTCCATTTCAGTGGCTGGGCTTCAGACAGAATGAAGAAGCAACATATAATGGGTTGAGTGACCGACGAAAGACAGATAGCGAATGAGCTGTCGATGCACGAGTTGCTGCAATTGGCTATCGTCGACCTGTACCGAGAAATGGCAAGCATGGCCCCTCTTCTCCGAAGCCTCCCGTGGCTCACCTGCCAGTAGCTGCATCAGCGCTCAACTAACTTGGATACCAGATAAAGCTGATTGCATGCAGCTTGAGCGAGGGTCATCGTCAGGACCTTTCACACAGCACGCTGCAGGTGCATTCGTCCAATGCGGGTTCGCAGTCGATCGGACCGTGCTCATACTCGGTAGCGCCATCCCTTGATTACAATTGCTATAAACTGGACTCATGAGTGCATTTCGACGCGGGACAGTTATGGAGTGGAGTGGAAGTTAAGGCTGTCGTTCGCCTGAGGCATCGATATGGTAGGAGGTGGTTGGGTCTTGGCGCGGGCGCGCTTTGGCCATCGCGAAGCACCCTCGTCTGTTTGTGCTCGTCCCGCGAACCACAACATCCAACCACCAATTCACCACCCGTGCTGCACCCCCGCCGTACGCACCTTCTGTTGCTGGCGCAGCTTCCAATTCCACTCACACAGCTTCGGACGCGTCATGTCCAGCTAATTCAGGCCCGATTACGAGTCGTACCCATCGCGACTGCCGCACCGCGACGCGCTCTTCGACAGCCCAAAAGTATCTCGACTTCTACACACAATGGCAGCCCGCAGCAGAGCGCCCACCATCGGCTCTGCCGGATGGATCCTCGAAGAGCGCCATCAGTCAAACGACCTGGTCTCGCAGGAGCTCGAAGACTTTGGCTTCTCCGTGCGCAATGAGCTCGAGTGGCTCAACGAGCACATGGCTGACGTCTTCGCCAACAATGGACAGTATGTCGCGCCTGCCTTGTTCAGCGCGTGCACTATACTGACCTATGGGTAGACACAATCTCGAGGTATTCAAGACGCCCGGCAAGCTACGCGGCAAGACGCCTCGCACCGCACGCAAGCAGGCCGCAGGGCCCCGTCAGGTAAGAAGGCGCGCTCATCGTTCCATCCCGTGTACTGACAGCTGGCAGCCTCTCGCCAGCCTACTTGCAGCAAATGCTCAGAACAAGCCCAGCCCCGCAGAACAGAGTCTGAGGAACAACCTACAAAAGGCCACCACCAAGGCGCGCTTCCACATCGCCGAGGACGAGAACACAGTTCGAGTCCAGTCTCCTGCCGCAAAGACGCCCATTGCGCGACAGCTCTTTTCCAAGGCCCTCCATGCTGGCAAAGAGAATGTCAACAGCAGCTTCCATGCCGACGTTTTCGATGAGCCTGTAGACCATCCCGCCGCTGCACCCTGGAGCCCACTCCACTCTACACAAGACACGGCTATGAGTTCACAGGTCGACGACGTCTTCTCGCTGCCCCGCAATCAGTCCACGCAACCTACACAGCCTACACAGTCCTTCCGGCACTCGATTCATGAGACGGATGATGAGCGACGCGACACTGGCGACTCGTTCGTATCAGCCAAGGAAGCATTCGGCAGCAAGCACGCTTCGCGGGAGAACTTGCGGGCCAAGGACGATGATGCAATGGACATCGATGATGACAAGGCGGACAGTTCGCGATCAGACGCGCAAGACACAGTCATTCGCCATGAGCTCAGCTCTGTTGGCGACGACGAAGACGAGGACATGCACGACATGCCAGACTTCCCCGAGCCGCCGCGCGTCATCTCAGAGCAATACAGCATTTCCGCAGAGACACACGACGCGCTTGACACAGCGCACCTTCGCGCCCACGCCCCCGAGCCCAAGACCCTCTTCGCGCCAGAGGCATCCACTACACCTGCCGGCCACCCTCCAGCTTTCTCAGAAGACGCGTCGCACGACGACACTGTGGTTCATCATGAGGTGGACGATCAGATGGATATCGACGACGATGTTCCTTCGCCATCGGACAACTCAAGCCCTGTCAAGCCGCTCGTTAGGAAGAGCAGCCTCACATTTGCGTCTCTGCCCGCTCGCGAGCCATTGCTCGCCAAGAAGAGCATGGGCAATCGCGTTTCGCGCACCAGCCACGTCGATCCTAGCAAGGCCCGCAGCAGCCAGATGGGTAGATACACTGGAGGCAAAAGCTTGGGAGGCAGCCAACTTTCCCATCCAGCCGAGAAGCACCACGACGATATGGACATGGAGAATGAGCGCCCAGGTATACAGCGAGAAGAGTCTGAGACCACCAAGATTCATAACAAAACGACAACACAACGCCTGTTCGAGCGCATCAATATGCTCAAGCAGCAGAATGAAGCGCCCAAGCGAATCAGCCAGAACATTCTGTCTTCACAGTCTTCCCAACCTCAGAGCTTTACTTCTGCACAATCCAAGGAAGATCTTCCTCAAGCGCAAGCACCACAACCAGCGTATCCGAGTCTTCAAGCCGCAACACCCGCACCAGAGGAGGATGACGATGATGACTGGATCTCGCCCGTTCGAACAGCGCCTGCACCCAACACTGCCCGACCGCCGTTCAGCAAGAGCCATACTGCGGACTCCAGGCCATCTCCAGCTAAGCCTATGCCGGCTAAGCTTATTTCAGTTTCCAATCCGGATCTGTCGACAGTTGTGGAGTCAACCACTCCGGCTGGCTCTCCAACTGGTAAGAAATACATGGACGGCCCACTCAGTGCTTCAAAAGCTAAGTTCTATTCAGCACTCCGTGCGGCCAAGGAGAAGATCATTGGGTCCAGTGCCACAAGTGCCCAGGTCAAACTCGATGCACTCTCCGAGAGCCCTATGCGACCCAGGCTGCAAGCCGCCGACTCTTCAGACGACATTTTTGGCAGTCCCAAGCGCACTGAGAAGCCTGGCATCTTCTCTCATCTGCGATCGCCTTCCAAGGAGTCCAACAAGTCTACTAAGTCTACTAAAATTGCGGCAATGCCTGGCAGCCCCGTCAAGGACGATGGCCGTCGTACTCGTAGTTCCACTGAACGCCAGAAGCAGAAAGACAAGGAGGCTCAGGACAAGGACGCGAAGCAGAAGCAACGTGCTGAAGAGAAGCTCCGAGAGATGCGCGAGAAGGAGCAGACCAAGGCGGCCTTACACCACCAGAAGAGCAAGGGCCAGTTGGCGAAGACTCCATCTGCAATGTCATCATCGTCGAGCTTGAGGCAGCCTGCCCAAGTGTCTACGGCGACCAAGACGCCCACAACTATCTATTCGCAGCAACCAGTTTCACGCCCAGGGGTCTCCCGGACCAATACTGCATCCTCGAGAGAGCAGGATGTGGACTCTGCTGATGAGATGCCTCCCCCTCCGCCACCGAAGAGTCTCCTGCCTACCACGAAGACCACCAAAGCAGCTTTGCGAGAGCCGAGAAAGCTCGTCAAGCCTAGCAGCAAGGAAGCCCTGCCCAAGGCCAAGGCCCCACAAAAGATCATGGTCAACCTCAACAGCAGCCGATATGGCCAAGCGCCTCCTCCTGCGGCTCGTCCAGCGCCGACTGCTGCAAGCAAGCCCCTTCCTGCAGCACCTTCTACGACTGCGAAGTCAAATGCGTCAGCGCCTCGACCAGCTACAGCAGCGTCTAGCAGACCTGCGTCCGCCCTCTCTGGCAAAGCTGGACACGCATCCAAGACAGCTCCTGTTGCTAAGCCTGCTGCTCCTCGGGCCGTCCGACCACAACCGCAAGCCATAGAGAAGCCCAAAGCACCCGCACCACAGCCTCGTGCCGATCTGCCTGCTACTAGGCCTGTTTCTAGGATGCAGACGGTCCAGGATGCAAATCGCATTGTTGTTCCTCCCATCAACCCTGCGAAGCCTCCAGCCAAGCGGCCGTTCCAACCCGAGAACGACGAGACACTGCATCGTCCTGCCAAGCGACCTTCTCAGCAGGCGAAAATGAACCCGATCACGCCTGGTCACGCCCATGCTCAATTTGCCAAGGGAAAGATCCCCTTCGCTGAGCCTGCGCATGCACCGCAACCCCAGCCTCCAACGATCCAGTATCCTAATGGAGATGATATTAAGCTTCCTGAGATCATGACCGACTCCGAGGATGAAGACTCTGAGAACGAGTTCGAGCAGCCCAGCTGGGTCAATACACCAAACCTCCGTGAGATGCTCACCAGCCAGCAACTCATGGATCCCGAGCAAATCTTCGGACCCATTGCTCCCCTTAACATGGAGGCAGTATTCCCGAACAAGGAGCGTCACAAGCGCTTCCGCGAGCGCACCAGCAGCGCTTTCTGGGCCAATGATCAGGTCACCGAGGAGGAGAAGAGAAAGGAGCGTGAGGCTCGGGAGCGTCTGGTTCGCGATGGTGCCTGGACCTACAATCCCTCTCCTCGCCCGGCGGCTGGTCCTTCTCGTTAATTGTGTAGCTCCTCGCCCGGCTGCGGGTCCCTCTCGTTAATTGTACAGATGGTTATGTCCGGGATGATGACGGCGTTATGGGTTCATGGTGGCATAATATCCTTTTGATGTTTCTTTTTGGCGTTTTAAGGAAAGCATGGGCTGAAATGCCCTCATGGAAGCGGTTCGATGATTTGGCGTTTCAGGCATATGCATCGACCCAGATGGTCGCACGATGGCGCAGGCGGTACTTGTTTTTTGTGTTTACTCAGTGTTTGTACAGTCTAATGAAGACAACATCAATGTTCAAATGTGTGCTTGAATGCTGCTTAGACCCTCAGGCTGCTCCCTTCGCTCTGCTTTGAAGCTGCTGGTAGCATGCATGTCGTGATGTGGTCGGGTTGATGCTTCCGGCTTAGTCCTGTATGTATTCGCGATTTTCGTTCAAGTCCTTCATGCATATGCCGCATCGTCTTTTAACCTCATCCCTAAACGTGTCTGGGACATTCCAACCTATTCCATCAGATCATATTATGCGAACGTCGCATTAACAACGCTCATGCCGGCATGTTTCCAGCTCGCTCGTTAGCTCCTGACGATACAAGCCTTCTGGGATCGGGGAGCTGGTTTGTCGAAGCACGAAATGGCAGGCACTTGATTGCTGCGATTGGCTATGTACGTTACCTTACAGCCATCGTTTCCTTTAATTTGGTAATTGTGATGTACATACAGTTGAGGTTGTGCGGCTATACGTGCGACCAGAGTATCGGCGTCGCAAAAGCCAGCTTCAATCCCCTCTCCTCCTTTCTCACACATAATCTCGGCCCCCTTATGCCCGCACACACTCTGTACCCCTCCACCGGCACCACATGCCTCATCTGCCACGACCCCTTCCACACCTCACATACCCCAATCCTCGTCACCAACTTTCGCGATTGTCGCAGGCATATCTTCGGCTACGTGTGTCTGCGGAAGTGTATTAGTAGTGTAGCGCTGAACGCGGATAAGTGTCCGTTGTGTCGTACGGTGTGGCTCTGCGTAATGGGGTCGAACTTGAGAAGAGTGAATAGGAAGTGAGACGGTGTGGAGTGGGCGGAGAGGCGATTGGTGGGAAGGCGGGAACGGGTGAGGGCATAGCTGGGGCGGTGGTTGTTAGGACTTCCGGGAGGGTCTTGGTGGGGTTGAGGAGGAGGGTGTTGAGATGTTTGATGGTATGATGGTGGCAAGGGAAGTCATGGCTAGAGCACTTGATACCTGGAGCAGACAGGAGGATGATTAGGGAGTATGAAGCATTCGATGTTTACCTCGATACTTCATGGCTACGTAGCCATGAGAGGTGGCCGTGAAGTTTGATATTCCAGCTCTGCTAAGCTCGCGCCAACGCCATCTGTTTTTCTGTGTCATATCGTCTCTACCCCTTGTGCTTGAACGGTTGAGTCTGGTCTCAGATATCGATCAAGTCATCCACCATAGTAGGCCATTGCTCCCTCGGTCTCTCTAAGTTATCCATATCCGTGTTTCGAGTATTCTTTACTTCTTCTTTTGGAGGGCGCTGAAGTGACTATTCAAGCCGTTAGCATCATATTCGAGGCTCATTCTTGATGTGCTCATGAGACTGTGGTAGTGTGATGGTGAAGTGGTGGGGGGGAAATGTTTGGTTTTGTGTTGTCGTTCAGTGACGGGGAGTTTGCAGGTGGAGGAAAGAACGGCAGGAATCCATGACAAGAGCGTATTCACCTTGACAAAACTTGTTGCGACACCTCACCGCTTCCATGCCAGACGCTTCCGATATTTCTTCGTAATCGCAGTACATCAATTTTATTACACTATCCGGTGCTCGCACCACTTCCGCGTCTGAGCAAGACGAACCTTTCCCATCATCATTGTAGCGACTGTGCTTGCCAATTTTCTCCTTCAGGCCAACATATCTCTTCCTTTATCCTGAATAAGAGTGTATAAAGGCACGCAGGATGCGGTTGTGCTTTGCTAAGTTTCACTGCGATGTTGATCACGAAGTGGTTCATGCTCGGTGAAGCGTACAAGAGATATAGTACACAAAGATATGCTCAATCTAGCATAACAGATTTCGTGTCGGTACTAAGCCTACATCCAAGGTGGAACTTAGTCTCTTATCACTATATGATGCTCCTCCTCTTGGCCTCTCGTGCTCCGGCAAAATCGCACTCTTCCGGTGTACGTGTGATTTATAACGTTGAAGCTCGACACTGGTCCATAGCTAATGCTTGAGCTTTGTGGGCACTAGGTCTATGTTGCCCTGTTTTGGGGCGGATGCTGGCGGCATATCTTCTCTGGTCTCATCCACCTCCGTGCTGTCTGGATGACATAGGATGCTGGTCGCTTCGTCACTCCGTGTCTGGTTGCAATGGGTACTCCAGAAGGAGTTTCGGCCCTCGAGGGACACGAGAGATCCATCCGTACGGACGTAAGTTCCAGCTGGGACGTTCCATGGATTCTGAGGGATCACAGATAGCATGTCTTCAATATCAGGTCAGCTCAATTGACATATACCCGACTAGCTTTGTTACTATCTCGTACACTCATGGCGTACCTTTTTTGATACTAGGAAGCATCTTTATTTGGCTCGGGTTTTAGTGTAGAGTCCTCGTGAACGGCAGTGAAGCTGGTAGTAAGGATCGGGCCGATGCTCCATGGTGGAAGGAAAACCCATGATATAGAGTTGTCGCAGCGAGAATTGGACAACAATTCACACCAGGCCTCCCACGTGGAGGAAGAGCTATCAAGAAGACCATTGGTCTAAGAGAAGGGACTCACGAAGATATGGCTGGAAGTCGAGGGTCTCAAAGCTTCAACCAGAATCGATGCCCGACCCTTCAAAGGCCACTGGTCGCAAAAAAGAGGTCCCGATTCTGAGCTGGAAGCTGCCTGCTGCGCTGCATAAAGTTGCACAAGGCAGAGCCAATCACATCTTAGACCAATCTTTGCGAGAGTTGCGATCAGCAAGGCTGAATATGTTCGACCATACGTTCGGATTGGTCGATGTCTTGGGGTCTTCGAAACAGCAAGCCTGGTTCTTGACAACACCATGGCCCAGATTACACCCTAATCCAGCAGCACCACGATAGCATTAGCAAAGCCGGTAAAGTCTACGTATCC
>TARA_R110002003_G_scaffold104_49_pt1 | contig 16869 bp, 14 predicted proteins | sample TARA_R110002003 | Tara Oceans TARA_R110002003 (sample SAMEA4396441) | marine metagenome | biome: Westerlies Biome; feature: [SRF] surface water layer (ENVO:00010504); material: water (ENVO:00002006), including particulate matter (ENVO:01000060) such as... | depth 5 m
AAGGTTGTTGCTTCCACAAGCTTTGGGGAACAGCCAGTCATCGGCGGAACCAGAAGCCCAGTCGCTGATGGCTTGGCTGCTCCATCCATTCTCATTGTCACTTAGGGCCGGTCCTTTGGCTAAGTTCTGCGGACCAAGGTGCGGACTTGAGTCCATATTGCGTAAAGTCACTTGGTCTTGCGCCCGCGGTGGCCCCGCGTCCTGGTCTTGTCTCGAGTTGCGTGCTTGTGTCCATTCTTCGGAGTCTTGTGTCGTCGTTTTGGACGTGTCGTGCATGGGCTCGTCGGGAGAGAACCAAATACCGCGAAGATCGCGACCCCATGGAATCAGCACGACTTCGACTTCCCAAGGCTGGAATGTGGTTGGTAGAGCCGCAGCTTCAAGCAGGTCAAGACGATCCTTGATGGTGCCGATCTCCATGTCAGTATCCTTGCGATCCATGGCTGCCAGGATGAGTGCGGAGGAGGTCGTAGACTGCAACGAGTGGTTGGAGTCAAATGACGCGTTGACGAGGTCGTTGCGCCGGCGAATGAAAGATGTGCTGCTCTGATCTGCATCGATTGCTTGGTGGTGCTTGTCATGTTCATCCATGCGATGTTCGAGATCCACAAGCCTATCATCGTACATACTCAGTGTTTGGTTGAAGTCCTCGGGCTGTACGTAGTTGAAAGAACCATTTTCCAGCATGTCCAGACGATTTCCGAGGTCTCTCATGGTATTGGCTACGTTTGGTATCGAGTTGAGCAGGTTGTGGAGTGGCGCAAGATACGAGATCAGCTTGTGGAGAGCTTGTGGGGATGCGGCTCGCATGATGGATTGTAGCTGTTCTTGGGGTGCCACAGGAGAGTTGGTCAGCCAGCGCTGGGTGCCAGTAGCCGATGTGGCGCTGGCTGGTCTGTCAGGTGAGCCATGTGGTTGCTGCATGTTGGACGTCAGCCGTGCAAGCGTGTCAATCAGGGCTTTTCCTTCTTGCACTGCCCGATCTGCTCCACCGAGATCTGGTGTGTTTGCAATGCTTGGAGTCGCGACTTCTGTAGCAGAGTGTATGTAATCTGCCGGGTTGTAGGTATCGGGGATGGTGTCACCAGGCACGTCGACGTCAAGGTTGCGATTGAACTCGAGAACTTGATCTAGCACGCCGCGTGAAGGGCTGGTGACTCGGTTCGCTTCAGTCGTGATCGAATCCGCTCTGGTAGACGGGAGCTCAGGCTCACTGAACGATCGCTGCAGCGCGCGACCTACGCTGGCATCGTCTGGGATGGTGGGTGTGGGAGACTGCTGTCGGTTAAGCGTACCAACACTTTCCAATTGCATCATGGACAAGCCAAGACCTGTGACAGTGCGACGAGACTGGTTCGCGTCATGCCTAGCTTCAGCGTCAGTAGCGGCGTGCTGATCACGAGAAATCATGCATATGGAGGGGATGCTAGGCAGGCCAGATGTACTGGCCTGCGATGGAGCGTCCCGACCTTGTTCGATGCGACCAGGTCCATGGGCTTGTGAGACGCTCTGCCGCAAGAGGGGCTGGTTGAAGCCCGCATGCGATGTATTGAAGCGCCCATTGTGTGCAGCGTGACCTCCGGCGAAAGAGCCATGGTCTTCGGGGAGCCTCTTGGCGTTGTGTCTGTCGCATTGCGCGCCTGGCAGCAATTGGCACTGGCCGTCACATATTGGCCGTGTATTTTGTAGCGCAGGAGCGACCATGGACGCAGGCGGATGGACCGCTCGCGACTCCCTCAGATGGAAGCACGCGTGATGTCCGCAGACACACCAAGTAGACCTGTTACTGCTCTGTTCGGTGCTCTCGTCATGAAGCTCGGCGCTACACTTGTCCCAGAATTGGTCACATCCACAGGATCCGAAGGCTACATCGCGAAAGTTGCAGGGCCCACTGGGTAGAGCCGGTCTCGTGGGCGTCTTTCGCGCACTGTTCGTTGGCGTGTGCTGCTGTGCGCGCGGCGTGTGTGCGTCTGCGAACCCCGCCATGGAAGGCTGCAGCTGGGCATCCCGCGAAGGACGCGATCGGTCTACAATTGAGACATGTCGCGGAATCTGTATGAGCTTCCATGCTGTCAGCGACTTGCTCCGGAAACTTTTGGCGGGGGCCGAGCGCGTACCGAGATTGTGCGAACGTCATGCGAAGGGACCAGCTTCGGTCGAGGCAGGCGACGCGCCTTTATATGTTCGACAGGGCGCAAGACGAGGGACACGACTGCTTGGGTGGGCGGAGCAGAGAGAAGGGCAGAGCGAGGAGGCCGTCAGTACTGTGGCTCCAGGTCAGGCCGTGACTCTTGCGGCATGCAGGCCCTCGACAACGGTTAGGATGCGCGCCTCTCACGCACCAGCCCAGGAGTCTGGGAGTGCCTATCTGCTATCTATGTCGTGTGATAGGTTCTCAGAGAAAGCTGGGGAATCGGGACGAATTTAGCACTGCGCCTGGCTGAGAACCCTGCAGCTCTGCATGCTCCAGAAGAACGTGGAGATGAGCGCCATGGACCACCATAAAAAGCAAGACATCGCGTAGCCTGGAGTGCTGCACGCAACCATCACCCAACAATGCCCTCATCTCTGTACTCCTCATTCGCGAAGGCAGCAGCGCATCGTCAACAACGATAGATTGCGACAAGTCACTTCGTTGCCCTATCCGACGGGCGCCGCCGCTAATTGGTGCGGCACTCGAAGGACCATCCCGCAGCTGCAGGCCGAACAGGCGGGCCCATGGATAGCTCGACTAGACCCAGATATCGGCCTCGGGTTGGCGAGTGTTTGCAAGGCAGAAACCGTGCGTGACTTGTAGTCGTCAGCGCTGCGTCTGCATGGCGTGCGCGCTCCTGCAGTTGCGGTGTCTCGATTCGGATGGGGACAAGGTAGTTGAGAAAACGATCTGTCGCTTTCTGGACTCGACCTGGCAAAACCGGCGAATCATAAGGCGGCATCATAGTGAGCATGCAGCTGCATCAACGAGCCTCGCCTTGTTCATCATGGTCACTTCAGACACCAAGTTAAAAGCACATGCTACGCATTTGGCTGACAACTACCTGGAGGACCATTGCTGTGCTACATTGAACGCAGAGGCGGAATGTGGTGCAACATTGTGCGACTGAAATGGGCGGCTACGGACCTGAGCTGTGCACCTCTTCCACCACATACTTAGACCTGTATACGATCCTAGACATGCTCAGGATTCATGGTTATCTCAGCGTTGAGCTACCTCAAGCAAGCGTCAGCCCGGTTTCCTCGGGCTTGAACCATTCCCCTAGCAAACTTCCTAATATCTCGTTGGCACCCTTCTTTGCGTCTTCGCTACTCCTGCCCTGACATTCGATATAAAGCTTGATCTTCGGTTCGGTCCCGCTACCTCTGACTGTGAAAACAGCCCCATCGTCCAGCTCGCAGGTGATCATCTGGCTCGTCACGTCGACGGGCAGATCTGGGACATGGTCCTCGCTCTTTGAGTCATAGCCAAGGGTCAGATCGCGCCAGCGCACGATCTTGCGGGGGCCGATGGTGCTGGGGTACGGGCTGCCCAGTGCGCGGATGGCTGTGAACACCGATGTAGTAACAGCTGGTGATGGGGAGATAAGGTAGGTATTCGCGTCCTCGAAGTAGCCAAGGTACTCGTAAAGCTGCTGCAGTTTGCCATACGGCGTCAACCCTTGCGCAGACCATTGCGACGTAGCTGTAAGGAATATCGCCGCTGCGCTGATGGAGTCCTTGTCGTGTACGGTTTGGGGGATCATGTAGCCCAAAGCTTCTTCAAAGGCAAAGACGACATCGAAGCCTTCTGCCGTCAGGTCGCGCGCGACGTTTCCGAGCCACTTAAAGCCGGTCAAGGTCTCCGTGAACTTGAAGCCCTCCTTCTTCGCCAGGGCGGCCAGCATCCTGGAGCTGACTGTTGACGCTAGCATGGCAAGTTTCTCACGAGGCTGTGAGGATGGATACCGGTCGACGAGGTAGGAGCCAAGAAGCACGCCGAGCTGGTTACCCGTGAAGATATGCCACCTATCATCGACCTTTTCTGCTACTGCCAATCTATCCGCATCTGGATCACTGGCGAGTATCAGACGGATTGAAGAGTGATCCGCTGTCTCGATAGCTAGATCAAGAGCTCCTTTCTCTTCTGGGTTCGGGAACTTCACTGTGGGGAAGTCCGGATCCGGATGAGCTTGGGCTTCGACGACGACCATTTGTGAAGACATGCCGAGTTTTGCGACACATTGGGTCATCGCGCGTAGACCCACTCCATGCATGGGGGTGTACACGAATCTCAGGTCTGGGCTCATCGTAATGTTCGAGTCCTCTGGCTGTGCCGCACACAGAATAGCCCGATAGTACTGGTCTCTGACCAGGTCCAGTGATCCTTCAACGAGTAAGTCTCCGTCATCCACTACAGATGTATCCCAGGTGACGGGTTTGAGGTTCTCCTCTATAGCTGCGGCAATGCCACTGTCGTGAGGGGGAATAATCTGGCAGCCATTGGACCAGTAAACTTTGTAGCCATTGTCTCTCGCAGGATTGTGACTCGCTGTGATCATCACTCCAGCAACCGCACCCAGCTCTCGCACTCCGAATGGTACCAGTGGTGTATGAGAAGGAGTCTCGTACCACCAGACTTTGATGCCTTTGGCTACGAATGCAGCTGCTGTGAGTTTGGCGAACTTCTCGGAGTTGTATCGAGCATCGCGACCAATGACTACTCCCCGCTTCTTCACATCGTGTTCCGTCTTGAGAAGGTACGCTGCCAATCCTTGGGAAGCCTGTATGACCGTCAAAGAGTTCATGCAAGCAAAGCCAGCTTGCATCGGCCCTCTGAGACCAGCTGTGCCGAATGCGATCCGGTGCCGTAAACGCTGTTCCAGTTCCTCCGTCTTCCCATGAGCAAGTAGATCGAAGATCTCATCGTTTGTTGACTTGTCCTGGTCAAGCTCGAGCCACTCCTTGGCTAGCTCTTTGATATCTCTGGTCATGATGGCGACCGTCCAGTGTCTGTAAGTATGCAGGACTGTGTCAATGGAGAAGATTTGTGCAAGCGCAAAGTCTAGCTGATTACCTATCTCTGGGCCACGTTTTGTCAGGTGATACGGTGTACTGTGGAATGAAGACCTTGCGGAGCTTGTGATGGCGGAGGTGGCCGGTTTCAGAACGGGAAGAGCGTTAGCAGTCCCACCTACTTGGTTTGTATTCTTGCCACAATCACTACTGCCTCCTACGGTCCTACCTCGGACGAGTGAACAGACAGGGGTGCAGTAGCCCATATTTGAGGCGTTTTTCGGCGTAATTTTGGAAGGCCTAGTGCCGATTACTAACAAATCTGTTAGCAATCTCTATACCGCGCTCTCCAGTTTTAGAGAAAGTTAAAATAATAATCTAAACAACACTAGCTTCAAAGAGCTATTACCTAATAGCGCCCAGGTAGGTGTTTTCAAAAGAGTGTGCAGGCGTTGTATACCGAGTGTTGATTTTTAACACTCTGCTTATATTAATATCCCGGTAAATAAACGTTCAAAGAAGTACTCTGTTGAGAATAACACTCTGTTCTAGCTCTGTTCTAGCTCTGTTGAGATAGGTGGAAGGAGCTCATGAGGGAGAGCGCTTGCCCTCTTGCTCTCTCGTCCTCTTGCTCTCTTGCCCTCTTGTCCTCTTGCCCTCTTGCCCTCTTGCCCTCTTGCCCTTGCTGGCTCTTGTATTCTTGCCCTCGTTACCCACGAAGGCTACGCTCTCTTCACACGCCTATCTGCGTAAGGTATACGCCTGTTAAGGCGCAGCAGAGGATCCCTATATATTTACGACCGCCCTGTACGCTCTTACTGAGGCCTTTGCTAGGTCGTCGTAAAACACTTAAAAACCTCATCTTAGAGGCCTTTAATAGCAAAAATCTCAGCTTTAAAAACCTAAAGAACAAGTAGGCAACGTAGGAAGCTAGAGATAGAATCGAGCTCGAAGACTAGTAATAGCGCAGGGACTATTTTTGTATAGAAAACTAACTTATTCATCATAATACGATTCAGGTCAGGACCCCTGCTCTGTTCACTCGTACCTAACAAGAGGCAGTACCTTGTGTCTGTTCAGAGATTGTACAGAGTCGTACGTTAAATGAATCAATGCAAGAGGGTCGGCTACTGCGCGCCCGCACATCATTAATGTGGGTGCATCATACGACGAGTGGCGCAGGACCGTTAAGGCCGGCTTCCACGTGGGGTGTGGCGGACAGGGGTCGTGGAGCGTTTGAGCGTTGGGTGGACCCTGGTGGGAGAGCTGTTGACACCGACTTTTGTCACCTCATCGCTCGCTTTGGAGCACACTGGGCTCCAGACGTCTCTCTTAATTATTCGTCTTCTTGACAGACGGGAAACTGGGCATGGCCTGATGTTACTGTGACTCGACGTTTCCCCTGCTATCAAGACCTCGCGCACACCGGAGCCAAAATTGGCACATCCGCATCGTACCACTCTGTCGCAATGGACGCCCAGAAGCTGAGGAAGTCGAAGATTCTGAGCTGCAGGGAAATCGAAGGACTTATTGCCAGTGGCCGATCAATTGTCATTATTGACGACAAGGTGTTGAAAGTAGATGCATGGCTGCCATACCATCCAGGCGGGGAGAAGGCGATACAACACATGGTAGGCCGAGATGCGACGGATGAGGTCACTCGGTGAGCACTTTGCACTTCAGAAGCCTCAAGTGCTGGCGCTGAATGCCCTGCAGATTTCACTCTATCCAGACCCTTGAGCTCATGAGCCGCTACCAGATTGGCCTCATCGAAGGACGATGGACGAATTTCCTACCACCGATCCAAGGAGGAAAGTTCAGAAAGGAGGAGGACATGGACAGGCTGTCCACGCAGGACGACGCCATGTTATACTCTGCATCAGAACACGAGTCTGGCAGCTCGCCATCGTCAGCGGAGCAGAGCCCCGTCTTCGAACCGGCAGACCGACCTTCAACCGTTCGAAAAAGGGACACAAGCACGATCGCTCGAGCTTCGTCTAGCTCTTCGATCTCGTCAGTTGATATTGATGAGTCAACATCCGACTCGAAGATATCTGTCCTGGATAGACGCACACAACAAGAATTAGACTTCGACAAGGCGAAGTACCCAGCTTTAGACTTTGAGACGCAAGACAATATCACAAGGAAGTACCGGGAGCTCCAAAAGCGCATCAAAGCAGAAGGGCTGTATGATTGCAATTATGCTGCGTATGGCATTGAGTGCTTGCGCTACGCATCCTTCTTCTGCGCTTTTCTGTTCCTCCTGCAGTCCGGGTGGTACATCAGCAGCGCCGTACCACTTGCCTGCTTTTGGCACCAACTTACATTCACCGTTCATGATGCTGGACATATGGGCATTACCCACGACTTCACGATTGACTCTACTATCGCTATGACGATTGCTTCCTTCCTCGGCGGACTGAGTGCCGGCTGGTGGAAACGCAATCACAACGTGCACCACTTTGTTACGAACGACCCGGAACACGATCCAGACATCCAATATATTCCTATCTTTGCTGTCACGCATCGCTTCCTTCACAGTTTGACGAGCACGTATTACGAAAGATTCATGGAGTACGATGCTGTCGCAAAGGTTCTGGTTCGCATCCAGCACTATACATACTACCCCATCATGGCCGTGGCACGGTTCAATTTGTACAGGCTAAGCTGGGAATATCTCCTCAGCAACAAGGCTCCTAAGAAAGGCCCGGCGTGGTGGTTCCGCTACTTCGAGCTTTTCGGTGTCTCCGTCTTCCTGACATGGTACGCATATGGCGTGGTCTACAAGTCCATACCAGACAACTGGAGCCGCTTTTGGTTCGTGCTGCTCAGCCACGCACTCACATCCCCACTGCATATTCAGATTACACTCTCGCATTTCGCAATGAGCACCACCGATCTTGGTGTCCATGAGTCATTCGCTCAAAAGATGCTGCGTACAACCATGGACGTTGACTGCCCGCAGTGGCTGGACTTCTTCCATGGCGGTTTGCAGTTCCAGGCTATTCACCATTTATACCCCAGGATACCAAGGCACAATCTTAGAAAGACGCAAAAGCTAGTCCAGGAGTTTTGCAACGAGGTGGACATCCCCTATGCTTTATATGGCTTTGTAGATGGGAACAAAAAGGTGATTGGGAAATTAGCGGATGTAGCACGTCAGGCTGCTATCTTTGCTGAATGTCAGCGTACATTGGCTGCTGAGGGCGACTATGGCCTCCACTGAAATTGGCGTCGCTGCATCAAAATTATAACGCTGGACTCCATGACACCCTAATAAAACAACACTATAGTCTGCCGCCATGCTCCTTCAGTGGCTGCCTTCCACAAAACACATAAGACCATGTGTACAATCTCCCGCCATCATTCATCTCATACTGCTTCCTCACACCATCAATGACCGCGGCCATGTCCTCCTACCCAGCACCATCCTATTCGCATCCCAGCCGCCTTACCAGGTCCGACCATGGGGCAGCAATGCAATAGCTCTTGGGGTCTAAGATCCTGCCACACAACCTTTGGCCGGAGCTCTGTTTGGCCGCCTTGGAGTGACCGGGAATAGCAAAACAAAAAAGATGAGTTGGCTTGTGCAACGCTTAACTAGAGGACGCAAGGAAATCGTTGGTCAATGTCGCGCATTGCTTCTTGAGAGGGAGAAGAAAAGACTTCATTAGCGGCGACTGCAATCGCATGTGAAATTGTTGATCAGCGCAACATGCATTGTATACTTTCAGGCATCGCATCTTGTAATTGCATTGGGGTGCTTTATCACGTTGTTCGGAGTGATACTGGCATACCTATTGCCATCGGCATAGTCCGAGGCCGTGGACTCAGGGAGGCGACAGAGAAACAAAATTATGGACATGATGCAAATCTATCCAAGTGTTCGCTGGCCGTAAGGTCCGGATGCAAGCTTTTGCAGTGGCCTGATCGTCAGCCTTGCCTACAGCTGCGGGTCGATGTCCAACCACAGCCTGGAATCCGGTATCAGCGTCGGGGATGCTATCCGAGCCGCAGCGTTCCGGATTGACGTTAGTGGGCGTCGAGCTGTCGCTGCCACTCTTGACAGCTCAACTCGCAGCCTCATATCGACTCAGGGAACAGCAATGGAGCAGCTGTCGAGAAAGGGTCCCAAGGATGCCGTGCACGCAAGCGGTGCGGCGGTCACTGAGACCCAGCTGTTTGCGTGATGACTGATGGTAGGGGTCAGGAACGCGTCTGGGCGGGCTAACCGCATGAGGCTCGCACGCGCAAGTGGGGTCATTGTCAGGTCATCGTTCGTTCATACATGCGCAAGGCAGGGCCTTCAATGCGACGGTACCATGACGAGCCCGTACGCGTAGTGACATGACCGCGGGTGGTGAGAGAGCCAATGGGGCAGCTTCATAAACATCAGGAGAGCTTCGGCGGTGGGCACCGTCATGCCGCAAGCTCGAGAGCTCCATTGATAACGCGCAAGCTCCCATGAGAGCCCGAGGTCTTTGTCTTGCAGAGACTCATTCATACAAACCCAATTGGCATCGGTGAAGCTACCTGAAGCTCTGAAAACCCACCGAGCTCAACATTACGCACAAATCCGCCCACTTCCGCAAACTACATCATCGCGCGCATCCGTCAGCTTGAAAAGCCCAGGACCCCGCGTCGTGCTCGCCAACCATCCATAACAAGATGGACGCGATGATAGCGAAAGCACCGGTAGACCCGGAGAAGGTCACCGAAGACCTCGACAACCTGAGCCTGTCGCCATTCGGACCCGCAAGAGCTTCCATCACGGAGCACCCACTCAGCAACGATGAGGTCGCAAAGCTGTCGGATTATTTCCATGCGAGCATGTATATGTGCTTGGGCATGATTTATTTGCGACGAAATCCTCTTCTTCGCGAGCCGCTGACACTGGATCATCTCAAGCGACGACTGTTAGGTCACTGGGGCTCAGACGCGGGCCAGTCCTTCACCTACATTCACATGAACCGCCTGATCAAGAAGTACGACCTGGACGCCATCTTCATTTCCGGACCTGGCCATGGTGCACCTGCTGTTCTCTCAAATTCCTACCTTGAGGGTGTATACTCTGAAGTCTACCCAGACAAGGGCGAAGACGAGAATGGCATGAGGCGCTTCTTCAAGTCATTTTCATTCCCAGGAGGAATTGGGTCGCACGCAACACCGGAGACTCCTGGTAGTCTACACGAGGGCGGAGAGCTTGGCTACTCTATCTCCCACGCATTTGGCACAGTTTTCGATCATCCTGACTTGATCGCACTTACCATGGTTGGTGACGGCGAAGCTGAGACAGGCCCTCTGGCCACCAGCTGGCATTCGACTAAGTTCCTCAATCCAATCACTGATGGAGCTGTCTTGCCTGTTCTCCATCTAAATGGTTATAAGGTGAGTTTGTACAACGTACATCGTCAACATTTTCTAATTCACGACAGATCAACAATCCGACTGTGCTCTCTCGCATTAGCCATAAGGAGCTCGAAGCAATGTTCATCGGTTACGGATGGACCCCGTACTTCGTCGAGGGCAGCGATCTGCCAACAATGCACCAAGCCATGGCCGCGACTATGGAGCGTTGCGTCACAAAGATCCGTGAGTACCAGAAGGAAGCACGTGACTCGGGCAAGGCATTCCGGCCACGCTGGCCCATGATCGTCCTCCGCACACCCAAGGGCTGGTCTGGACCCAGGAAAGTTGGCGACCATTTCTTGGAGGGCTACTGGCGCGCACATCAAGTGCCCCTCACCAATGTGCTCAAGGACAAGGCGCAATTGAAGTTGCTCGAGGAGTGGCTACGAAGCTACGAGCCTGAGAAACATTTCGATGAGAACGGCAAGCTCATCCCCGAGCTCCGAGCACTAGCTCCCGAGGGCAATCGGAGAATGAGCGCGAATCCAGTTGCCAATGGCGGGCTTATCAAGGGCAAGTTACATGTGCCGGACTTCCGCAACTACAAGGTCGAGGTCACAAAGGGAGGTGTCGCAAAGATGGGCAGTATGGCTAACTTTGCTGCATTCCTCCGCGATGTGATGAAAGAGAATCCCAGCACCTTCCGCGTCTTTGGACCTGACGAGACCGAGTCGAATAAGCTAGCTACAATCTACGAGGCGGGCAAGAAGGTCTGGATGGCTGAATACTTCGAAGAGGACGAGGATGGCGGTAATCTGGCTCATGCGGGCCGTGTTATGGAGATGCTCTCAGAGCACACTTGCGAGGTATGTTTACAATCTGTACATATCTGATTCAAAGCTGACATGCATCAGGGCTGGCTCGAAGGCTACATCCTTTCTGGCCGACACGGTCTCCTCAATAGCTACGAGCCGTTCATCCACATCATCGACTCGATGGTCAATCAGCATTGCAAGTGGATCGAGAAATGTCTTGAGGTCGAATGGAGGCAGAAGATCGCGTCGCTCAACATTCTCCTCACAGCGACTGTATGGCGACAAGACCACAATGGCTTCACACACCAAGGCAAGTAGCCCCATTTTGATAATCAATGAGACAAGACCTAACTTTGCTCCTCTGCAGATCCTGGCTTCTTAGACGTAGTCGCAAATAAGAGCCCCGAAGTTGTCCGCATCTACCTCCCACCCGATGCCAACTGCCTCCTCTCAACAATGGACCACTGCCTTCGCAGCTCCAACTACGTCAACGTGATCGTCGCCGATAAGCAAGAACACCTCCAGTTCCTGACCATGGACCAAGCTATTGCACATTGCACAAAGGGCGTGGGCATCTGGGAATGGGCCAGTAACGACAAGGGCGAGGAACCTGACGTCGTCATGGCATCCTGCGGCGACACGTCCACCCACGAGGCTCTGGCAGCCACCGCTCTCCTCCGAACACACCTCCCTGACCTCAAGATCCGCTTCGTCAACGTCGTCGACCTCTTCAAGCTCATCGACGCAGATGAGCATCCACACGGCCTTAGGGCGCACGAGTGGAAGGCCATCTTCACCGACGATAAGCCTTGCATTTTCAATTTCCACTCATACCCATGGTTGATCCACCGCCTCACATACGGTCGTAAGGGGCAGCAGAACTTGCTTGTGCGTGGGTACCGCGAGAAGGGCAACATCGACACGCCGCTCGAGTTGGCCATCCGCAATGGCACCGATCGGTACAGTCTTGCGATCGACGCGCTTGATCGTATCCCTGGGCTTGGAAACAAGGGCGCTGCGGCGAGGGAGGATATGCTTAATGAGCAGATCAAGGCGAAGAACTATGCGTTCCACGAGGGAATAGATCCGAAGCTGACCGAGGATTGGGTGTGGCCTTTTTAGAGGGAGAGAACTCTGAGTAAGCGGACTGCTTACTTAGTTACGAGTTTCCTTTTCATGGTTGGACAAGAAACTTTACATTAATGTGAATGCATAATGAGCTATGTCACGATGATTTTCTCGGCTTCTGTTTGTGTGTGCGCATGTCTGAGGTTATCGAGAATATCTGAGCTTATCTTGCATTCTCTAAGACGAGAAGACTACCTGGATGAGCGACGTTGGACTAATGCAAAGATGCACAGGACTGCAGGCTATATCCCACCGCTACTGCGTAAGAGGTACTTTGCCGTTCGTCGCAGTGATCAAGCCCGACATAACCTAGACAATCGGCCGCACTGAATGTTTATGCAAAAAAGCCTACACCTCAGCGGAAAGGCAGGGCGCACAGCAGTGAGTTGCTAAAGAGCAAAAAGAAACTCCCCCGGAAAGGCTCGAACTTTCAACCTCCTGATGAGCTATCGTGGATAACAGTCAGACGCGCTAGCCAATTGCGCCACGGAGGATGTTGGCGCTGTTGCGCCGTGGCTTTGGTTTGCTGATGGTGAATTTCGAATATTTTTGATATATATTGTACACTGAATCACAAGCAACGAGCGTGTTCAGACTGATCCTCATAGCAGGTTGGCTACGTTTCACATGTACGACGAGAAGAAGATCGTCTTGTTGGGCGGGACAAGGTGGGGTCGCGGCTGATTTGGACCACATATTCAGCCGACGCCAGTGGACTAAGGCCGAAGGTCTACCGCAATTGATCCGAAGCAGAGAGGATGGTCGTGCTCATCGCAGGTCGCAGTCGACATGACTACTGATCCTCTACCTCTGGTTTCAGTACCAAAATCCCGTACGGATCTCGGTCGACCTCGCTGACAGCCACTTCAAAGTCGTCCTCCGCTAACGCTTCCTTCAAGTCCTCATTGTCGCGTTCCTCCTCCCTCAGCTTACTCCACTCCGTCTCTACAGCCTCCTCCAACTGTCTTAGCAGAACTTCCGCCAGGAAACCTCGCTCGGAATTACTATGGAACAGACTGATGACCACCTGACCCTTCTCGATCGCTGCGAGCGCATCATGATGGGTCATCTCGCCTGTGAAGATCAGATCTACATCAAGCCCGCCCAAAAGGGATGCGCCTGATCCTGCACAGATGCCTACGCTCCGTATGGTTATATCTGAAATCGTTACGTTTTGTGGTATGGCGATTGGGAAGCCTTTTGGGTTGTTTAGGCCTTTGCCAATGCGGTCGAGGAGGGTGGGCAGTGGCTGGGGTTGACTGAACTCGACAACACGACCCATGCCAGCACCGGGATGCGACGCAATCTCGGGCGACTGTGGGATTACCGGCCGACGCGTGTGCGGAACTGTGGCAGCGGTAGCGGTCACGGCGGGAAGCTTCGCAAGTCGTAGCGTGGTCTGGCTAGGGTGATGGTTCAGTGTGAACGCTGGGCGCTTCTTCTCGATGAACGGATCGTCGTCATCTGCCTTGCTGCCCTGCTGGCTCGACTCGGCCCCTGACAAGTCCTCATCGCGTGTGGTCTTGGTGCCAGTGACAATATCAGCCAGCCAGTCCCCAAGCCCTCCTGGCGCAGCATCAACCGCAGTATGTGGACTGTATACGCTGATACCGTGACTAGCAAGACGCAGGAGAGTCTGCTGTTGTGTGTTTGCAAGCGTAATCGACTTCAAGCCTCGAAAGATGATGGGATGGTATGCGACGACGATGGAGGAATCGAGCGCAATGGCTTCGTCGGCGACGGCTTTGGTGAGGTCGATTGTGAGGAGGACGGTGTTCGATTGGCGACGAGATGACACAAAAGGTGCCTCTAGGAGCAAACCAGTGTTATCCCAAGACCTGTCGGCGAGAGCTTCTGGGTAGCTGTGCTTGTTAGCGTTGGATACAATGGCACCTAAGCACTGGAATTCAATGAAAGAGTTCAACTTACAGTTTCCGCATCGCCCTCACTACCGCCCTCGAGAACGGCGCACAAGTCGCCATATTCCTTTTCATAGACTGCGCAAAGTATCCCCTCAAAGTCGACCTGAACATGCAGCTTCACTGTCTCCTTCCAACTGTACTGAAGACTCCTGTAGCTCCACGCGCGCCGCGCTACCTGACCCTGCATCTCTGCCCCACGTCATCGCCCGAGCTTCGACCCTCACGTTCCCCATTCGGCAGTCGGTCCTTGCCCAATCTTATCAGATCCGAAGATAAAAGCGCAGGATATCACATCATCGCGAATCCTGAGCCCGATGGACCCACGACACACTCTTTACCGAACCCTGGATAAACTGACCATCGACCCTGATAACGACACGAAGATGAGTGAAGACGCGCAACCTGCGAGCTCTGGTGTTACCGCCGAGGGGATCGAGAGGAAGTTGAGGGAGGGTTTGGGCGCGGTGCATGTTGAGATTGCGGATCTGAGTGGTATGTTGGATTTCCTACCATTCTTGTTTCAAGTGCACTAGGTACACTTCGTGAATTACTCGGCTTGTTCTGACTTTTTTGTTGTCATCGTCCTCTTGAGCACCCCGCCATCTGCACTCTTGCTCGTTTGTTTTGGCAGGTGTGCCGAAGGAGGTGGACTTTAGGTCAACATCACGAGTATGTGCCGGGTGCATGGCCACTGCGCACAGCAGGAGTGCTCTGGCTGGTTATCTCTTTGAACAAGGATATCCCAAGATCTTTGTCGAGTTGAAGTCACTAACATTGCCACAGGCGGATGCGGCCAAATGTACGAAGCCATCATCGTGTCGCCACAATTCACAAAAAAGACAACACTCGCACGGCATCGGCTTGTAAATGCAACTCTCAAGGACGAGATCGCAGCAATACACGCCTGGACTCCAAAATGCCACACGCCTGAGGAATGGGAGAAGAAGAAGCCTCAATGATATGGTTATCGTGGATGAGTCATGAGTTACGACCTTACATTCGACCTGTAATTACGAGCGAATCTCGACGGAATGGTGAAGTGCAGTAGGGACATGAAAAACCTTGGGAGGATAAGAAGAGCATACCGGATATTAGAAGCTGAGTTTGCGTGTGTCGTTACGAGCTACATTAAGCGGGATACGGCATCCGTCTAGCTCAATAATACCCGAATCTCACCACTCGTCCTAGGAAATAGATCTCTCAAACCAGGCTCCTGTTCCTCGTCGTCCTTATCCTCGTCGTAGGACAAGTCATCAGCCGCAATCATCTTTGCTTCCACAGACTCAAAGTCTTCACAAAAGCTGCTCGCTGCTTCTTCTGTTATGTCTTGTATCATCTTCCTGGTCTTCAGTCGCTTCAGATTTTCTGCAGCATCGATGAGTGCAGACGGTAGGAACTCGTCCAGTTGCTGGCTGGCTGCCACGAGTGCATCCGGTTTGAAAGCCTCGAGCTCTGGTATTGACTTGAGACCTTCTTCCAAGTCTGTGATTTTCGAGAGCGCTTCAAGGAGGGTGATCAATCCCGACTCATGGAGCAGGTATTGGTGCTGATACTCAACGAGCTGTGCGACTTGTTCCTCAATGGTGTCGTCCATATCCTCGACTCGCTCATTTGCGAATTCATATGCCGAGAGGACTTCTTTTGCGGCGAAGAGACAGTTGATGGCAAAGATCGCGCTGTCTGGCTGCTCCAGACCCTTCTGCAGATCCACGCAGCCAGCCATAAACGGATCAAGAGCTTCAGCAAGTACAGCCTGAAAGCCCTGACCCTCATCATCTGTGCCTGCAGCGGACGTGTCGTAGCTCTTCGCAAGCACCTTGAGCGTCTGCAGAGCCTCGTCCAAGAAATCGGGAGGCGATAGGTCCGCAGGCGCCACTGCGAGATCGCTCTGCACGGCAGCGACGTGGTCTCTCATGTTTGCCCGGAATTGCCGCATGGCAGAAGCTTCCAGGGTATTGAAAACTTCCAGGACATCCGAATCTATTCCAAGCAATTTGGCAAACGTGCTATTGTAAAAGCCAATCAGGTTTGCGATCTTATAAGCTAGAGTTGCGTCTTCATGGCTCTGAATGACTTGCTCAGTGCGCTGTCGCAACAACCGTGCCACACCTGTGAGGTCTCGGCTGACGAGCTGATTGAGTGCCTTTCTTCCGTCAAAGATCTCTGCACCTTCGTCTTTGAGCCATGGTTCGCTCTCTAGGCCTTCTTGAATAGAACGCTTGATCTCATCACCGTCAGAGATGAAGAGATTCTCGAGCGCCTCTCGCTCTGATACCGTAGTTGAATGAACCCAGGCCAACATATCTCCAACATAGCGCAACGGATCGTGAGCATGGAACTCAATTGGTTTGGTAGCGATATGCCCTGCTTCTGAAGTGGATCCGGTCAACGCAGAGTGAAATGAGTCCGACAATATAGACTCTCGTGCTTCAGCAAAGGAGTCAAGACAGCTTTGGAACAAGGTAGGCCGTTCAGCTAGTACACGCAGCGACCGCCTCACAGACGCACTGATCTGCGGGTTCTCAAGATCTAGCGTCTTGAACTCACGCTGTATCCAGCGATATAGCTTTTGGAAAGCAGCGTTCAGCTGTTTCGAGCTTTGCTCTAGCACCTCCAGACCGAGCCGCTGGTCTTCGGTCCCTAGAAGCACCTCGCAATCATGATTG
>TARA_R110002003_G_scaffold33_5_pt1 | contig 16858 bp, 23 predicted proteins | sample TARA_R110002003 | Tara Oceans TARA_R110002003 (sample SAMEA4396441) | marine metagenome | biome: Westerlies Biome; feature: [SRF] surface water layer (ENVO:00010504); material: water (ENVO:00002006), including particulate matter (ENVO:01000060) such as... | depth 5 m
ACGCATAAGAACGCCGACGTAAAAGAGACGATACACAAGGACTCCTCATGATATATGAGATCTCCAGCTCAGAACAGAAGGATGCAACTCGACTTCTCGACCCACTCATTTTTATCGTACCAAAACGACTGCTGTTCAAGCCTAACACGATTAGTCTAGCAAGGGCTTTTTACCACACCCCTTTGAAATGAACTTTCGGTCTCTACAGGCGCTGCAACATGACTCAAGACCTTGGATCCTTCTCTTCCTCCTTCCTCCGATCGAGGACGCCTTCCTATGGAGACTTTTGGACTTACCAAGGTAATCTATTTGACCTTTACGTCAAGAAAGCTACTTGCCGTGAACACGCTTACTCCCTTTCCATGGGCTACTTCATATCTCATTACAGCTCGCTTCGTTTACACATTAACGTCTTCTTACTCCAGCTTTCCATCTTTTCGCCTTTGTCAGTACATTCACTTTATCCCTCCTTGACTTCGTCATTCTCCAACCTTTTCGCATTTTGCCTCTTCTGAGGCTTGTCTTGACCCGGAAATCCTAACAACTTCGACACTTTCATGCACATGGCTTATCAGTCTACCATGTGTCAAGGCTGCCATAGAGGATTCTCACGCATAACTTCAGCTCCATTCACTGGAGAGGAATTTCGACGGCGCCGCAAGCATCGGAAACATCTGACTTCTATGTCTCCCTGGACTCTGGAAGTCTCGCTTCTTCTACGCAAGACTCAACTTTCAACGTACCCTGCGCCGCTGTTTCGTACAGCCTACCTACGAACTTCCGTTTCGACGAATGCAGAATAAAGTCAGGGCTTACCTCCCAACATCATAAGTCGCCATTGTATATCAATTTGGGTATCATCCGCCCGCCGCGGCATATCCGCCCTGTTCTACCATTCTGCACTTCATTCACGCATACCCGCCAGCACTCGAGCCTCTCAGCGAAGCAGTCCTACTGTGCCATACATTGGTATAATGTCAACGTCACTGTTGATCGCCGCAACGCCACGTTGCACAAGCGGTTGGACGCTGAGCAGGTTTCGTGGTCACCGCGACTATTACTATCTTGTCACATGATCTCCACCCACACCTCAGTCACCTCAAGTCTCGCCTATTGGCCCCACACGTCAAACGAGTCCTGAGGACGCTTGATAAATATCTCTTGACACCTCAAGCTTCTTACTATCTTCTGCTCTTCTATTTTTATCTACAGCAGATCAGAGATCAAAAACTCGTTTGCGCTCTCTCACTTGTACACGTCGCTTGCAGATATCCGCACACTCTATTGCTATAGCGGCAGCGACTCAAGTGTAAAGCATCTTTATCGATCCTTGAGGATCCTGGCTACGTTATTTCTCACCATATCATTGCTCTTCGCACGCTGCGTCTCTGGTAGATGTGCTTCGGCGATTCGACAAATCCTACGAAACGCTCGAGGATACAACGCGTCAATCATCCTCGTTGCTCCGCACAATCTAGGGCACTCGAGTAAAGCGTGGCACGGGGATACATTTGTCATAGTTAGCTGTCACCAGACATCTCGCTGTCTCTGTGTTACGCTAGCTCGCTCGCGGCCCAACACCCCTGTCGGCCCCGTCTGTTCGCACGCAGCAGTCTTGCTCCCTTCGGCTCTTAGCTGGAGACCCCTGGACAAAGTCCTGTGTGTGATATCTCTCAAGGGATCAAGACAAAAGCTCTGCACGTGGCCAATTGAAGTGCTGTTCGCGTCAGCTTTGCGGAGCGGGTCGAAGGAGATTGCCATTGCGGGTCTTGGCAACAACCATCTCGAACACACGGTCCGAGCGAGTTCATTGTTGCCTTGGTTGTGTTTCTCACTTTCACGGAGAAGGGGGTCAGCTTCGCAGCCTCGCCCTTATAAGCTTCGTCTGCGCTGCTCTTCCCTCTCCTTTCCACCCACCACACTCCTCAGGTATGTAATGCACCCTTCTAGCCGCCCTCCTCTCATTCCCCTCGATAATCGCATCGTGTTCTTGGGCTTCGCATATCAGGCGCAGGTGTCTGCAAGGCCCTGTTCTCTGAGAGTGCTGCTGCTTCGGCCACTACAATCCCCCACACAGCCCGAATTCTAGTTTCCACACCAAGTTCTCGCTGTGAACAAGGTGCTAATGAATCTTCAGGATCTCTTCTTTAGTGCATCGGCAAAGCGCTGCGCTGTAGGCAATTCGTTATTGAGTGGGTCGCGATCAAAAGGTATGTTCTGGTCCTGCGTCTCTCGCCTTTACGCACAGACTAACTTAGCTCACAGTCACACTCCCGCACCTCCGCAGAGTTTCTCCTCCGCAACACGTCTTGGTCGACACGCACAAAGGTAGGCTTAGTTCGCTCTCCCATTTCGTTCTTGAAACAGCCTTGCTGACGAGTCATTCACTAGGTACGGTGTCTCACCCACAGCCATGTCGCATTATCACAACAATCAACTAAACATGGTGGGACTGGACAGCGAATCGGAAGAAGCACCGTACACGCCTACCAAGGCAACCCAAGCTTCTAAACGAAAGCGCAACAACGCGTCCACGATGAACAACGTCAACAGCAAGCTCAGCGAGGGCGTCGAGAACGGTGCTGCGGCTGATGATGGTGCTGCCAGTCACGCCTATGTCGATAACAACGTAGGCTCACCCTTGTTTGGTGTTTCAAACTTACAACCCTCCCCTCCGCCTCCCACTTTTCCTTCGTACGACGATCAAAGCTACGACGCGTACCTCGACGATAGCCACATCGACCAGTCCTTCATTGGCTCTAACATGTGGAATCAGGTGCAAGAGAATGACAACGGACACGGCTCATTCGCAATGCACGGTGATTACGAGATCGGTCAGGCGCTCATCCAGGCTGTCAACGATGTGGACCCCGTCCGAGACGATGATCGCTTCTTCCCCAGCGGTGGACTCGGCATATACCAGTCGGATGAGCACGGTGGTGGGGACAACGTCCGAGTCAAGGCAGAGAATGCACTGGACAACATTCCTGTGAGTTTCACTCCAAACGGTGACAGCGAGTATGAGGAGAGCGACTACGATGAGCGACGCCCGTCCAAAGCCCCAAAGCTCAACAAGGACGGCATCCCTCGTAAGCCTCGCCAGCCTCGTCCCAAACTTCTCAAATGGGACGACAACGACTGGAAGAATGTAGCCCTCGGTCTTGTTTGGGCTTGTGGCGAAAATGGAATACAGATTCCTTTCCAACAAGCATCACAGGTTGTCGGCGAGTCTTGCACAGCAGGTGCTCTGCAGCAAGCGCTCCTGAAACTGCGAGGCAAGCAAATCGCCGAGGGCTATCAGATTCCGTCGTTGAGAATGGCGTGGACGCGCAAAAACAAGAATGCATCCTCTTCTACGTCCAATGCTAACACTAAGTCTCAGGAACCTGGTATGATCAAGAACATGCTCCCCAAGAAGAAGCCCACCCGCTTCGTAGGCAATCAATCCTTGATTGTAACTCTCAAGCGAGCTTACTGGGATGCTGATCGATTCCATTTAGTTTCCCCGTACAAGATCTCAAAGGCATCCTTCTCGTCCAACAAGGCGCGCCTCGCACGGTTCCAGAGTAGTCCCTTCAGCGCTGAGGCCACCCCATCCCGTACATACCAAGCATCCTCCACGTTCGTTGGCAATCCTACCCCAGCTGCTTCACCGACTAAGACTGGTGCCAATGTCATAAGCCACACTCAGGCGGGTCTCTCAGCTAGGTATGGTGCTAGGTATGGTAATAGGACGCCACCAGTTACCCCAAGCACGAAGGGCCACCGTCGCGGCCGCCACAATCCCGTGAGCCAAGCTAAGCCCATGAGGCTGCCTCCAGTTCCCGAGGTCTACCGTCCCAAGGCTCCCTCACCGAGGTCGTGGGTGCATATTACCCAGCAACCCACGGTCGCAGAAGACCATGTGTACACCCCCGAGTCCCCCACCGAGTCGATGTTTAGTTCAGTCGCCAACAACCTCTCTGAAGAGCTCATGTACTATGCCGATCCTACTGTGGGTACGCCCTCAAGCTGCAAACTCAACGGCATGCCCTACGATCCCAATTACAATGGCTTTGGTCCTGGAGATGACGACTTCGGCAACGGCATGGGCGGCAGCATGGGCGGTGGCTTCGGAGCCATCAACCCCTTCGGCGGCCAGGACATGTGGACAACCTAGGTCACACCTCGGACTTGCGACACACATCTTGGCTTGCGTTGTTACTGTACAACTCCCAACACATGTTCTAAGAATTGTGTACTGACTGTAGCCTCAGCTCTTGTACGACTGCTCGTCCATGATATCGAAGCAAGACCATCTTTCGGCCCTCACGAGTCATCCTTTTCACCATCTCTATATCGACGACGTGTACAATGCATCACGTACGATTAGGTATCCTGTATACTTGAACGGACTGGATCTTGTACAATGACTTGATGGAAAGATATGTGAACTGGACATCATCATCCGACAATTTCCTTTCTTCATCACACGGTTTCCTTCTAAAAATGGGTTATGACTTCACGGTTTACGATCAACGGATCACGATATATGAGTGGTGCAGGGATGACGTGTCTTCACTTGACGGAGCACTACCTCACGATTCTACACGGATATGGCATTGGGTTTAGCACCTCCTCTTTACCTGGGCACACTTGGCTTGACATCTCGTCTTACTCTGGAGCCTGGGTTACGTCAACCAAGGATGACGTTGGAGGTTACTCATACCCCATTTCCTCAACGGAGGATTATATACAAAAGTACTCGAATTGATTCTGTCTTCGGGCCGTCGTGCTTGCTCACCTGCATTCGTCCGTACATGTGGTATTGATGACATTGATCTGATCTAGCTTACTACCTATTCTTCACAGCCTTTATCTTATCGCCCGCCACCAAACCCCCCGCGAGAACTAAATCCGTAGCCTCGCTCGTCAGGTGCGCCACCAAATCCGTGCGGCGGCATGCCACCGCCGTGCCCACCAGGATACCCACTGCCAGGCTGACCATGATACCCACTTCCACGCGCACCACGGCCGAAACCAGCCGGCATCATCGGATGTCTGAGTCCGCCCATCGGATCTGACCCAAACATCGGCGGCCCACCCTGCGAACCGCCAGGCATTGGGAACGCGGCACTTGGTCGCCCGCCTGCATCACCAGGCCCCATGCCGCCGGGATTGGGCATGTTCGGATAGCCGTGGGGTGCGTCGTCGCCTGGGAAGAAGCCGCGTCCTCCCCGGCTTCCGATTCTGTGGCCGCCTTCGCCGTAGTTATTGATTTCGTGGCCGCCTCCACGGTTTAGCTGGAACAACTTCCCGCTGCGGGCTTTCTTGTCGAGTTTGCGGCTGATGAAGAGGTCGAAGAAACTCATTGTTGGGGCTGTTGTTAGTGTTGTTAGTTGTGTGTATAGGATGTTGTAAGCTTAAAGAGTTTGGTTGTTGGACTTGCTGAGGGTGAGGAAGGGAGAGTATGAGGTTTCGAGCTGCGGTATATAAACCGTGTTGATGATGTGTTGTTACTCATCGATTGTGATGGGAAGCATATGATGTGGCAGGTATGTTTTGCAACTACATTCGTGGGATGTGAAGCCCTTGAGACTTCAACGACTTGAGTCGAAGCCGAGTGCGTCATCGTTACCACGGTCAATGGGTCATTTAATTTCGACCTGACTTCACGAGTACGGCCTCATGGCTTGCCATGGCTACCTCTTTCCAACGCACTTCGCACCGTCACTCGAACAAACAAAATGGAAAATACACAGCCCAAACTCCTTCGAACTACCGCAACTACGATATCGAAGAAGACTGCATCGCGACCTACCCCCCAAAGATCGCGCACACGCAGGCTGGGTGCCTGGTGGTGTGGGCTGGAAGTGTGGGGGCACTAAAATAGTTCGTCAAGAGATGACCTTACGGGCACTTGAAGATCATGAATGGACGCCGCTGTTCGTTGACCCCCGGGGCTTGAGTGGTACGAAGATGATGAAAGGCATTTATTGAACTAGAAGCAGATGGTAGGAAACCCAATTGCAAATAATTATATACCTCATAGAAGGGATTAGACCAAGACAGTCAGCGATGCCAGTCAACTTGGGAGTCGGGGAAAGGGGATGGTCACAACAGGCCAACTTTGACAATGCAGCTCGATCAATTTTGCAGTATCCGGGACGTGGCGATATGCATTCACGGTTGGGCAGGCCTCCAATACCAGGCAGCGGACGCGGGTTTCCGCCGGACTGTGGTGGTCAGTCATGGAGAATGTGATGGAGATGTGTGCACACTCGTTGGTGGAGACAATCATGAATAATGCGTGCCCTCCACTATTCATGTGTTATCTATGTAACGTCATCTGAGGTCTATATAGAGCTTCATAGTCAGGTGGCTTGACCCTTCACCGCGTGCATGCTTCACGCCTCAAGCGTCAGCGCACGAGAGTGCATCACAACACCATGATATCTATTACATATCTATCACGGCTTTCTCGTATCTTCGACTCACTCTGCCCGCGCAAGTGTCTTCTCCATCTGCGCTCCAAGTAGTCCTGTCGCTACATACTTGCCTTTCTAAAAAGCACTTATCATAGCCCCAACAGCTACTACATTCCCAAATCATGGGTTTCCGCGACCTCTTCCACAGCAGCATTCCCCCACCTCTCCACGAAATCACCGGCTCCAACGGCCAGTTAATGTTAGTCCCGCCGGCAAAGTACTCCCACGGAAAGAAGATGAAGAAAGGCTGCCAACGGGACATCCATATCCCCCAATTCGTGCCCGTCGACAGACCCAGTCGCCGCGCGCCATTGCCACAATATCCGCCCCCATTTCCCAGCGGTGCGAGTAGAGAAGCCGTATATGGCGGCTCACAGCCACGCCTGCCATCGATGCCATACCATCCCCCGAACGAAGGAGGCATGCAGCCCGGCCACCATTCCCTACAGGGTGGTCCGCCCATGCCCCCGCCAGGACCGGGTATGCCACCGCAACATCCCTCGCTCCAGGGCGGCGCGCCGCTCGCAGCACCAGAACTGCGCTCAAGAGGCGAGTCAATGCAAGCCCAACACGGCAGCAGCCACCGTCGCCCCACCGGCGGCGTAAGTCGACACGACTTCGCAAACCAAGCTCCCGGCCATGCACCGCTCCGCCACGGCCAAATCCCCGAAGGCGCGCCCCTCCCCACCGGCTTCGTCGACCCGCTCAAAACTCAGTCTGCGCCGAAACCAAAGGGGCATTATGGCATGCGCGAACACGTGCCTGGCATGACGGCGCTGAATGTGGAGAGGCATGGGCGGGCGGACGATCCGGCTGCGAATTTTGGGCTGGTGAGTGAGATTAGGCGGGTGCATGAAAGGGCGAGGGGAGGTAGGTATGGGAATGCGAATGGGGATGCGAGGGGGAGTGTGGTTGATCCGAGGGTGGGGAGACGGTAGGAAGCGGTAGTGTTGTAGAGACGGTACAGTGTCCGAGTTGGACACGTGATCGTTGGTGATTGGATCGTTCAAGGAATGAGAACAGAATCTGACTGGACATGGGTCGGCGTGACATGATTTGCAACTTTCAATACTTGTCATATTGCGATGAAGCAGAATTGCCATCTATCTTCGTTTGCACGACTCTCAGACTATCTACATCAATTCTTCGAGAGACCCTTCATCTTACTGCTCGATTATCCTACACGTTCTCATGTGAGCTCTACACGGTCTTCTCAGTACCTGGCAGAACCTCATCATGCTGCACACTTCGCTTCCGAAACTGGTTCGCGCCAATTTCAGACAGGCTCATATGTCTTTGCGTAGAATGATCGACTTCCTGGAACGAGACTTGCGGGACGAAAGACTTTGACTTCCAGGCCTTGTTGACGACGCCGTAGAGCTCGTCGACTTGTTCGAGGGAAAGACCCTTGGTCTCGTAGATCATGAACCAACTATGAGGTATTAGTATAGGTTTGGAAAGATGTGGGTACGGGCACAGGGTGACTTACACAAAAGCAATGCATACAAAGCAGCACGTTCCCCATACGAAGAACACCTTGCTCTGGAGGTTCGCACCATCCTCATCGACCATGTAAGGTGTGGAGTATGCGATGGCCCAGTTGAGAAGCCAGTTGGATGCGGTGGTCATGGACAAGCACTTGGCACGTGCCTTGAGCGGGTACAACTCTCCGGTGACCACCCATGCTACTGGACCCCAGGAGCTGGCGAAGAAGAAGATGTAGATGCACACGAACGCGATGGACGCGCGCTGGGCTGGGAGGTCGGTTGTTCCGGAGACGGTACCAACGATGGCTACAATATCTAATTGGGCCTATTAGTATATTCTCATTCGAGCTGGGAGGTCTGAGAGAACGTACATTGACAGACACACATGCCGATTGCTCCGAGGAGTAAAAGGTTGCGGCGACCGAGTTTCTCAACCATGTATAGACCAGGGAAGGTGGAGGCGACGTTGACGCTGTTGGTAATCACTTGGATAATGAAGGGATTCTGGAAGCCAGCGCGCTGAAAGTACTGTGTACCGTAGTAGACTAGACGGAATTAGCGATCAATCTTTGAAAGCAATAACTGAATGAACTTACAGATGAAGTTTACACCGGTCAGCTGCTGCAGCGACTGAAGCAACATTCCGGTAATGAGACGCTTGCCAAGTGTACCCTTGAAGCACTCGATGTACGAAGACTTGCCGAGCGACATTTCGTAGAGATGGTTGGCTTGCACTTCATTGAGCTCTTCGACAACAGCAGGGTGGTCGACAGGAAGACGACGAAGTCTTCCGAGAGACTTTGCAGCCTGATCATACTTGTCCCTCTTGATGAGGTATCGTGGAGTCTCAGGGAGGATAAACAGTCTGGAATACGATAAGCTGAGGCGATGACAATTAACGGCAAACAGAGTTCTTACCCGACGATGAGGATGATTGCCCACAAAAACTGGACAGCGATTGGAATGCGGTAAGATCCTGAATCATTGCGATCCTTGGTAGAGTTGTTGACGATAGCTGCCAAGAACAGACCAATCGTGATGGCGAGTTGATAGCAGCCAACAATCACACCGCGGATCCATTTTGGCGCAGTCTCGGATTGGTACATGGGAACTGAAGACCGTTAACGACTTGTTTTGGAGGACTGAGACAGTAGTGACAGAAGTGTGGATATTGACAAAACAGAGCAAGAACTTACTCAAAGCTGAAATGAGACCGACACCGAAGCCGGCAAAGAAGCGACCAGCGATGAATAGAGGCTGTCTTGTAGATGCGGTCTGCAAGATTACACCAAAGTTGAAGACGAAACCGACGGCAGCCAAAAGACCCATGCGACGACCGAGCAGGTCGCCGAAAGGAGCTGCCGCAAGCGCACCAAAGAATGTACCCTAGATGGCAACCACGTTAGTGTACTCGATGTACACAATTTCGTGAAGGCGACTTACAGCAGACAAAATTGAAACAATGAGCGAGTCTTGGGCCGCAGTGATGCTAAGATCGGGCTCTGTGGAGAACTCCTTCTTCCAGTAGGGCATAGCAAGAATACCGCTAATGGTTCCTGTGTCGTATCTGGTAAACTGATCAGTGGCTTATTCCATCTGTCAAGACATAGAGCGTACTCACCCGAAGAGCACGCCACCGAATGCGACGAAGAGACCGACGAGAATGGCAGGCCTGCGCGAACTTGTTAGCAATTGAGAGTCAACCAGAGTACGAGCAGCTTACCATGCCGCCCCAGCTGTGCCTGGCGGTGGCTTGAATGTGACTTTAACCATTGTGATGGAAAACTTCGGATTGGCAGTACAAAGTCGAATCTTTGAGATTGAGACGCGTGTAGGGATCTGTCACAAGGAGCGTGAGCAGCTCTTTATCAAGATCCCCAGGCCCTAAGCTCCTCTCAAGCTCGCCCCGCAAGTGCTGCCGACATCCTTGTTCGCAAACCACTAGCCCATCGTATCATGCCTGCACTCGCTCCAGGAGTCGAATGATGAGGTGCACGGCTGGTCCCCGCACCGGGAGCGGTCATACAGGCTTCGCGTATAGCCCAAATCCAGGACCACAGTGCCAGGGCCCATAATGACCGTTACACACCACCGACGTGAGCGGCGGACACGCGACAGACGGGTGAAGCGTGCTGGTTGGAATGCGTACGCACCCAGCCAATGGTAGTGGGCAGACAAAGAGAGATGGCGGCGCTTGACGATCGACGGCCGATGGCAGGCAAGCCAAGCGAGCAACGACTGCATAAGCCACGCAAAAGCATGGGATCGGAGCTTGGGGCTTCGGGACGCGACGTCAGCCAAGTGCAATTTCCGACTCGGGATACTATGCAGATGAGCTTTTTTCAACAGCAGCTCGATCCATACGACATTTGGCATGGTGTTGACATCTGAAACACTTTGAGCCGATGCTACTGGGCCTTCAAAGGGAATCTCTGAGTGTGCTGGAACCCCCCTGAGCATCATCATCTTCCACAATTGGACCGGCAGACGACTGCGCAACGAAACTGACCCCGCACAGGCGATGATGCAGTTGCACCATGGAACCTGGGTGCCCCAGACGCCTTTTCCAGCGCCACTGGCGTTCATTGCGCATCATCGGCGTTCCCGTGACATCGTCAAAATTGACTGTCGCCGAGTGCAAAGTGGGCCAATGGCTTTTAGAATTTAGGCTCTGCATGTCTGCTGACGGCCATTGATCGACTTTACAATCATGACGTGCCAGACAAAGTGCAACGAGCATGCTATTGTGCCGTGCCACTGCTTGATCGTGCGCATTGAGCATGATGTTTCGCAGCTTGCAGAGGGTCACCTGGTAAGGTCGCAACAATTTGCAAAGGCCAGAGGCACCAATAACGAAGACAAAGTGACTGGAGTCTCCGAAGATCAGCCGCATCCCCACATGAGGCTCCGTAGTAGCACCGCAACCCCGATGGGTCGAAGTTTCGAGAAACGAGGATTGCGCACAGGTAAACGCGTCCTGAAGCATCTCCATTACTCGTCAATAGTTGGTTCCTCGACTCGAGGTACAGACTGTTGGACCCAGATGCATTCTAGCGCCTCTGCAGGAACTTTCGACGCGCTGCTTATGTGCAGCAGAGACTGCTTGTCGCAGTACAATTGCTCGTCGCACCACGCACAGCGCAACACGACACTCCTCTTGCGCTCGTGCCATGCCATTTGGAGTTGCAGTACGATCGTGCCACCGCGTGAGCAGCGTTACAAGCGTCAGGCAGGGCCGCACAGGAACATGGAGTATCGCGCCGTGCGGCATTGTCGCCCGCCCTATCATCAAGGCATGGGTGGCCGAACTCCGCTCTGGTCCCCAGACCCAGGGTTTGGTAGAATTTTCGGGTGGTTTTCTGCAGGAAGGCGATGGTTTCAATCGCGCAAGGATATAGTTGTTGTGTTGCTTGAGATTGAGACGTGAGGTGTGAGGTGTCGTTGAAACTAAGTCGACGCGCCGAGAAGAGCTGGTAAGGCTAAAAGATGACCGGTCCTTGGAAGGTAGGTGCCATTTAAAGCCAACGGAAGGCTCGATCCTGCCTTAAAACACAAGCGAGAGTAGACTTGCGCTAAAGGGACCGCTCGCCGTCTTCTACTACCTACTCAAACTACATAGCTAGTATACTACGCTTCCGATAATTTATGCAGTACAATGTCGCAGTTCTAAGTAAGCGCAGAGGAAGAGCAAAACGCATCTAAACAATGAGAGTTCCTATTTTCACTCGAGGCTATTGATTAAAACAAGAGCGAAGAAGGTCGCTTTCGCTTCTACTCAGAGCGGGAAAGGGTAGTATTTTACGAGCATACTCTCTTGTTTATAAGTCATCGAATACTACCTCTGATATCACTAACCGAGAGAAATTGCAAGAATGAGGTAAGAGGTGACTTTCCAGAGTGGCTATTACCACCATCTTTCGAACAATATATGCGGTGTGCGCAAGAACCTACTCGAAAGCTCACATAAGGTATCATAGTACATGCTATTTCCTCCCAAACACCATACTTATCCCACTCATTGCGCCTTCTCCTTTTTCCCGCCGCTCTTTCTACGGGCAGCCTTCGATTCAACCTCAACACCCTTCTTGCTCGCTCCAGTCGATGTGCTGACCTTGGCTTCCGGGAGCGCGGGCGCAGTTTTGCTTCCCTTGGCCTTCTTCTCCTTCTTCTCCTTCCTCTCCTCCGTCGAAACGGGCCCATTTTGCGGTGCTTCATCTACTGTATTGTCTTTCTTCTCCTTTGCAATGCCGTTCGATTGCTGGCCCTTCGGCGCCACGGCCTTGGGGTCCTTTCCTTTTCTTCGCAAGGTCTTGGCTTGAGCACGCTCGATGTATTTCTGGTCTTCCTCTTCGTCGAAACCGCCAAAGTTTTCCTCTTCGTCTTCGCCTTCCTCTCGGATGGGCGCCTTATCCACAACCTCAGTATCGACGGTAGTGTTCGAGGGCTTCTTGCCGTTGTTGCTCGAGGCCTCGTTCACGCCAACTGCATTCGCCGGTGTAGGACCGATCTTCTTGAACTTGGCGACGAAGAAGCCATCGACGTTGTACGTGTGCGGGTAGTATCTCCTGGTCATCTAGCTTGCTGTCAGCAAAGTCCCGAGCGTGAATGGACAGATATGATTTACCTTCATTGAGGGATGGAAGATCTTGCCACCAATCTTTGTGAAACCCTCCTTACCAAATGTCAGACCGGTCTCGACCAGCTTGACGTTTGGCCTCTTGTTGAGCGCATATTGAATAACCTGCTCGTTCTCCTCGATAGTGACTGAGCAAGTGGAGTATACGATGTAGCCACCGGTCTTGCTGTGATGATCGACAGAATCGATCGCAGCGAGGATGAGTTGCTTTTGCAGATGCGGCAGCTTCATGAAATCGGCTTCGGTTTTATTCTGACCGCGGGGTTAGTACAGGACTAGATAGCTTTGAAGAGCGTGCATACCGTCTTTACGCTGGCATCCTTCGCAATGACACCAGTACCTGAGCAAGGCGCATCCAACAGCACTCGGTCGAAGCCACCCATAACCTTCGGAAACTCGAGCGCAGAGTAGTGGCACACAATACTGTTCTTGACTCCCAGACGATGGATGTTACCAATTAGACCCTTGGCACGATCTTTGTTGGCATCGTTTGCGAATATGCATCCAGTGTTCTTCATCAACGCAGCAATGTGTGTCGTCTTACCACCGGGCGCAGCCGTCATATCTAGCACTCGCTCGTTTTCCTGAGGCGCCAGAGCCATGACGGGCAGGAACGAAGAAGCAGCCTGAAGGATATAGTGACCGGCAAGATACTCAGGCGTAGCACCGAGCGGCACTTGCGACTCGAAGATCTGCAGGCCGACCTTCGACCACTTGCCAACGGGCTCGAGTTGCACACCACGGTTAATGAGCGATTGCGCGAGCTCTCTTCGATGTGTGCGCAGTGTGTTTGTGCGGATGACGATAGGGCGAGGTGTCTCGTTGGCTTCGAAGAACGCAAAGGCTTCGCGCGCGGGGAACAGATTCAGGAGCTTGTCTGCGAGGAACTCGGAGTAGCCGTAGTACGCGCATATGTCCTTCAACATCTGCGCTCGGTATTCTGCTCTTGACCGGCCAACTTCTGCGAGGTTCTTGAAGTCGTCGAGCACGCGGACCGTGTCGTTCAACCGCGTTCGGAGAAGTTGTATGTCCTGCGTGACTAGTCTTGAGATCGGTCGGCCCTCCTCATCTTCCTCGTCCTCGAGCACCTTTGGCCTCTCACCCGCGATGTTGGTCTGTAGGTTTGCCTCTTCAAGCTCAGCAGCCGCCTCTGCCTCTTCGACTGCTCTCTGCATATCGAGTTTCCGCGAAAGACCCTCGATGTTGGCCGCTGTGAGCTTCTCTTCGGCATCTTCCTCGTCTTCATCATCTGACCACATGGCATTCCTCTTTACCTCCGTGTCTGAGTCCATAACGTCTGAGCCCGAATCTGCAAAGTCATCGTCGTCCAGCTCAAGATCTTCCTCGTCCTCAGAAGCGCTACCAAGCGCATCCAGTCCCGTGACATTGACGTTTTCCAGCCCGTTCTCCATCACATCGGGGTCATCGATGCCGTCTGCGCTATCGGACATGACATCGTCGTCGGCTGGGGGTGGTGGAGCAAATTTCTTCGCGGGCTTTCCGTTGACCCTTGTCTTCGTACCGTTTGCTGCAGCGCTCTTCTTCGGCGGTGTAGCCTTCGCAGCAGCCTTCTCCCTAGCATCAGTCCTGCTCCTCTTGGTTCTTTCTGGCACTGCAGCTGGCGGCGCATCCTTTCGTTTCCGTGTAACGAGTGATTCGTCCAATGGTTCTGGAGGACCTTGTTTCTTCATGCGACGTCCCTGACCCATCTTGGCGGTGTTTCAATGGGATACAAAGGGTGTATGGTGGTGTTGGTCTGAAGCTTGCGCGACCTCGAACTTTTGCTGGAAATTTTAGTAACTTTTCGGCGGGTCGCTCTTTCCCGCGGCTTGACCGCCTTCGGCGCGGCAGAACACTGCACCGTGTCCCGCAGCCCACCAGCGTCATCGTCTAGCTTCTGTTTACCTAGATTCCTGCGCATAGAGCAGTACAGTCTCACTTATTCCGCCAGGGCCGCGACAACTGCTACCTTCTATCCACCCCGTCAGACCACACACAATGTCCGAACTCGCATTCTGCAAATCATTCCTCACAGCCCTCGATGCGCGCCCCATCAAGCTCTCCTCAGATCACATCGCAGACGCGCGACAATACCCAGCACAAGGCGCTGTATGTACTCCTTCGCACTATACCTCAATTCCTATTATTTCTGCACCATCTGACACGCTTACAGTACACGCTTCCCCGCCTCCCGCATCCCCCACACCCACGCCGTCCTGAACCAAAATCTAGCACCACCAATGCCTCCTCCAGCACCCTCACCGTAACCCTCAAGCCCATGAAGCCCTCGCATCCCACCACCTCACTCCCCAGCATCGACCCCGCCAAGACTTCCATCTACGACTTGAAATCGCAATATGCGACACAAGCATCGCTCTCGGCCGCGAAGATAAAGATCTTGTACAAAAAGAAACCCGTGACGGATTCCAAAACGGTTTTGGACGTAATCGGCTCCGAAGTCACGGGCGATGTCGAGTTCGGGGTTATGGTGATGGCGGGTGCAGCGGCGGGGACGCCAGTCACGAGTCCGCCGGCTGCGGCGCCGAGTGAGGCCGACAAAGGATTGGCAGCAGGACATAGTGAGGGAGGTCCGGCAGCGCAAGGGCCGAGTGGGAGAGAAGTTGTGGCTACGGAAGAGTTTTGGGGTGATTTGAAGGGCTTCATTTTGCAAAGGACGAGAGATGAACCAGAGGCGGAGAGATTAGGTGGCATATTTAGGAGTGCTTGGGAGAGCAGTAAATGAAGACTGGCGGTGGACCAGCTCTGTTCACGCGAAAGCGGTGGGTGTAAATATAACCCCAACGCTCGACCTAAAGGTGAAGTTGAGAGCGAAAGGCTATTCAGTAATCGAAAGGGCGAGAAAGCAAGATTTGCAGCACAGCATGTCAGTGTCTACCATGAGGAAGTCCAAGAATCGCAATGTTGCCTGCTCTAACGCTCAAGAAACACACGAATTCCATTGATGCAAGAGTTCAGCACCACTGCCAGTTCCAGGATTCTTAGGTTGTCCCTCAACCTTGGTGCTTCCTAGTGTACCAAGCTCTCTCATTACTTCGTGCCAAAGCCATCGCTCCTGCATGCCTGCTTTTATGCGAAATCGACAGAAGCGACGAGACGCTTAGCGGCCCTTGGAGACACGGCTCTTGATGTTGTCCCACTCGATATCGTCGGCGTCGTTGGCTTGGATGTCGGCGGCGAGACCGTTTAGAGCGCGCTTGATGGCTTCCTTGGAGGACGAGTACATCATGCGGGGCTGTCCGAAGTTAGCAAGTCAATCACCCAATCACCCCACCATAGCCGTATAAGGTACGGGAGGTTGTGGCGGGAAGACGTACGTATTGTGGCGCATCGTCTGGCGTCCAGCTGATAAATGTAATTTTGCTTCGAGTACCCTCGCCGCTCTCAAGCTCGTACTCGACGTCGAAGACGGCATAGCGACCGCCAATGCCCTCCTTGCCCTTGCGGTCCTTGCTCTTGGCGTTGAGCAGCTTCTCGCGGAAGGCATCAAAGTTTGACTCCTTCGAGGTCTCCTCAACGACGATCTCTTTCCAGTCGTCGCTGATCTTGTAAATGATCCACTTGATGTCCTTGCCGAGCTTGAGCTCGTTGAAAGTGCTGATGCATTCAGGTGCGACGGAGACACTGACATCAGGTTAGTCTGCCGTATATACAGAGGAAAAACGGCGTTGTTGTGTGAGGATGGACGATGCGCCAAAGGGGTTGAGGTGGGGCGGCAGCTGTCGAAGTGTCGAGGTGTTTGGTGTGCTGTACGTACCCGGACTGAGCCTATTATAATTAAGTTAGCTATCGCTTCCACTTTTTTACGAAAGGCGCACTCACCATAATGTCTTTTGTGTGGAGGGGAGGTTGTTGGAAAGGTGGTGAGCCGCGGGGCGCTTTATCAGTGCTGTGTTGCCTGTTAGCGTCGTCATGCCGCGTGCGCAAGACCAGCGGTGAATGTTGGGAGCCTGTCTGCGCCGAGGGTTTGCTTACGTCGACTATGAATATCCCTAGTGTGTGCAATTGAAGAGGTCGCGGGAGGGTATGGGCCGATGTGGAGAGTGTCAGGTAAGGTTGCTAGAGGCTGATGTTGAAGGGTTGCGGGGCAAGCATGATTTTGAGCACGCTTGGTGGGGGTGTTTCTTGCTTGAGCAGGAGCGCCCGGGGCAACCGCGCCACCAATCCTTGTTCATCGTACAACCCATATTCAGCTCACACAACAAGACACAGCCTGTGTTTGAAATTGTTTACATTGTCTTGTTCGCTTT
>TARA_R110002003_G_scaffold109_3_pt1 | contig 16840 bp, 25 predicted proteins | sample TARA_R110002003 | Tara Oceans TARA_R110002003 (sample SAMEA4396441) | marine metagenome | biome: Westerlies Biome; feature: [SRF] surface water layer (ENVO:00010504); material: water (ENVO:00002006), including particulate matter (ENVO:01000060) such as... | depth 5 m
TTAGCTCCGTTTAAATTATCTGCAGAGGCGTCATAAGATTCTGAATCGAGCAAGCCAATATGCAGAACCTGTCTAGTCCTGTTGAGCACAAAACATCCTAATCTTCGACTTGATATCTTGCCTCGTGACTCCCTCCCACAAACCTGAAGACGATATAGAAAAGAGATTGATGTGCACATATATGATTGCGACGTACTGTTTGATCCTCAGGGACCCTCCGTGACATGGGAGGCGCACCTTGAACATCGAGACGAGAAGAATCACCACCACTATAGCCATGGGAATGATCGACTCGAATCTCTCTATCTTGAGGACTCTCCGGCCCATTCAGAGCAGGAACGAAGCCGGAATAACCCCAATCTGAGGTCATGATGCCAACAGCGAGTGTCCGCGGCGTCGAAAGCCCCGCTGCGAAAAGGGACTGGCGTGAGTGTCTCACTTAAAGATGTTCGCGATATCGAAGCGGCCCAAGTATTGAACGGAACGGCGCGATTGTCACAAGGCTGAGGTTCGTAAGCAGCCTCATGCGCGTCGACTGGCGAACATGTTCTCGTGAACACCAAAAGTTTCGTTCCCGGGTTAGGTATGCAGGATAACAGGAAAAATCAGCACATGCACAACAAAGGGCAGAGGATGTAAGAGCAATACTGTGTAAGCGCCGACGAAGGAAGCATCAGGCTGAGCTGCAAACTGCGCCACCGCGTCCGTGCACCGGCCGAGGGGTCATGCATGAAGGAAGGCACGACTCAGCCTTGTTCGCGAACAGCAAGACACCAACAAGAACTACCGCCTGTCTCAAGACACGGGGAAAATGACAGGGGTAGAACTAAAGCCTTCCTAACTGACTGACTAACTTACTATCCATTTTATGCGCTTACTTATAGAGTATTAAAGGGAAGACAAAGTTATCGCTTACTAGTAGTAACCGTAGAATATCGTAGACGCAGATCTTAAATAACGCAGATCTTAAATAACTCAACTAAGACCAATAAACGACAAAAGGACAAGGACACAACTCAAGCCTGCCGCTAACACTGTCTAACAAGCCCTATGTTTTTCCCTCGTCGATTAAGAGAGGCGGTAGACTCGAGAAAACCACGATACACATGCAGCTATTATTCCATCAATCGTCTTACAAACGACAACCAATCTCTAAGGACACCATATGAATTCAGAAAACTAACTTCCTGGTATCTTCCTGAACTCCGACACCGTACCTAACCTGAACTCCCATACCAACCATCAGCTATCTAATCACCATAGTCTTGACGACGTTCATGTCGATGTCATGCAGCTCGGGCGGGAACTTGCAGGCCTCGCCGAAGATGCACGACTTGGTGCCCTTGACATGGTTGTACTTGTGAGGCGGCGCCGGGCAGCGATGGCCATAGATGCACTTGAGGTCCTGGCAGCCGCTACCGTTAGTGCACGGAGCCATGCGGGCGACGAGGCGGAGAGTCCTAATCTCGTCGGCAGTCGCGTTGTACTTGTGGGCGTGGGTGCAATTGGTGTCGTAGGGGCATTCCTTGCGCAGGAAGTGCACATTACACAGCTTCAGCTTCTTGACGCGATCGACTTCGGTCTTGTCGTAGTCTTTGGTCTGCGGGTCGACGCGCTGACCGGCGCGGTTGCGGGCAATTTGTTCCTCACGCAGGGCGGGCTTGTAGACGGGCGCATCGGAGACCGGTGGCGGAGGTGCAGCTGCTTTGCTAGCCCAACTCACCGTCTTACCGAGGTTGGGGAAGCTATCAGACGCCAAGGTAGACGCCGAAGGTGTACGTGGGAGGGGGCTGCTTGCGGCCAACGCGGCCCGGGACGGCAGCGGACTGTCCATGATGCCCGTGGGTCGAGACACAGGGGCTGGGAAACGGGTCGGGAGTCCGGGGAGCATGCTATACGTCTTTGCGCCGTTGATACTATTCGATGACGGACCTACCGGCGTAGCTGGCTGGTTGTACACATATGGGACTGCACTGGGATTGAGGACAATCTTTGTGTCGCGGAACAGTCCGAGAAACTTCTTGGTCCCGTATGGCAGTGGGACGAGCTCCTTCTCGAAAGGAACTCCCTCAAGGAGCACGACCTTTTCGACAATCTCAGGCTTGTCAGAGTACTCCTCGAGGGCGCGAGCGTAGCCGTTGTCATGAGAGCATCCGAACAGGAGGCGACGGCAGTGGACATCCTGGGAGAACATTTTGAAAGATTCTGCATCAGATAATTAGACATGGTTATATTGCAAGGTTTTAACGAACAGGGTCGGGAGATATGTGGTAGCACGAGGCTATAAGAGCTGGGTTGCGGACTTACCAATGATCTTCTCGTCAGCGCGATCTTTACCGCTGCCGACGTCGATGAAGTCAAACATGGTCTTCCCCCGCGTGAAGCCACGCGCAAAGTCCTCAAAAACACTAACATCGTCGATGATACCCTTGCGAGCCAGCACATCGCTCAGGCCACGGACGTTGGCGTATATGCGGCAGACGATGCGGGCGCCCAGTGGAATGTCCGTCGTGTCGACTTGGATATACTCTTGAACAGCTGCGTACAGTTGAGATGCAGCGGTACGGCCTCCAGCTTCGCCATGGCGAAGGAACTCATTAACGAACTATCGATCGATTAGTATTGATCAGTTAGGCTGGCGCTACCAGCGAACTCACAATCATGCCATCTCCGTCAATCAAAACGACGACGGTCGGGTTATCGGCCTGGAAACAGTTAGCAACGAGGTCCTTGCAAGCGATTGCTTTCGTGGAATAAGAGGGTCAGTATTACCATTGTCCGCTGTGTTTGAAAGTAATACGTCTGTAGTTGGGTGTTCTGACGCTGGCACTCGGCGAGGACCTCGCGTTCACTCTTGCGTTGAGATTGGAGTTCAGCGAGCTGCTGGGCCTGGTAGTTAATGCGGTAAAACAGCTCCTGTGTGGTCACTGTCAGTCGCTCATCAAGCCACTTGGATAGAGACTGTCCACTTACCTGAACAAAGGCGTCCTTCTCACCATCTTGGCGGGCGAAATGTTCATAAAGGTTGAGCAGCGCAATCATTTCAGAGGCGCTGCTTGCAACTGAGTCATTGGGGTGACCAGGCGTATGGCCATGGTTGTTGCCAAGGCCATTCTGGGGAGACGTGGAAGCCATGAGGAATCGCTGGTGGTCAGCTCAAGTTCTTTGAGCGACAGTGTATCTTGTTGTGATGGAGGTGAGGAAAGTCCGCGTTGGATGGCGGTCAAACGGGTGGGTGGCTGCTTTATATCAATGTGTGCGGGCTTGTTGAAGAGGGGAAAGTATTAGCACGGGATCGTTGGGAGTAGAATCCACGGTACGCAGAAAATAGCGGGCAATAGGCGCACATAGAGAGGGAGAGACGGACGGGAAGGTGCGAGTGAAAGTGAGGCCGCTATTGTAGCGTTTGTTGGTGGGAAGAGGGCATAATCGGTCAGTTTGTGCAACCACGCGAGTAGCCGCGATGCTGCGCGATGCCGCTGTGGAAGGCGCTTCAGGCCAGGCGGTGTACACTGCCGCAACTCAGTCAGTCCAGGTCATACAGTCACAACGATGCTGGTGTGGTGGTAGCGACGACAAGTCGATGTTTCATCTCTGCGGCGAGGACGAGCTGCGGCGCGTGAATGATGGATGGTCGTGGTGAGCGACGCTGATTGGTGAGGTGTTTCTAGGCCGCTCCGATGCAGCCTTACCGCGGCATGCTTTAGCGGTGCGATGGCGAGGCTAGCGGCTCAGGATGAGGAGCTCGCGGCGCGCCAAGGAAAGTAGCTCAGTGAGTTCCAAAAGCCACGTTCAATTACCCCATTTCTCTCACACCCCATCCATCCCAACTGCTTTTCGCCGCATCCACCATGGTTTCTTGGAAGCTCTCCTCCCTGCTGCTGCTTTCTCTGCGCGCCCTCAGTGCCTTTGCGGCCATCGAGGTGAGCTCCCACACTGACGAGAAATGACATCAGCGAGCTAACTATCGTGTGCTGCAGGTCGAGCAGGTCACAGAGGATGAGCCGCAGTCGCCCAACCTCAATGTCAAGGTCTCTGTGTCCTTCCCGCAGTCGGAGATCTTCGGTATCAAGCTCATCAATGGTCACGCTACCGAGGCTCGGCTGTCCATCAACAACGGAGAGCCAACTCCCGTAGGCGTCTCCGTCGTCGGCGGATCGCTGCTCAAGGAACAGGCCGGAGAGAGCTACGTCGTCCGCAACCTCACCGCGCAGAAGTACTCTATCGAGATCCCAGCGGGTGCCGAGGAGACCGTCCCGTACACCTTCACCACCGAGCTCCACCCTCAGGATCTGCGCTTGCAGCTTGTGGCTGTTTTGAAGGACAGCAAGAACAACTTCTACACGGTGCCTGTCTACAACGAGACTGTCAGCATCGTGGAGGCGGCCACCAGCTTCTTCGACCCGCAGATGTAAGTGCCTAATCATGTGCGTCTGCCTGTCACTCGCATTCTAACTGCCTTTCAGCATCTTCCTCTACCTCGTTGTCCTTGGCGCCTTTGGCGGAATCTCGTACTTCGTCTACAACACCTGGATCACCACCTTCTTCCCCCAGAAAAAGGGTCGTGGCAAGGGCGGCGAGCGCGCGAAGCGTTCCTCCGGCGGATCGAAGAAGGTTGACCCCGCCGACCAGGTTTCCGTTGTTGGTGCCGATGGCCCCGCTGTTACCTCTGGCGCGAAGGCGTACGATGAGAGCTGGATCCCTGCCGCCCATTTGCAGCGCCCCGAGGCCAAGCGTGTTCGCAGCGGAACGCCCAAGACTAAGCCCCGCGTCTAGAGGAGCTGCGAAATCGTACAATACACGACCCCGCATCAGGGAGACTTTATTATGTCAGGCTTTGGGATTGTGAGGGACACAGGCCTTTTCATGGTCGCGTGCAAGACTTTTGTAGATGCAGATGCATCGCATGGTGGATTCGAAATCTAGTTGAGAGGCTGAAATACGCTTCTTCAAACGGTGACATTGAAGGCGATTGGAGATCACGTTGTACCATATAACGACTTTAAAAGTTATCAATCTTGCATATCGCAGAATATAATGGACATGTAATGTCATCTCGGCCCTCATTCCCTCTTCCACCCCTCGAACTCCTCTTCCAAATGCTCCTTTAGCCTCGCAAACTTATTCTTATAATTCGCCCCACACCTCCAACACCGCATATCCCAGCTCGGCCAATCCCCCGGATGAAACCGCTCACTCCCCTCCTCCAGCGGAAACTCCTCCATCTTGACCAGGAAGCCCGAAGTGAAACTCAAATAATGCTTCTTGTGCTTCAAGCACTCCGAATGCATCTCCCGACTGAGTATATGGATGTGCAAATGGTTCATCGATGGATGTGTATGTACCCCAGCCACGATGTCGGCTTCCCAGTCGCGGCCTGGTGGGAGTGCGGCGAGTTGTTCGGGCGTTGGCGGAATGGGCGAGGACATGAGTGTTTCGAGGGCGGCCTGGTAAGGTGCGTCGGAGGCGCTGAGATGTCCGTATTGGCGGCGCAATTCAGCTGCTGCGAGCGTTCTGAGGCATGCGACGCGCTCGCGGACGGCGGCGAGAAAGGTGGGGTTGCTAGAGAGGAGGTGCAGAGGGTGTTTGGTGTAGTACTCCGGCGAGCGGGGAATGAGGAGGAGATGGACGCTATGAAGGGGTCAGTGCCATGTACTCTGGGTCATGAAGTGGAGGTATGCGGGTATGCTGACCTTGCCTTTGGATATTTATCGCGAATGACAACGAATTCGTCGTCATACTCGACTATTCTGCCGTCCGGATTGGTTTCTGGCTTCTCGATGTAGATGCCTAGGCCGTTCCGGGGATCCCAGCCTTTGACCACATTCTTGGCCTTCTCGAGTGTGCTGGTGGGCTGGACATCTTCGGCGGTGGGTTTGGGCTTTGACTTCTTCGCGGACGACATGAGTTCTGTGACTGCATTGTAAGTTTAGGTCTTGGTGTGGTAGCTGGTGGTGGCGGGAGGAAGACGAACAAGCATTTGGCCGTTTCTTTGGCGCCGTCTTGACATCATCCGGTGTTGCTGTTCCCGACATCTCCTCCGTGGTCGTTGCATCGTACTCTGGCTCCCTGTCGGTATGATTGCGCGCGGAAGTCATGACTGTGTGCGTTCCTTGTATCGTCCACTCTGACCGAAAATCTTGGGTGCATACCAGACCAGGCGAATCGCTTTCACATAAGCCGTCGGTAAGTTCACTTGCACGATGATGGGCGAAGTGTACGCTCTCGGGATGACGCGCCTTGCTAGGGCAACTACCAGCCAGAGCCCCAAGCTCCCGTTCGGCTGCGACATCGCCAAGCCAACAATTTTCGGAACCTCGGACTGCCAAAGGTCGTATGCTCCGCGTTGGAACGAGTCCAAAGATGGCGGCAAAGGCGACTGCTCGTTTGACTGCATTCACGCTTGGTGTCCGACGGCGGGTGCTTAGTTTACAAGGCGGCTGAGCCCTTTCTACTGGCGAGACCGCCCTTCATCGCCCACACGACTACCTCCCTCTGTTAGCACACTTTGTTCCGAGCAGACAGTCTCTAGTCTACATGGACTCTTTAGCAACACGAAGTCCTAAATCGCGCATCTGCAGCAATGCCCAAGAACGCTCACCCACCCCGCGGTAAATCTGCGAAGAAGTCCGTCCCACCAGAGGAAGACACCAGTTTTATCGTCTTTGGGGACGGCAAACCCAAGAAAAAAAAGGCGAAAGTTCAGGTGGGGCTGCAGCTGCGGAGGATGGCAAAGTCAAGGGCAAGACTCCAGCTGGACAAGCAGAGGACGGGCCAAAGAAGCCGGACACGCGGACTTTGATTGCTGGAGCCTCGTGGACGGGCAAACTGCCGGTCAATCTTCTGTCGGAGCACTTTCAGAAGCAGCACTGGAGTAAGCCAGACTATCGAATTGTATGTTCGTTGGGACAAATTTCAGGACATCAATTGACTTCAACAGCGCAAAGATGGCGACAAGCACTTTGCTTATGCGGTGGTACTGTCGAAAATGAACCAGAAGACAAGAGAGGCGACAACTCTTCCACCATTCAAGATACCGGCGGAACTCGAAGAAGAAGCGCATCAGCCCAGCGCCGTCGAAGCTCGCAACTTTGCCGCCGCATACACACTCTTTCGCGTCGCCAGCGCAAAGAACCTGCACATGATGCTGCCTCCCACATACAAGGACCTATGGAAGGGCGCCTTCACAGACCTGAAGAAAAGAGATGAGGCAGAGGGCAAAGGCTGGATGTACGAGGCAGATCCTTTCTTTGGTTTCGCGGAACGGGAAAAGGCACGGGAGGTCGCTGCAAAGGTGCGGGAGAAGAAGCAGAAGGAGCGCGAAGAGGCACAAAAAGCACACAACCTGCAGCCAGGAGCTGCTATGCCAAGCTCGAAGGGACCGTCGTCGGGCCGGAATTTGCTCAAGGGCTGGGAGCGAGTCCCCAAGATCGAACTTGGGAAAAGGACGAGGAAGGCAGCCGAGCACCTAATCCGCCGAGACGCCGTCTGGAACCCCAACTCGATCGAAATTGAGCCAGCGCTCAAGGCACGCCTTTTGGACGAGATCACCGAGTTGGGCTTCAGGCGAAGTCATGTTGAAGAAGCTGCTGAGATATGCAAGGACCGCGAAGAGATCATCGAATGGTTGCTCATTCACGTCCCAGAAGATGATCTACCGTCCTGGAGTTTACCGGAGGGCTATGTGGCTGGTGTCAGCATGGCGAGCTCTAATCTCAAGCGCGAGGGTGCTGTCAAGAGACTCGCAGCCGCAGGATACTCTGTCGATTTGTGCGAAGAAGCGTATGATAGTCAAGCTGGCGACGAACGAAAGGCAGCAGCCTTGCTGCAGGCTCGACTGATGCAACCAAATGCTGATGACAGCACCATATTGCAGGATCTGGCAGGCTTAGTGATTGACGACATCTCGGAGGACGCATCTGAAGACGACCCCTGGGACACGGAGATGTCATCATTGGAGGCAATCTATGACAAGCTTTTCTCCCGGTCGTCTCCGGAGATGTGCCGCATCGAACTCGACATCAAGCAGCAAGGCAAGCGACTCATCTTGCAGGCTCGAAAGCCTTTTGGACCATACCCTGCAGTGGTACCTATCATCACTTTCGAAGCCGCCATCCCAGCGTACATTCGACTGAGTATTATCAGGCAAGCGCTATTGTACGCTGAGACAAGTTGCATTGGGATGCCGATGATATACGATATTGTCGATTGGGTGCAACAGAACTCTGGTGAAATATTCAAGAACCCCGGTCGGCTGACTGATGTCTCATCTGGCCTGGCTGCTGCTGACCACACAGAGGAGCAACATGGGCGTAAAAATGCGAAGAAAGGCAGGGGCCGCAGGCCAATCGACTGGACCCCAGCAACAGCCGCCAGTCTGGCAGTTCTTTCACAGTGGCAATCTAGACAATCCACTCCGGCCCAGCAGAAGATGATGAATGTCAGACAGGCCCTGCCCGCCTGGAGACTCAAAGACGACATTGTCCGAACAGTCAATGCATGCCAAGTAACCATCATTTCAGGCGAAACAGGTTCCGGAAAGTCAACCCAGTCAGTCCAATTTGTCTTGGATGACTTGGTTCAGCGAAAGTTGGGTGCAGCTGCGAACATCATCTGTACCCAGCCTCGCAGGATTTCTGCACTTGGTCTAGCGGATCGTGTAGCAGACGAGCGATGTTCTCGTGTTGGCGATGAGATTGGCTACACGATTCGTGGAGAGTCTAAGCAAAAGCCTGGTGTCACAAAGATCACGTTTGTTACCACCGGTGTGCTACTCAGACGGCTCCAGACTTCTGGTGGAGGGGCCGAAGATGTCATCGCTGCGCTGGCCGACGTAAGCCATGTCGTGGTTGACGAAGTACACGAACGCAGTCTGGACACGGATTTTCTTCTTGTACTACTTCGACAAATACTGCGCCGTCGAAAAGACCTGAAGGTGATTCTGATGAGTGCTACACTCGACGCTGAAGTCTTCGAGGCATACTTCCGGGAAGTAGGACCGGTCGGGCGCGTCGAGATTGAAGGGCGTACCCACCCCGTGCAGGACTTCTACGTGGACGATGTGGTACACTTCACAGGCTTTAGAGGCAACGCGGTCGGCGACGAGGATGACGAAGAGAAGTCTTTTTCTGCGAACTTGCGAAGCATTGGCTTTGGCATCAACTACGACCTCATCGCAGAGACTGTTCGTCATATTGATCGCCAGCTCGGGTCTAAAGATGGAGGTATTCTTATTTTCTTGCCTGGTACAATGGAGATTGATCGCACGCTGCAAGCTCTCAGCCAGATCCCTAATCTTCATGCTCTACCACTGCACGCATCGCTTCTACCCGTCGAACAGAAACGAGTCTTCCCACTGCCACCTCCCGGCAAGCGCAAGGTCATCGCAGCTACCAACGTTGCTGAAACATCAATCACGATCGAGGATATTGTGGCAGTCATCGACACCGGTCGCGTTAAGGAAACCAGCTACGACCCTCAAAACAACATGGTTCGCCTTGCAGAGACTTGGGCTTCAAGAGCAGCTTGCAAGCAACGCCGTGGTCGCGCCGGTCGTGTTCGAGCTGGCGACTGCTATAAGCTCTACACTCGAAACGCAGAGGCAAAGATGATGGAACGACCTGATCCAGAAATTCGAAGAGTGCCGCTCGAACAGATGTGTCTTTCAATCAAGGCGATGGGTGTGCAGGATGTCTCGGGTTTCCTCGCGTCAGCACTTACGCCGCCTGAGAGCACGGCGGTCGAAGGCGCAGTGGCATTACTATCAAAGATGGGTGCTATTACAGACAACGAGCTTACTGCCCTTGGTCGGCATATGTCGATGATACCTGCAGACTTGCGCTTAGGCAAGTTGCTCGTTTATGGCGCGACATTTGGCTGTCTCGAAGCTGCCCTCACCATTGCATCTGTCTTGACAGCTCGCAGTCCCTTTCTCTCGCCGCGAGAGCGGGACCAAGACACGCGCAACGAGTTTAACCGCATTCGGGCATCTTTCTCCAACAACCAAGGTGACTTGCTGGTTGATCTCCGCGCGTACGAGCAATGGGCCGCCCTTCGCAGTAAGGGTGTGTCATCCCGAGACCTTCGTTTCTGGTGCCAGGACAACCGCCTTTCGACCCAGACCATGTTCGATATTGCCTCCAACCGAGCACAGTACCTGTCATCGCTTAAAGAGATATCCTTCATTCCGAGCTCATATATGTCCACGAACACTAGCACGCATGGCTTGTATAACAAGCACAACACCAACGACGCCCTGATTCGTGCGCTCATCGCCGCCTCCTTCAGTCCGCAAATCGCTCGCATCCAACTACCAGACAAGAAATTCGCGGCCGGCATAGCCGGAGCTGTTGAGCTCGATCCTGAGGCTCGGGAGATCAAGTACTTCAACCAAGAAAACGGACGTATCTTCGTCCATCCTTCTTCCACACTCTTCTCGTCACAGACCTTCCCGTCAAACGCCGCCTTTGTCGCATATTTCAACAAGATGGCCACAAGCAAGATCTTCATTCGCGACATTACCCCTTTCAACGCCTACAGCCTGCTCATGTTTGCGGGTCAGATACAGGTAGACACGTTGGGTCGAGGCTTGGTCATCGACGAATGGATCCGCCTGCGAGGCTGGGCGAGGATCGGTGTCCTGGTAAGCAGGCTGAGAGGCATGCTGGATAGGGTTCTGGAGGGCATGGTCAAGGAGCCCGGCAAAGGCATGAGTGAGAGGGAGCAGGAAGTTGTGAGTGTTGTGCGGAATCTGGTGGAGAGAGACGGATTGGATGCGTAGAGAGGGAAATGCGGAGTTTCGGGAATTAGACCTTGACGGGAAAGGATAGACGGAACAGGGGTAGAGGGCGTAGACGCATGGTAGGACTTTTGGTATACTTTCAAATCTTCAATTTGTCATCACTCCTTCTCTTCTTCTTTCCTATCATCATCATTGCCGACCTTCCGTTAACTTCACATTCCTGAACAGACTCTCCCACGATGAGTGCACCTGCCGTACGTCTTTCGTCAAGTCGCATTCTAAGCTTTGAAAAGTGTTCGTTTCGACGGGTGTTGTATGCTGGTGGAGTCTTGCGAGGTGTGCGGCTGCGTGCATGAAAGACGGTTGTTTGCCGACTCTTATTATGCACAGTCCCTTCTTTGACCGCCTTGTGCTGTCAGCATTCATAGGGGCTGTGGCAATCTATGTGTTCCGGTGTAGCGGGAGTGCAGCTTTCACCGGCGGCGTTTTTCGCAAGTACTTATCACGATTTTCCCACACAGTCATCTCTGGTACTTTGTCGACACGCACCACAATCACCTTCAACTACTCTACCCAACGCGCTTATAACCATTAATCCAATGGCTCCGTATGTTGAACGATATTCTTATTGTATCAAATCGCTAATAAGGGTTCAGGTGGTGCTACCGCTGCGACCGCTCCTTTCGATCATACGATGCCCTAAACCAGCACAAGCGAGACTCCCCAAACCATTACGAGTGCCCTGAGTGTGACTACGATGGTACCTCGTGGGATGACTTGCTTGACCATTGTCGCAACGAAGATTGTCGAACGGTGTGTCAGGGTTGCAACAACGGTAGAGGCTCGCACTGGGAGTATGATTGCGACGAGTACTGGGACCATATCGAGGATGACAATGTGTGCACTATTTGCCAGCGACACTTCAGCTCGGCCAGCAACTTGCATCAGGTACCAGGGCGATACTAGTCAGTCGCAAAGCTGTGGAAGCTCACGCCGTGTAGCATAAACTCTCGCACCGCACGAACATGTATGAATGCTATCGCTGCGACCGCACCTTCAAGACTTATGGCGGCATGGTAGGTCTTCAAACCCTGGGGTTACTCTTACTTGACTGACTACGAGAGATCATTCACCTCGAGCGCGGCACATGTAGCGATACTTCCGAAATCTTGCTAAACGAGCTCGCGGCGGAATGCCGGAAGTGGCGTTACTTCATCCACGACGACTTCCAGGATGACATGTATTATCGACGAGCCCTTGATCGGGGAACCAACCCGTATTGCTGCCCGACCTGCGACGTAAGCCTGCCTAAACTATCGAGCCTGTTCCAGCACATCGAGTCGGACTCGTGTGGCCAAACCCTGGGAGACAACGTAATTGGACAGTTGCGAAACTACCTTGCTAGTCGTCTGTGAGGGTTCGTCTGAGTTACCGGAAGATGGACAATGAGGGTTTGCATGTACCTGTCTGGACTTCGGCACACTGCTCCAAGAAATGCAGAGTTTGGAAAGATCACAAGATCGGACGGGACGATCAGCGGTGGAGAGTATGACAGCGCGGGTGGCCATCGCGGCGGTATGCGCCTTCTGTGAACGATAAGATAACCATAAATTCGTCTTATAGGCCCACTTTTGCAGTGTCTAGGATGCAGGTACCAGGCACATATGCGCTAAAGTCAGCAACGTGCGCGAATATGGTTCGCCCGGTTCTATCAAGCCCTTCACCTTTTCCTGAATTGACGCATTCAACATTGATTGAACAACCTGAAAGAGCACTCCTAGGATGATACGACAAAGTCAGAACTGTTCTGGACCTGCGAGCAACTCCGACCGAACAGCTTCACGACCGCAACTGGCGCAACGCGAAACCAGGGCCATCAACCGCGGATCAGCATAAGAATGGTTCTAGCCCGTCAGGCACAGCTCTACGCCCCACGCTGAAACAACGTGCGCGCTTACGGTTCGTCGTGAAGTATGCCCCAAATGAGCTCGCCTAAAATGGCCAGGGTGTAGTCCAACACATCACCATTTCCAACCATTCCCAACGTAGTCTCGGCTTTTACATCACCAACGGGCGCCACCTCACGCTCCTCAGATCAGGTTTTCTTGAAACACGTCGCGACGTGGAGACTTCACCATGATTGGTCACGACAATGCCATACCCAATTATGTTCACGCGGCGCGTGCATCGTGGCTGTACCTGCATGAAAATTCGATGCAAACCCCGAATCAGACTCCGCCCAGCTCAGATTACCGTAAACGTGGCTGTGGAAACAACAAGTTTATGGGTCGGTCCGGCGATCAAGTGCTTACCGGACAGTTCAACGCTGGCGCGCCTTACAAGGCATGCAGGCATGCTGAACAAGGTACCTCGCTGTTCCTATTCGTCGACAGGTCTATCTTTAATCTCCACAATTCCGACATCTTACCGATGTCTAGACTAACAACTCACTGAGACATACACTGCCAGCAGGTCGGATACTTGACTGCCGGCTTTGGGGCGGGAAGCGCTGCACTGCGCCAGTTTTTGGGGGTGGATAAGAGGCACGGTATGCCCTCGCCGCGATACCATATTTCTTGTAACACACACTGTCCTTCTCTTCCTTGAAGTCTCTCTTTTATCCGCGAAGTCAAATTCGCGAAGTCACATTCTTTGTTCAGTCATTGAGCCAACCCTGTCATTCATCGATACAGTCATTGTGCTTCACGCCACACCACTCATTATAACCAACTACTTCCCTCGTAGCACAATACCCACTATTCGTACAACATGTACTTTCCTACCCTATTGTTATGCTCCACGGCACTCGTGCACGCAGCACCACGCTTCACCCCACGAACCACGGTCATCACCGACACAGGCCTCTCCCGCATGACCTCCAACGACCAAGTCCAAGCCATCATGGCCGCCGCCCCCAACCACTGCTGGAACGGCGCAATCCCCTGGCCGCAAAACGACTGCCCCTTCCCCGTCAACGACGGCCAAGGCGGCCAACAACTCTCCCTCTACTCCATCCCCACCACAACACCCAACACCCTCACCGTCCACAACTACTGCGACTACGACATCTACTACCTCCACCTCAACGGCGCCAGCACGCTCGGCACCGGCGTGCTCCGCGCAAAAGACACCTTCCAGAGTCCACTCGCCGGCACGAACTGGAAAGCAAGCAAGACCCCCGACAACGCCAGCCCTTTGCAAGTCGAGTATACCATCGATAGGACCGGCGTCCTGTGGTACAACCTCAGCCTGATCGACTGCCTCGTCAAGAAGAACGGCATGAACACGAAGGACACGAGCTTGTGTGCCGGCCACGAGCTGGGCCTGCAATTGGGCAATAAAGACATGATGAGCTGGCAGTGTAAGCCGGGGAGTTGGTGTGATGACCAAGCGTATTTCTACCATGTAAGTTGCCCTCCGATGAGGATGTACGTGAGGTTGAGCTAATGATGCGATGTAGGAGAATCTTTGTAAGAAGGACAATCCGGTTAAGCAGTGTAAGCCGGAGCTTGGGATTACGATGGAGTTTTGTGCGGCGAATAAGAGATAGATTTTGGAGTTGAGGGGAATGTAGAAGTTGGATATCTTCAGCGGCATTATCACCCTTAAGCAGGATGGGTTCATGGCGTGAAGATGTTTAGGAGGGATTATCCCGGGCGTTTCAATAACAAAAACGAAGTAGAGGCTGACTATGCTTCACGAGTCTGATGCCTCTAAGCAAGATATGTATGATGATGCGAGGATATTCAGGAAGGAATATCCTAGGCGGTTCAATAACAATGAAGAAGTAGAGCCAAATTATCCTCGATGAGTTCAATCCTCTTAAACGAGATGTGCACAATAGTGCGAAGATATTTGAGAAGGATTATCCTAGGCGTTTCAGTAACAATGAGGAAGTAGAGCCTTACTAACTTCAGCGGTCTTATCACCTCTAAACAGGATGTGTACAATGGCGCGAAGATGTTTTGGAAGGAGTATCCCGTGCGTTTCAACGACAACGAGGAAGCAGAGCCTGTGTATCTTCAGCATAAATGATGATCGCCAATAAAAAATGTCAACCCGCAATGAAGCTATACAGGAGTGTCTCACGCGTACATATGGCAACGTAGCATATACGTCAATGATTATCATTTGTAACTATCCAGGACGCACCAACGCCCTTTCAAAAGCAAAAACCCCCATAAACCCCCAAAGTTATACAAGATACGCTATTCCCTAGCGATTTCCAGCGCAGAGCTCGAAGGCGACGCCGTGGTGGACTTTGCATCCACCAACCGGCGCGCCAGGCAAGTTGGCGAACTCGGCGACGACGTATGCCTGCACGTCGCACCACTCGCCGGCACCGCAGCGAAAGTCCTTGCCGTCTCCGCCGCCGACGGCCTGCGTGCCGCCTTCGTGGCCAGCGCAGCCCGAAAGGTCCTTCTCGCCGCTGCCATTCTTGAGGCAGTCTAGGTAGGAGATGTCGTATGAGACCATGGAGGGGTCGGTCGCCCAGACAGCGTACTCGAACTGCATGGGCTGCGAGGCGTCGGTGGTCTTGCTGATCTTGAGTGCGACTCCGCCGGATTCGCACTTGCGGATGGGCTCGCTGTAGGTGCCGCCGGCTTCTATGAGCTTGGCTACGGCCTCGGGGCCGTCGCAGTTGTGGCCCACGGACCAGAGGAAGACTGGGTACTCGCAAGAGTTGAGTACCGTTGCGGTGTCCGGGACTGTCTCAAGCAGCTTGAAGGGATTGCCGCCGTCATTCTCATCGTGCTTTGGCGGGATACCGGAGGGAGCGGCGCTCGGGACAGTGGACTGCAACGAATCAGTTTGGGTTCTTTAGGCTACGGCACCGGTGGTCAGCAGTACGGTGGCGAGGTTGGTCGACGAGGTTAGATCGATGGCGGGCGTGTTGGTCTGCAGCGCGCTTGAGCTAGCGAGGTGCGCATCGATCGTGACCGTGAGAACTTGAGTGATGGTGACGACCTCGACCTCGGTCTTGACAGCTCGATGCTCTAGATCATGAACGTGAGCGTGATGATGTCCGCGTCCTAGGTGGGCGGCGATGACCGAGAGCGACAGAAGCAAGAGACCGAAGTGGAAATGCATCGTGTGTTACTGTGCAGCTGATTGCGGTACTTTGTATCTGACGATGTTGCTGTTTGTTGATGTAGCTGGTGTGCTTAAGTCGAGTTGGTTCCGGAAGGAAAGAAAGTGGGTGGATGACGAGAGGAGCGTGAGGATGCAGCTCGCGTGTTGTTGTTATTATTGAAACGCGTTGTCCGGGCGCAAAAGCTGTTGAACTTGAGGTGACGTCGACTTATACTCTTGGCAGCCGTTGGCGTGGTGCGCTCCAATCTCCCGCGAAGTCATGCTGAACGGTAAATGCGCAAGCGGCGGTAGGAGAGCAAACGCCAATTGCTCGCCCGATCTCCGCGCTCCTCATGCCCCAAGGATGTGAATCACTTTGCGGTCTTTGATCGTCTGGGAGACTGCAGGCGAAGAGCTCCGAAGTCATGTATCAAAGGCGGGCTATGATGGAAGTCGATTGACAGAGGCATGTCGCGGAACAGCATCGACGAGAGTGATATAGGCTTAGCTCAACCAACAGGCCCGAGCGGTATCGTGGGGTGCGGATTCTTGCGACTCTGCGAGTAGCAGGAGTACATCGGGCTGCTGACCGTTAGCACATACTTCATGTGTCACAGCAACGGAGATGACCCACTCATCGAACCCCGTCCAACCCACACATTTCCAGCAATTGAAGAGCCCCGTGGGATCATACCGCCTTTTGACAGCCAACAAGCGGGCGTAATTATCGCCAAAGAACGTTTGCTGCCAATTCTCCTCCAGCCAATCACCTTCGTTCATGTAGCACCCACCGCCTGGCGTCAGTGCTTTGAACGGTTGCACCGAGGCAGATATTGTGTTCTGTATCTGCGTTCGCACATTGGCGGGAGTGTTGGATGTCCATGCGGCACCCATGATCACATGCCAAAGGGCTGTCCGCCATCCGGGGTTGCTGGCAGTCTTGCTATTATCGGGGTGATTGAAGGGGCCGGTGGCATAGAGCTGAGCGCTGCCGCCTCCCTTGTTGGTGTAGGAAAATTGCATCGC
>TARA_R110002003_G_scaffold172_3_pt1 | contig 16832 bp, 20 predicted proteins | sample TARA_R110002003 | Tara Oceans TARA_R110002003 (sample SAMEA4396441) | marine metagenome | biome: Westerlies Biome; feature: [SRF] surface water layer (ENVO:00010504); material: water (ENVO:00002006), including particulate matter (ENVO:01000060) such as... | depth 5 m
ACAGACCGCCGACTTGCTGCCAGCCTGCCAGCCGCACCAGGCAACACTCCACTTTCATGAGTAATCAACGCCAAATGCAATCTTCCATTCCTTTGCAACTTCTCCAAGACCCAAGCTCTCCACGTAGTCCGGTGGGACATGCGTATCTGCATTCAGAGTAGGCTTCATCCACTGTGGCGCATAGCGCTCCTTGACCACAACTCGAACACGTCGGCCAGCATCCGCGAATCCACGCATCTGCAAGCGCACCTGACTGATAGTGTTGGCCTTGATCCATTGGGCCCACGTGGGGTTTTTATTGTCTATAAGTGATTGAATAGAGCCCAGCATGACATCGTCAACATCTGGGTACGCCTGGCAGATGACGGTGAAGTTGGGAAAGCGAGTCATGTGTTTGAGCAGTTTGACGACGTCGATGTCTGCGAGTTCGGCTTTGCGAACCCAGATACGGAGAGATCCAGATGGGAAATGTTGACTAATGAGACGCCTTCGTGCTTCAGGGGACGCGCGAGGGTCAGACGGTGGATAGAAGGTTTTGAGATAGCCTTCTAGCGCACACAGAGGGATTTTGTGGGTTGAGAGCCAGGCTGGTCGGAATTCTGAACGTAGAAGAGTGCTTGTCTGGGTAAGTCCAATGTACGGGATAACCAGAGGAGCGCCTCTGGGCGATACACTGGAGGATGAAGAAAACGAGTCAGCAGAGCGTCCGCGTCTGGCTTTGGGCTTGTCTTTGGCGAAAACGGGAGGGAAGAGACGATGAGTGTGCTCTACTGCGCATTCGTAGATCCGGTTTCGAAGCTCTTCTTCTCATTAGCTTACATGGCTATAGTTGATTGATAGATATATACCTCCTGGAAGGTCAAGAAAACGGAAGACTTGGTACTGTAACTGAGAATCTTTTTGGATAGGATTCAGGTGACAGTTGATAGCTTGTTCTTGCTGATGTTTCTGCCGTTTGGGCGAAGACCACACATGTCCATCTTCCACGGCGCGCTTGGACCTTGAGCTCTTTCTTCCGACAGGCTTAACGAGCTCGGAATCGCTTGGTCGTGCCCTACAAAGATCATAATCAGACCCAGCGACCTCAAAACACCCGAGCAAAAACCTGAGGGAACTTACATTGTTATTGCGGATTGTCGCTGTGAGACTGACGGATCAGTGATGCAGGAGGGATGTTGGAGTGGTGAGGGCTGATGCTGCGGGGTGGTGCAGTGTACGGTGGGCGGTCGGTTGCTGATTGGCCCAGAAGCGGTAAGCAAACGGAGGCTGGTGCCTGATCGCCTGCAGCGGTCAGATGTCGCTGCTCTACCTCATCTAGCATGAGTCTGCTCATACAAGGTCAACGCTTGTCGAAGGACGTAAGCATGTAGTCAGGGCCTCCCAAGTTCTCGCCATTCTTGCAAGCAATAGGTCTAAGCGTACTCTTACTGTGGGGACGCCATTCTTCTGGACCCGTGGCCCTTGCTGGACATCAAAAGTGGATGTGTGGGTTCAGTACAGCTTCTCAACCCTGAGCTGAGATGTCGGTTCAGCACATTGTTTGCTGGAGCAAGACATCGTCATGATTCTCAGTCATCACCTATCTGCCTGGTTGAACCATCACTTCGCTTTGCTCTCAGGATGGTCAAGTTTCCTAATTGAGTAGTAGAGATATGGTCGTAAGTTAGCCTCGGTAGTCCGGATGAGACCGAAGCCCGTGCGTTCCGCGCTAAGGTAAGGAGCGGCTCTTCGTTGCTTGCCTGTCGTGCCTGTATGGAGTTGGTTCGTTGCATCCTCGACGCAACGCACCGTGTACGTGCTTCAAAGCCTTATGAGCGTTGTGCACCGAAAATCACACCTACAGTGGACACTCAGCGGTTGTTGAGACGATTGTGAGGACAATCATCGTCGGGGCTCAACCGTCGAGAATCCGTCCTGAGAGGTGTAACGATCGTGGCTTCTTGCCATCGAGCGGGTTTTTGACAACAGTCACGATCAAGAGGGAGGATTTCGGGACCTTCCAGGTTGTCATCACTGCCGGGCAGGGGAAATTGAATGGCACACAAGGTGCGAGTGCAAGTGGCTCCAGCCCAACCATCACGGGGAGTGCGAGCGAGGCCGTGACAGGACCCGGTAATATGTCAACCGGGACTCCGGCGAATGGGCAGAGCACGGCAGCTGCGATGCCGATGAGGACTATGGCTCCAATGGTGGCGGGCCTTGGTGCTGCAGTTAGTATATTTGTGGGTTGAGAGGACATGTATTCATGTACAATAGCCAACCACGGACTACTCTACATAGTTGGCAACGCCCCGGTGTTTGGACGGAAAAAGAAAGCCGCGTATCCCTAAGCATGCAAAGAAGATGCACCTATCGCGCTGGAGATCTCGGGGTCAGACTATTTCGTAGGCATGTAGTGGTTGCTAAAGGTTGCGTCCTCGCAAGGCGGGATACACGCTGCCCGCACAACTCCTCAGCACAGACCAACCCTGTCTGTTAGCTGACAACTTTCTCCCAATCCTGCACATACGCCCACCACGATCTCTCTCGGTTTGGGGAAACTCAAAAAGCCTCAGGCATCCATCATGGCATCTACACTAATTTCTCTCCTCCCCCAAACGGCAGGGCTGTTGCCAAAGTGGCTCCTCCTCGTAAGTCCTGCTTGACGCCGCACCAAACGTGTACCAGCACTCCAGAGCCAGTCGCTAACGTCTGTTCATTCCAACCTCGTAGACCGCTCTAATCTCTGTCGGCAACTCTATCCAAGCCTACACGACGCTAAAGTTCACATCGCGCGTGTACAACCCCACACCAATCGACCCTCCTCCGAGCGTGCCCAAACACGTCACCGCGCTGAGTAGTCGCACATTTGGGACATGGACCTTTCTAGCTGCTGTCATAAGGTTGTATGCGGCGTATAATATCACCAATGGTGTTGTGTAAGTTTGGTCCAAGCATGTACAGGATAATGTGGACTGGGTGCTGATACAAACCAGGTATCAATTAGCAATTTGGGCGTACGTGGTTGCATTTGCGCACTTCACATCTGAGTGGACCGTGTTCAAGACGTCGAGGTGGGGTTTGCCGCTGGCGGGCCCGGTAATCATCAGTACGGGCACGCTCGTTTGGATGTTTACGCAGTGGGATGCATATGTCACGGCATAAAGAAATGTACAGGCGCGTAGACCAAGGCGAGAAAGAGGAATGCTCCGAACAAGCGGGGTGTACATGTACCATATGACATCCAAGTCGCAGTTCGATCGAGTCAGCATGGGAACATATTGCTATGCACCATGCTTATGCCCATGCAGTGCGTTGACATCACATCCCTGGTCTTCGCACAGTGAGACGTGCTTGTACTTTTTGACCTGCCTCAGTGGCGTTTTGGCCTCCCGAGGGCTTTCATTGATCATAGCTGGAAAACATACATGGCCCTGTGGACTCCGAATTCCTTAACCCAGATGCAGAGTTTTGACCATATCGAAAACCATCACACTCCGACCGAGCCACGCTGCTCTGCCTTGCTCATCATAAACCAGATACTCCGTCCCATGCGCTTAGAACTTGGAGAACTGCTTGGCAGCCTTTCCACTTCGGGGGAGGACACGAAGGACGTTGAAGCGGACGGTCTTGGAGAGGGGCCTGCACTGGCCGACGACGACCTGGTCACCGGGCTCGACACGGAAGGCGGGGGAGACGTGTGCGGCGAGGTTCTTGTGGCGCTTCTCGTAACGGGAGTACTTGGGGATAAAGTGGAGGTATTCGCGGCGGATGATCAATGTGCCTGCACTTCGTTAACACGTACCGCCAAGCCAAAACCGACCTCAGTTGACCAACGCCACAGGCGCGATATCCCAAGGTCTAGGGAACACGTACGGTGCATCTTGGTGGACATGACGGTGCCGGTGAGGATACGGCCGCGGATTGAGACCATGCCGGTGAATGGGCACTTCTTGTCGATGTAGGTGCCCTCAATGGCCGTCTTGGGCGTACGGAAGCCCAGACCGACGTCCTTGTACCATCTCCTGTTGCGGGTGTTCTTGCGCGGTCCACCGACCTTGTGGTTGAGGAAGATGTGAGGCTATCGCGTCGCATTAGTACCGTCCCAGTTCATTGCGGTGCGTGGTCAAGTAGTACCTGCTTCTGGTAAGCGCGCTCCGACTGGACACTATTCTCCGATTAGCATTTGTGTGGCAGGTGTAGTACGCGGCAGGACATACGTGAGCTCGGTAGCCATGGTTGCGGGTCGTGGTGTTGTCGGTCGTCTTCGTCTTCAAGGCAATTTCGTTCAGTCTGCGACCACTCGCTTAGCGCTAGCCTCGGAGAAACTGTATCTCCGTCCGCCGCCGCCAAGCCACAGCACTAGCACTCACAGCCCAATCGGCTCTCGGTCACTGACGGGCCTTAGCGCGCCAGAAAGTCGACGCATGCTTGTAATCTGTTGAAGAAGCCGGCGCATCGTGAGAAGCTCTCCACCTCTCTCTCCGGCCTTCATACGCAACATGTCGAGCAATACCGCGCGCTTCGGTGTACACGTCGATGCAAGCAATCCCATTGTCAAAGCTGCTGTGTATGGCTTTCTACTCGCAGGTGTTGCTGCGTTTGCAGCGCCCATCATTAGCACTATACGGGTATTGCTGAGCTTGTTTGTGCTTCCCGGCAAATCTGTCAGTCAAGCGTCCCCTTCTCCGTCCGCCTGCGGTGACTGAAGCAGTGCAGCTCACATCTTTTGGTCCACGCGGCACATGGGCCCTCATCACTGGTGCCTCTGACGGCATTGGCAAGGAATTCGCCCTCGCCCTTGCAGCCAAAGGCTACAACCTCATCCTCGTGTCTCGCACCCAGTCCAAGCTTGACTCGCTCGCTGCCGATATTTCATCCAGATATGGCCCCAAGATCTCGACCAAGACACTTGCAATGGACTTCGCACTGAACAAAGACTCCGACTACAACAGCCTAAAGAAGCTGACCGATGGACTGGACGTCAGCATATTGATCAACAACGTGGGTCTGAGCCACAGCATTCCTGTGCCATTTGTGGAGACCCCCAAGCAAGAGATGAACGACATCATCATGATCAATTGCATGGCTACCCTGAGGGTCACACAGCTACTTGTACCTGGCATGATCTCTCGCAAGCGGGGCTTGGTCCTGACCATGGCTTCCTTTGGCGGCTTCTTCCCAACGCCTCTTCTGGCAACCTACTCAGGCAGCAAAGCCTTCCTCCAACAATGGTCATCTGCCCTTGGCTCCGAGCTCCAACCCCACGGCGTCCACGTACAATGCGTACAGTCGCATCTCATCACTACCGCCATGTCCAAGATTCGAAAACCATCTGCCCTCGTTCCCAACCCAAAGCAATTCGTCACAGCAACATTGAGCAAGCTTGGCAGGTCTGGAGGCGCACAGAATGTTGCTTTCACTAGCACACCGTACTGGAGCCATGGAATTATGCAGTGGTTCCTCTCAAGATTCTTGGGGGAGAGGTCTCCCATTGTTGTCAAAGTCAATAGGGGCATGCATGAGGATATTCGACGGCGCGCCTTGAGGAAGCAGGAGAGGGATGCGAAGAAGCAGTAAATTGCATCGTGTTGGGGAAATTGCTCGTCCGACAATATCATGACTGCCCAAACAAAGGCACATGATCCATACTCCTCCAGCGAGTCAAGAAAGCAGCGAGGCTTGCCTAGCAACCATCTGGATCCATGTCACCAAGCCCGGCGAAAGGTTGGTGATCGCTCTGCATACAGACTGAAGCTACCGCAACGCCTAAGTACATGTAGGGTGTAGTTTGGAATCAACTAGCAAAACTACACCGTATCGTGGATGTGGTCACTTACTTAGATCATGTGGTTTCGTCGCCGTTACAGTCTCCGAACGCGCTTTGGAACTGCACTGGCGAGGAACTGTTGCCGCACTTGGTGATGTTACACCGCAGTATGCTTTGACTGGCTTTGAAGCAGCCAACAGTGCATTCACCACGCGTTCTACATGCCCCAAGCTCATCTCGTTAGGTCCGCTTCGGTCCATTCCCATTGCAGTCCCAGGTTTGGATGATTTTTTCCATACTCCTCTTCCCTCGCTTCCTCTTCGGTACCCCCAGGACGGGAATATCTCTCGAGTCCTTTCCGTCCTGTAGGGTCCTCTCTTCTCAGTACCGTCTTCGTTACAACAATGCAGCCCTCTTCCAGCAGTCCTCCGTGCTGATACCCGGTCAATGGGTTTTGGGCGGCTGGCGGCATTGAGAAACTGGCATAGCTTAGCACTTTCTTATCTAGACGCCGGTTTGATAACCCACTTCAAGCGCAGGAATAGATGGCGGGAACGTACATGAACCCCCGTCCTTCCATCAAGTCCACAATCTCCATGCCACCAGCACTCCGTACTACTTCTCGCAACCTTTTCAACAGCTTCGGCCGCAGATTCGGGTCGATGATTCTGACTGTATACACTTGGGCTGGTCGAGGCGGCAGGCGCGGCATGTACATGGCGTCGTCAAGGAAATAGCCCTGGTGCGGACTGCATATGCGAGCTGGCGACGCTGGCGGTGACAATGACGGCGAGCGAGACGTGGGTGCAGATGATGTGAGAGTCGATTCTGAGGGCGACGACCAGGGTGCTCGAAGAGAGATAGCGAACCACGCCATTTAAGAGCTGGGCTTGTGTTTGGGCTGGATTACGGGGATGATCGGTGGACAGCTGCAGGTTTGTCCTCTTGCGTTGTCGTAAACGTGATAGTGCGGAAGGAGCAGACGGGCTTGTGGAGATGTAGTTGCCTTCTACACGAACAAGATGAGGTTCACGTTCACATTAAAGTGCACGGCAGTTGATGTTGTAGTCCAAAGGCACAAACTCGTGGACACTTGAACTCTTAAACAGCTGAGCGTGAGGTTATGTAGGACGTGGTACCCCCTCCGGCGTAGCAGGCATAGTCATACGAAGCACTCCGTCTAATCTCACGTCCACCCTTGTGGCGCTTAGCCAAAGGGCTGCCCTTTCCTCGGCCCCAAGACGTCGTATTACTCGCCAATGGCGCTGCCCGTCGAGTACAGCGACTGAGTTAGGCAGCAAACACATCCCAATCGAAGATCTTGTGGGTATGCATATGTTTGTGTGACATTTCGAGTTGCCGCATCGTGGTGTTGTTGGTGGGCAGCAAAACGATCGTGAGTTCGGATATGGGGCGCGGGCAGTGAACCGAACGGCACGCTGTATGCATATACGACCCGGATGGGAATTGGGTAGCGGCATGGGCAACGAGTCTACGAATGGTTATGTAATATTAGCTGGGGGGTCCCAGACCGATGGTCACCGAACGCTGCGCTTGAGCGGGTCCCCGTAAGAGCATGCACGTCGTCCTCGATGCGTTCCAGGTGCGATGCGAGAAAGCAATTTACAAGCCACGATAAACCCAAGGACCAGGTGAAGCAGATCCGGGCATGGCAAGCCTCGCCGACTCCTCTTGGAAATTCCAGCAATCTGGTCGAGAGCAATACAGTCTGCGACTAGAGTTGCTCGATATGTTCGAGAAAAGCAAGAACTGTGTGACGGAGAAGAGCGAGTTAGGGAAGGCGGCGAAGTGCAGCGAAAAAGCAAAACTACTTTGTTCGGATCTACTTTGTTCTGCTCGCGGAGCAAAGGATGAGTCTAGTCGTGTGTACATTGAAGCGTTCGCATGCATGTACCTTCCCATTCCCTACAATGCACCTCGGACCTGACTTGATAATTTCCCCACCCAATGCACCATCCCGTCATGTTTCTCGTTCGTCGTCAAGAAGCAAAATCTTTTCCGGCTGGCGCACAAAAGGTCCACATAGCGATAAGGGCGGCCAATGGTGAAGTCAAGTCTGAGGAATTGAATAGTGAAGTCGTCGCGAGTCGATTGTCCACCTTGGGACTTAGGCCTCTGCGGACGAGTTCATGTTGAGGCGTGACAAGTTGCTAAGGGTCGGAGAGTCCTACAACTCCAGCTCTTGCACCTTGCTGACTTCTTCCCAAAGCTCGATGGCTCGTTCGGCTTTCAGCTGCTTGGAGTTAGCACGTCTCCTCTAAAGATCATGAATAGCCACAAAGTTACCCTGAGCAAGTGCATTTCAAGTTCTCCGTCCGCATTCAGTGCGTTGAAAAGCAGTCGTCCATCCTTGGGCTTCTCGCCTTTAGCGTCACCACCGAAAAGGAGCTGTTTTGTCACGGCTGCGTTGAGTAACAAACGATGTGTGCCGTCTGCACGGAGGACAAAGCGTGCTTTCTTTGGTTCGTCAACGGTCACGTTGAACTTGAACGTGCCGGCACCGCGCTCCTTCCACGCTCGACTGCCCGTCTCGCCAGCCATAGCGTACAGCTTTGCACGGCCGGTCCAAACAGTGTTTTCACCTTCTTCCCCCGTTTCGTGTGCTGTGAATATGTTAGCGTGCGAGTGTCTCGCAACATTAGAGCACATACGTTGTTGCGAAAGCAGTGGCTGACTCGATCGCCCCTCCTCTTCCGTATTGTCCTTCTCGCCATCCTCTGCTTCGCCATCTTCCTCATCAGACGCGTCGTCATTCTTATCCTCGCCTGGTGTGCCAAAGGCAGTCGCCTTCGACTTCAAGCCCTTGATGGTGAGGTCTGCCGACGCTGTGCCGAACGAAGATAATGCTGGCTTTGATCCACTCAAAGCGCTGAAACCACCTCCTAATGAGCTTCCAAATGCGCTGCTGCCAAAAGCTGACTTGCTCGAACCTCCTAGAGCACCAAACCCGCTCGAGGGTGCTGCTGCAGGTACTGCGCTGCCCGCAAAAGAGCTCAATTTGCTGCCACCTGCTGCGGCAAAATGAGATTTGGAGCCCTCCTTAGCGAGCGCGCCGAATGGCGAGGAGTCGGCCTTTGCAAAGCTCCCAAAGGTGGACGATTTGAATTTCTCCTCCGAGGTCTGTGGGAGCAGCTCAGGTCGATCCGAGGCTTTCGGTGCTTGTGGCTTTGGGGACATGGCGGCGAAAGGAGATTCTTGCGATGTGTTTGCAAACCCACTTCCCGGCGGTATCTATTGTCACCATTAGAATATAGAAAGTGACTTGGTGAAGCGCTGACATACTTTGGCTGCCGACCCTGCTGCAGTGGAGGCAGGCTGCGCACCTTCCTCGTCTCGCGGTCGCTTGGTGTCCCGCTCGTCGTATGCCTTCGGGACTGACTTGCCATTTGTGATGGCGTCTTTTTCAGACTCATCCTCGGTGGAGCCAGCTTCCTCCACTTGGTCGCGTGTGCGCTTGTTCTTAGGACTTGTGTCTGTCACTGTGCTTGTCGTGAGCGCAGCCTCTTTGGATGTATCTTTCCGGGGGGTTGTCATGTGCTCGTCCGCATCGTGCTCATCGATCCGTGTCACGGACGCAAATGGAGTCTTTAGAGGCGCGCCGCTTTCTATGTCCTTGACGTCTCTCGATCTCTTGCGTACATGGTGTCGCTCCTCTTTGTCCTTCTCTTGTTTTTTCTCGGGCTGCTTGTCTGCTTCGTTTTCATCCTCGAAGTCCTCGCGACTGCGTTTCCTCCGTAAGCGCCCGCGGTCGCTGTCTGATCCTGATGCGCTTCGAAACCCTCCTTTGGCGTCGCCGTTTGCAACGTCGTCCATGTGCTGGTCCGAACTCGGGACAGGATCTGGGGCTCCCTGCGCGTCGATTCGCGTTTCCTTTAGCTTGTCCCTGACAGGTTTTCCTTCGCTCTCGCTGCTCTTGTCGCTCCGCGCAGGCGAGGTGGGGGCCAAATCGGTGCCGTTCTTGGGCGCGGTGGTGAAGCTGTTTTCCGCAGCTGTCTCTTGCTGCTCCACGGAACCCGCCATGGTGCTTTGCGTGCGTTGTGTCGTGTGCACTGATGTGTGCTGTGTGGGCTTGCAGTGGGGTGTGATTTTTTGGGTGTCGGGAGAGCTGGTCGAAAGGCGCTTTTGTAGTCGAACTGTCGCAGCGACAAGGTGTGTTCGGCGTGAATGGTCTTGACTGAGACGCAATAGCAACAATAGCTACAGCTGCGGTCGGTGAAGGCGAGCGTGCGGTCGAGGACAATAGGGCGGATCGGCGCAGCGAGGCTCGCAGCGGTCAGACCGAGAGACGACACTGTGGCTGCGTCTGCGAAGGCCTGTATGTGCAGTGTATGAAGTACGGCAAGAAGAGGAGCCGTCTCTTGCGTCCAATGTACAGTTTGCGCGGTGGGCAGAAGCTGAGGCTCGGTGGAGTCGGCCAAAGCGCTGCGTGCTATTACTTCGGTCCCCGCCAATGCGCCTGGTGCCAGCGGGAAATTAGCCAGTCGGTGCACCAACGCGTCGACGACGAGCCTGCAGCGAGGAGAGCGCGTTGTGTATGGTGTATGGTATATGGACGGACGTCTGCAGAGTGCTGGCGCTTCTGGAGGCCGTGGTCGAGTGCGTTGTTCACGTCGGCTCACGAAGACCAATGACGAGGTGGGATGATAGAGGCTAAACATGGCGCGCATGGTACCACTTGCGGCGGCAGGCGCATGCACGTCCAGCTGCTGTATTCAAAGTACAAAGTACGAAGCACTGATTCCGACTTTGTATAATGGGCAACGTCATCATCTGGCATCGAAGCTATATATTGTGTGCCGAGGGGATGCCCGCGGTGATACTGGTTGACCCAAACGCCTGGTATCATACAACCTAGTCTGTCGGAACAGCCGCAGTCACTTTTCCAAAACCAGCGCAACGACGCTAGCTGATGAAACAGAGACAGCCGAGCGCAATGTAGAAGACGAACAGAGGGTATACTGCAATGCCGACCCGGTTCCGGACCACGCCAGAGCCGCCCATGATGCTCACGCCTGCTGCTAGCGACCACGCTATGAGGACAAGGTAGACGGGCACCCTGACAATGATGGGAATGCCGATGGCGCTGAGGAGCGAGGCGATGACGAGCGGGAAGAGCGTGTAGCCTATGATGGAGATCGACTGGAAGAAGGCGCTGTGCAGTGTTAGCATGCGGCCCCGGTTGACTCGCCGTGTACACGCACATGTTGCCGCCGAGCAGCTTGATCTGCATCGTCACGACCGCCTCGCCAATCCAGACCAGGGCGAAGACGCCGGAGAAGACGAGGTCCCTCTGCTTGCCGCCCGCGCCCCACGAGAGGAACAAGCTCAGCAGCAGGCAGAAGATGAGCGGCCCCCACAGGTCCCAGTCTCGTAGGCCCTCGCTCATGCCACTCTGCAGGAGGGCATCCGCGTCTGGCCATCTCCCCGCCATGTTCCTGAGACTCCCGCCGAAGCCGCCGGCTTCACCGCGTTCTGCTGCGCCCATGCCGCCGCCCTGCTGCATCATGCCGCCCAGCAGGTACTTGGGGTACAGCACCTGCTTCATCTTCTCCCAGATGGCGAACAGGTCGCGTGAGAGCGTCTCCCACACCGTCTCGTCGATGGTGTTGGTGGGTGCGCGGCGGTCCTCGCCCGGAATGCTCGACGTCAGGTACGACTGCGTGTTGGCAGCACCCGCCCGGGATGCGATGTTGCCTGTCAGCGGCGCGCGGTCCGACGTGCCTTGGAGGGGGTCGTCGAGGTCGTCGAGGGTTGCTGTGCATCGTCAGCTGCTGTAGACTACACATAGCACATGGCTGCTGGCCAGGCAGGCGCCGCGCACCATCATCGGGGTCAATCAAATCGCGCTCCACTGCATCGTCGTCGTAGGGATTCCCCGAGGACGTTGAGGCGCTCGGCATCATTGCCGCCATGCTGAAGGAAAACCCTGCGTTGCCGGGACGCGGGCTAATTCTCCTATTGGAAGGTATCGTGGACGGGGCTCGCAGGTGAGGCTCTGGTGTGGTGGCCTTTCGCGCGCGTTCCCTGGGTGCAGTACCCAAGGCGGCTAGCATTCCGCCGACAAGCCTTCGCTGGTGCTGCTAGCGTGCAGGGGAGGACGACTGGCGTCACTGTCACTATTTAGCTCCCAACCATGGTTCCAGCGCGGCCAGCGGCTTCTACGTGTTCCTCCGAGGCTGTATATGTATATATTGTCGACTGCCGCCCGCCGTGACACTTGACCGCACTTTGCAGGAACGCACCATGGCCGACCCGGTCCTGAACGACATCTCCCACAGGCGCTACAACTTGCTGCGAGGAAGCTGGATATTAGTTTCACCACACCGCACAAAGCGGCCATGGCAGTAAGCCGACCGGAAGAATTCCAAGACCCGTTTGCTGAACCGTGGCAGGGGTATGCAAGAATCGCCCTCGAGGACCACACTCCCCGAGTACGACGACAAGGTGCGTCTGGGCGCCGCTGCTCCGAATGTGTGCCAGTCGTGTTAACCTTGTTCAGTGCTACTTATGCCCTGGGAATACTAGAGCAAATGGCGAGCATAATCCCAACTTTGACCACACTTTTGTCTTTGTCAATGACTACAGTGCCGTCATGGAAGAGCAGGCAGAGTACCGGCCAGACTCGAAGGACGGATCTCTGGCGGCTCGCCTCCTCCGCGCCGAAGCTGTTACCGGAAAGTGCTATGTCATCTGTTTTTCGCCGTCTCACAATCTCACTCTCGCGGATATGACACCCGCTCAGATTGTCCCAGTCATTGAAACCTGGACAAACCTCTACGTTGCGCATCTGGATCCGGAGTCAGTGCTCGCCAAACTTGCTGCTGCCACAACAATACCGCCCCTATCGCAGGGCGCAATTTCATTACCAAGCGCCCAATATCGCTACATGCAAATCTTCGAGAACAAGGGAACCGCCATGGGCTGCTCAAATCCCCATCCTCACGGCCAAATTTGGACTACGACATCATTTCCAGAGGAGCCAGCGACTGAACTGCAACAGTTGATCAAGTATCGGCGTGAGCAGGGTGGTGCGCATATGCTTGTTGATTATGCGCTGCTAGAGTCGAGCGAGAAAACTCGCACTGTCTTTGAGAACGAGGGATTTTGGGCCGGCGTGCCTTACTGGGGCGTCTGGCCGTTCGAGATCCTACTCACTAGCAAGCAGCATAAGCGTGCGCTGGTCGATTTCACCAAAGAGGAGCGTGCGCAATTGGCGGAATGCATTGCGGAGGTCACGCGGCGGTATGATAATCTCTTCGAGACACAATTTCCGTACAGTAAGTATTCGTTCGGGTGATCGTCCGCCGAAATGGAGCTAACGGTTTCCAAAGGTATGGGAATTCATCAAGCACCGCTCACCGGCACTTCCGATGAGGTCGAATGTAGTCACTTCCACATTCATTTCTATCCGCCGTTACTGCGGAGCGCTACGGTCCGCAAGTTCCAGGTTGGGTACGAGATGCTTGCCGAACCTCAGCGCGACATCACCCCGGAGCAAGCCGCGGAGCGCTTGCGAGGCTGCGGCGGGGAGCTGTATCGTAAGAAGCTCGAGGGTGCGCGCTTGACGAACGGTGTCAATGGTGTCAATGGTCATCACTGAGATGTCCGAGATTCCTTCCGATCAGGCACATTCGTCGCATTCCTGTCAGGGACTTTGTTGTTGCTTTTGAATATCGTGGTCGCAGCTCGCATGCCACCGAGTCCCGACGCACAGAAGATGGGCACATATACACCCACGGAACCTTTTAGCGACTTGAGCATTATGATGCATGTGTTGGAGTGCTACGGCGTTCAGCGAGGTCAGAATATGGCCGATTGGGGTTCAAGCAGTTTATATGGGATTTGGATGTCAATACATTCATACACAAGCCGCATCGTCACATGCCTGTCTATACCTTACACATGTACGATGTTTGTTGATATCCCTGACGCGCCCGATCCCAATAGAGCGACGTCATTCGCAGCTGCCCATGTGCCCCACCTCAACCTATTCTCGACCCCGCCATCACCCGCCAAAGTCAAGCTGCAGGTGCTCTACCGAAACAACAACACATCTCCCACCACACAGACAGTCAGCCTGCCCTCCACAACCACTCCCAGACAGCTATTCAAGATGCCGTCCGCCAAATACACGCAAACGTACGAGAAGGTCAGCAAGATGGGCGAGAAGCTCAAGGCTGCTGGCAAGACTGGACCCAACAATGACGAGCAGTTGCACGTACGTCTCCCACCTATCAGATGTACCATGAGAGCGGCGGATATGATTATCCGACGAAGAAGAATGCAATGCTGATTTGCGGATGTATGTAGTTGTACGCGTACGCCAAAGTCGCCCAAGGCCAAGACTTCAGCGCCGCGAAGAAGCCCGGCATGTTCGATTTGACTGTACGTCTTTCCATACCTCCTGGGACCGCTTGCCACCCAGTTCAGGGAATCCACCCATGGAATCGGACACACCATGAGTGCCAGAGCATATTTGATGTGGTTGGTGGCTAACCATGCACAGGGCAAGGCAAAGTACAACAAGTGGAAGGAGGTCGTCGACGCAGGCACGAGCCAGAAGGAGGCCGAGGACAAATACATCGCGTTGGGCGAGGAGCTGCTTGCGAAGCATGATAAATAGGCGCTTGCGCCGGGATGTGGCACACAACAAGAGGAATGTTTGTGGGTGAGGCGTAGTTTGTGGGCAACGTTTGTGAACACGACGAGTGAATAAGAATACTTTGTGACTCGAATTGAGCGTGATTTTGCACTAATACTGTTCCATATCGTATACGCCAATATGGAACATTCACAACGAAGTCGAGGCCTGATTGTCCTCAGGCCAATTGGTGCTTGTTTGTCTTGGTTCATAAAGTCCACAGAGGCTATGGCTATTCGCCTTCAATGGCGCAGAAGTGCCACAATGCTTTCTTCGCTGGGGCTCAGGGGTAGGCATGCTACTTTGAACGCTTGAATGCAGATATAAAGGAACGGCGAGGCGGTCTTCAATGTCTCATCGCTCTTCGCTCGCTGGAGTAGAATTGCGCGAGGTCATCCACGATAACGTACAAATGCATCGCATTTGCAAAATAACATAAGTGAGAGTATAAACAAGTCTTGTGATCACGTGTGGGGACATCCATTGATATCCCTGTCTGCGGTGGTACGTCCATCCATCATAGTACATCTCATGCCTCTGTATGCCACTCGCTGAACGCCCTTTTCATCATGTACATCTACCGTTATCATCTCACTAGAGAAATAACTTAAGCCATCTTGGTGGGCGCAACATCCGAGCTTGGCCGGCCCTCATCACTACCCTTTGCACGTCCAGCCCGGATGCGGTCCCACTCCTCGCGGTCAGCAGGCTCATCCACCTCGTTCGCGGTCAACTCTGGAGTCTCTTCGTCTTCGATCTCCTCTGGAAGGAGCAAGTTCAAGAGAAGGGTGACAAACGCCACAATGGCAAAGCCAGTCTCAAGGACGAGGATGATAGCGTTGTAGAAACCTAGGAGTGCGCGGTTGGGTCCACTGTATGTGAAGACATACGAGAACCACGTTGGCACCATTGTCGCGCCGAAGCCGAGCGTGAAGCCTGCCGTAAGAATGAAGCGGTTTCGGCGGGTGAAAGGCATTGTGCTGATGATGCGAATACCCGACACCGTGACCGCGCTGAATAAGAACGTTGTCATGCCTCCGAGTACAGCACTGGGAATGGCGACAAGTGCGGCTGCAAATTTGGCAAAAATGCCCATGACGATGAGCCAGAAGCAACATGCGTAGCCTGCTTTGCGATTGGCACAGCGGGTAAGGGCCACGACGCCATTGTTTTGGGCGAATGTACTCATAGGAGTGATGGTGCAAAGGGCTGCAATGATACCGTTGAGACCGTCGGCGAGGATACCTCCTTGGATGCGAGAGTCGTACATGTCTCCGTCGACCTCTGCGTGATTGGTCAGCGAGATTAGTCAGCGAGATTAGTCAGCATGATTCTCATGGACCGCCTCATCCCACCAGTAGGATATCGCGAAGACATCTTGGGTGCTGTATGGTATATGCAACAGAGCCTCTGAGTCCTCTGGATGCCTTCGCGCAGCACTTGGAATGGCACTTACCAAGCTTGGACACGTCGCAGGTTGCGGTGATATCGCCAATAGCTTCCATGGCAAGGACCATGTATACTGCGAGGAGAGGCAAGACTATCGGTCCGTACACGCTGAGTTTGAAAGTGTATACCCAAATGAAGGATACCGCGGGAGCGGCGTCGATGCTGCTGCGGTCGAAGTAGCCGGTCGCGCCTGCGATGATGCAACCAACGAGCAGACCGATAACAACTGCGGTAGATTTCATGATGGGAGCTCCAAAGCGCTCGCAAATAATGATGGTGATGACTAAAGATAGGGTTCGAGGTCAGTCATTGTTTCACCACCACTTCCCACACGAGAGATACTTACAGACACTAAATCCGAGACCAATGAACTCTGCTGAGCCCCAGGGTAGGGCATGAGGCGCATTGATATTTGGGCAAAGTCGAAAGAGTCCAGTCGTAGGACGAGCCTTGCAGTCACCTGAGCCACCGGCCCAGTTTTGGAATCCAGACTGCACGAGCTTGACACCAATAAGCATGACGGTAGGACCAGTGACTAGAGGCGGGAAGATCTTCTTTAGGATGCGCGGGGAGGTAAAAGCCATTGCGACTTCAAGCAACGCACAACAGGCTGCGGTTCCTAGAATGGCGCCGTAGCCATCAGGACAGGGCAGCTTGGTTCCGTTGGCAGCAGTTGGGCAATAGCCAGTGGCATACATTTGACTGAGAGCACCAGTTGCAACGGGAATGGTAGCAAAGGATGTGCCGACGACTGAGATCAGACCGGTGCCGATGTAGTATGGGGTCTTCCAGATGTGGAAACGGGTGATTTGGATGGAAGACAAAATTCCACACACAACCAAAGACGTGGACACGAGATATCGCTGCTGGTCGCGAGTCAAATTGGCTGCATTTGCCAGGATAATCTGGTTTCGCAATTAGCACGCGTCTCCTGTGCAGTCCATGTGCGAAGGAGCTCGTTTTTTGAGTTTT
>TARA_R110002003_G_scaffold244_18_pt1 | contig 16795 bp, 16 predicted proteins | sample TARA_R110002003 | Tara Oceans TARA_R110002003 (sample SAMEA4396441) | marine metagenome | biome: Westerlies Biome; feature: [SRF] surface water layer (ENVO:00010504); material: water (ENVO:00002006), including particulate matter (ENVO:01000060) such as... | depth 5 m
TAAATTCATGATCTCATGGCGTCGCGTTGGCATCCGGCTCGGCTGTACATTGTGACTGATGCTTTGCGAGATAAGCATAGTGTAAAGATGCAAGAGCGAGAAATGCTCAGAGTTGGCCGGATTTTGTGCAGCAGTGACAATAGAATTCCAGCTTATTTCCGCATCATTGAGTCCGAGACATGCGTTTGCTTTCCAAAACAATCGGTTCGTTCGTGGAACTGTCGTCAGCCACTTGGGTATCGTGCTGCTGGCGTTTGACATCAAACGCGCAAGACGAACGAGCGGGATTGCGAGACCACTTGCCGTGTCTGGACGTCCTAGAGAATCCCAGGATGCGGCTATGAGGTTGTAGCAGTCGAGGAACGGGTCGCTGTTGCGAATCTGGCTTGGGCTATTTGGACTAGCTGTCTGCACGAGTGCCGGGATGATGGCTTGATCCAGTATCTCGGTGATGGTGAACTTGCCGTCGGGCTTCCGTTGCCAGAGAGTTTGCAGACCAGTCCACATCGTTGCCATAAAGTTGTGAAGACGCTCGGGTGGCTGCTCGCACAGCGCTTTCCAAATCGAAGGGGCGTCGAATGCAGCTCGCGGATCCGGCTTCTCGCACACAACATGTCGGCAGTGCGGACATGCGCTGTTGTTCCCTCGACCTGTACGTAGCCATTTCTTGATGCATTCATGGCCGAAAATGTGGTGACAGGGGAGAGTGACGGGTTGGTGCTCGGCGCTGAAGTAGTCGCTGCAGATCATGCAGCTCTCGACAGGATGCAGCTGCGTGTTGATGAAGTTTTCCATGGCGGTCGGGTTGTGGTGAGTGGTAGATCAGTAGGACAAAACATGATGTTCATGATGCACTCCATGCGCTGGGTGAATACGTTGGGGACTGGCGTTTGCGCGTCAGTCGTCATTGTTGTGAAGTGACAAGCTGTGAACATTGTTTGTATGGACGCTAAGCTGGCAAAGCTGTGAAGTGCTTCGAAGCTTGGCTCCTGACCTTAGAACCTGGACAGTCTTGAACACACTGGAAAGGTGGAGTTGCACTCTGCTCATGGTTTCCATCGCCATCCGGAATGCTTCCACTTCAGATATTGAATCTCCCTCTGCGTCAAACCAGCAAGGTCCCCGTGCGCACCGCTTGTCTTCCGTCACATTTCTTGTTATTTTATTTCGTCCACAAGCTTGCGCCGACAGCGATATCTGTCCATAGTGCAGCACAAGCAAGATCTATGCCATTCCCTACAAAGCAACGCGCAGAGTCGCCAGGAAGATAGTCCAGGGCGCGGTAGGTCCGCCCATGTAGCCAAAAATATCTGAAATCATGTTACCACCATCTATAGGCAATATGGCAATGTCTACTCACCATTGGCACCACTGGCGATGCTGCGCGCAGAGTCCGACAACACATCGGATGCGAAGAGTTGTCCAAAGACACCACTGAGGCGGGTCATGGTCATCCACAGACCCAGACGAAGGAAAGCTCAGATCGACGGTACCATCGCGAAGGATAGTATGCACTTGCACGTGAGGATGAGCATCGTTCCGGACAGTGACCTAGGTTCGCGAGAACCCACAACCGCGAAATTACACCCGCTTCGAATGTGCCAAGAAGCTGCCCAAAAGCCGTTGCGATAAAAACCGCACCAAACCCGAAGGAGGTGAGTGGAAGCAACCAGCCAGGACCTGGGAGCTTCCTGTTTATATGTTTCCCGTACCATACATAGGAATATCGAACCCATCACTTTGCAGCATATCGTGGCAGAAAACTCGAAAATGAGGCATGATATATAGACGAGGAAAATGCGGTGTTGTAGTCGTAGACCTTCAGTCGTAGATTCTTCTCGATGCCAGCGAGGCGTGCATTGCCTACAAAGGTTAGCTTGACGCGACGCAGTACGGGTTGGGACCTACCAATGCTCGTCCTGTCGATGAAGCACAAGAGACAAAGAAGAGTGACTGCTGGTACGGAAGAGATCACTCTTTGTGCGCAGCCTTCATTCCGCCCTCCTCGCGCTGTTGTCGATAGCAGCGACGTCATGCGACGCCTCAAACCTCTCGTTGATCTCGACCGAGACTTTAGAGTCCATGGCTGAGGTTGAGTTTGATAACCTACAACGAGCTGAAGGAGGATGGTTAGGATCGTGTTTCCATGTTCCGTTGTAGAATTTTATGTGCTGTGAGACTATCGATTCTTCTTGACAGACTGCCGGGCTGTTCGCGAGTCCACCTGTCTAAACCCGACGGAACACTTGAGCCCGGATCTCCTTGCCCTCACCAGACATCTTCCACCAGGCGGTTCCGGACTCCCTTTAGATGCCTTGGCTGTGCAGTATAGCGGAGTTTAGTTCGTGTGCTATTCGCGGTGTTGGAATCCGGCAGACTCAGTGGCTGCGGGGAAGCGGAACCTCGGAACGATTCCGTTTCCGTTTCCGCAAACATGAATTTTGCGCATGCCGATCGCCCAGTGCGCCCCTTAAGGGCCTTGCAGAAAACACAAACTTGCATCACCCGAGATGGTCTGTTTGATGCTTTTGTTGTCAACATGTGATCCTAATAGAGAGGTGGCACAGTTCCTTGCATGGCCTTCATGTTGACTATTGTGCGCAGAGGCGGGAACTTTTGAAACCTCAAGCAACATGGTATGGCCAGCCGACGCCGGCAATCGTAGTTCGTCCAAGCGCAAGTATCTTCAGAAATCCGTGGAAAGTAATCTTAGATAAGGCCCTGAAAATGCCGGGATATCTCGCCAATTTCCCAGGCCGAAAGGCCCTGCTCCCCAAATGTGTCCGTGGAAAGGTCGGTTTGTGGGGCGTGGTGCGTCGCCGCCGATCCAAACACATCGTACAAGCCTATCAGATCGTTGCCCATGTCAAAGAGGTCAGGCATTGAGCCATTGAGCTCGAAATTGAAGTTCGGAGGGTCGCTCGTCCATAGGTCATTGGCGCTCAAGTCGCTTGCGTCGAGTGGTAACAACTGCTGGTGCTCCGTGGCAGAGTCTGTTTCGGGTGCAATACCCGAGCTCTGCCCATCCTGCGGAATGCTGTAGCCTCCGCTTCCGACTCTTGCACTAAGGGACTTTACTATCGGGAGCAAACCCCGAATGCTCCTCCATAGCCTCCGACTAGCTGTGCTGTGGCGTGAAAAGCCTTTAACCAGCTCAACGGCGGAAACGAAAGGGTCACGACAAGTTTCTGCAAACGTATTTGGCGCGTGGCAGACGGCGAGAAGTACGACGGCGACGGCGCCTAGCAGGTAGTAGTGGTAGATGCTTTGTTCGCGAACATAGACATCGCTTGTTTGGTTGAGGTGAACGAGAACCTGGATGCTGTCCTTCGCGATGTCCACAACGAGACGTGCATTTTGCAGATCTGCTTTGATGTTGTCTGGAGTCAAAACGTGATGGCGGTGTACGAGAGTCCGGACGTGATTGCCACGAAGGTAGAGCATAGTGCGTAGACGATGTAATTGACGAGGCTGGGTACGTGGCGCAAGTCCGAGACGAGGATGTCTGAACTGGAGAGCTTGAGGAAGTGATTGGAGCCAGTTCTGAGTGATGAAATCGAGATACTCTTCCGTTTCCTTAGGAATGAGCTGCAGAGATGATCCATATGGTGGCAACGCTTCCCAGACTCTGGAGCACAGCCGTGCGTACGTAATCATAGCCTTGAGATATGGGTGACCGGTCCCAGGTTCAGGAAGCTGTGGGTCAATATCACGATCGTTGAGCGCAAAGGAGAGGCTGGTGCCAAAACTCAACCTCCGATCAAGCTCATAGACTACCCAGAAGACTTGGACCGCGAGCTCTCGTGCACTATGGTCTTTGAAGTTGTCAACAAGGCTTTGCTTGCGATGAAGCCCCATCTCCAATGCTTGTCGTGCCGCACGGCCAATCGCACGCCATGCGAACAATTCTTCCGAGGTGTGACAGAAGTACAAGCTCTGAAATGAAGTTAGAAGGTAGTGACGCAAGATGTAGCTCACTCGTACCAGCATTCCCATGATCTGTATGTCCTTAAGCTCCACTTCACGCGCGAGCGACACGACTCCAACGTCTTGCTCGACCGACTCGACCAACCCGTCTGACACCTCATTCTTGCCATGGGTTTCATGGAGTATTGCTGTAGCAATAGCAATCTTCATCATATGCACATCTTTGGGACCGATCGAGTGGGGTACGTTTGATGATTGGCTGTTGTAGCCTTTGGAGAAATCGAGAATGTCAGATGCGTTCTGGATCAAATCATCGGTGTCGACAATGGGGTGTACACATGCGATCTCCTCCTGATACACTCCAAGCAAACGAACGATCTCCTCGCACGAGTAGCTCGTTAAGCTATTTGATGACTCTGGTGATGGAGGGGTCAGGGTTGTACTGATCCGGTCGGGACTGACAGCACGTGAGGACACCACAGATGACGGTCCTGTCGACTGAGGTTCCTTTGTTCCTAAGCCCATGCGAGAGAGCGAGGATTCTGCGATGCTGAAGCTGAATGCGGATCGCGTGGGGCCTACAAATTGAGGTTGACGTGGAGCTTCTTGCCGCTGGGTAGTTGTAGTCGTGTAAGCTGGACTCGCTGACCGATGCACTGAAGCATTACGCTGTAAGCTGGGTGGCTGCTGTGACTGGTGGTTAACCAATGGTGCCACGGTGGCTGTCAATGCAGCTACCTGCTCTCGCAGATTGTTAATATCATTACTCAGTTGTAGGTAGTGCGCTCTGTAGCATGTCAGCGTGGAAGCCGTCCCCTCGAGTCGCTTTTCTCACACATCGCCTCTCGACTTCCTTCCCTCTCTGTTGCCTTCTTTCGCAGACTGCGCGGCGGTTGGCACAACGATACAAGACACCTTCATGGTAGTGCATCGTTGGCAGTCGGCATCTTCTTCCATGCGGATGCACTTGACTTTACACCGCTTGCATTCGTTGCTGGCAGATCTTAGGGCGTGTTGCACTTAAGATTGAGCTTCCATACCATGCCGCAGAAGTGTACTTCGCCCGTTTCGCTCGCTGCGTTTCTCCATTCTCTTGAGCTGGTCGCTTCTGCGATGAGTTGGATAAATTAGTCGCAGCAATATGCGAACCTTCCATGGTCATGCGTTTCGTTGTCGTGCCGTCCTTTGTCATTCAATCGCTTGTCGTGAGACCAAGACGTCAAGTGCCGATGAATAACGAGGTGAATGAGCGGGCACGCGCCGCGCGGGGTTCAATTGGTCAAAGCGTGCCGAAGCCGAGGAAGCAGTGCCTTTTGGCGTCGCAGGCGCAAACAACTTCATCCATACATCGCGACGCATCATTATGAACGATACGGATGCCGCAGCTATCCTATGGGGCAGAAAAAATGGGTTCTTTAACAATTTCGTGCGAGACAGTACCAGCTTTATGGGAGCATCGTGATATGCGATCCTCCACAAAGACTGGAGGCCCGGGCTTAGGGATCGTGCATGACGCTTTGAATTGTCAAGTAAACCGCTTTCAGAGAGCCTCATAAACATAACTTTCATGTTAATTCAATCTTAGTGTCGTCGAATGTCGCGAAATAGTTGCCGGAACGCATGATTGCGCGCCCTAGGCCTGCGGGCCTTGTCCGCCATAACTTACTATGCACAATGTGCGTCTTGGTCTATGAACAAGTACACTTCACGTGGGCTTAGGTTAGCATGACCTCGTCACCATAACAAGGTACAGCAACACGTGAATGGTCGCAATGCGTCAAGCCGCAATCGAACTCGGAGCATCACCTTCTCTTTGAGCCACGAAGCATAAAATATGTACATGCACTCGACCACTTCTACCTTGCATACCCAGCTCGCATCACCTCAACAGCACGCTCTCAACTCTACGACAGATATCCAAACATCAACCTTGATACCGCTTCACAGCGCCTCCAGTCTGCCACAGATATTGGATGATACAGCTTCCACCATGCCAAAGACGAAGAAGGCTCACGTCTTCAACACTCGCAAGTCCAAATCCATCAAATCAGCTTCACGCACTCGACCTATTGGCGCCGTCATTTCCATGCAATCACTCAACGCGCGACTCAACTCCATACCTAAACAACGCCTCACTTTCAGCTCAAGCCAAGCGCAAGGTAATCAAGAAATACGGGCAAAGATTATATCCGCATCGCTGGACGTCTCACCTGGTGGAAGATCAGACTTCGTGTCCCATGATCATCTTAGTATCCGGCGGCCTGACCAGGAACTCGTGCGCAGTGTTGACACCGCTCTATATCGCGCCAATGCGGGGTCGTCAACAGCTGAGATCTCCCAAAGAATCACTAGACAGATTACACAAGACTCAGAAGAGTACAAGATGGCTATCAAGCCTCTAAGTGAGCCTGAAGAGCAAGATGATCATGCAGTCGCGCAGGCGGTGCCGTCCCTGCCATCTTCAGAGGCACCGAACATCAGTGAAGCCGACCTCGAGGACGAACTTTATTCGAACCGACATGCTCGGCGCACTTGGGGTCGTTCTTGTCTACCAGGACCTGGAACAGCTCTGAACATCCTCGGTCCATCATCACTCCCTCCCGCATTTCTCCCAGGCTATTCAAATACATGGAAGTCGTCAACTGAGTTGCCCAACGTGCGGCAACTGCGAGAGCAACATCAAAAGACGCCGGCATACGCACGCCCCTCAATGTCTTCGTGGTTTCGAGCTCCCACAACCAGCCACCTCGGAGGCACACCCACCGCCCTTGATCCTGCAGACACTACACTCTCTCATTTGAGTGACGGTCGTGACTCCAGCCGAGCATGCGGATCTTCACACCAAGACGGAACTAGCTGTGTTCAAGATGCGCCCGATGCGACCCCTTCACACATGTCGTACCAAAATGACAAGGGAACCGTTCAGCTTCAAGAGGTATCCGATGCTCACCGTCATCATAATTCACCCAAACTACGGTCAGTTGCCTCGTCGAGCACCACCTTCGAAGCAGTTTTGACCTGTGAATCTAGCTCCACGTTCACACTCGCAGATGGTCAAAAGGTCTCGAATACCAATATCACGTTGACATCCGCCTCGTGTCTCAGTGAGCAGACGAAGCATGATTTGATGGGCGCCATGGGCCAAGAAAACATTCAGGAACCAGTTTTGTGGTTTGATCGTGAGCCCTTCGCGCCTATCGATGAGGACCTATCAGGTGACGAGGACGATGACGAGGTTATTCATCATAATAGCAAAATCCCTACCCTGCGTAACGCATTGAGAGATGGCGAGCATGCTGTGTTCCCAGCGTACAAGAGCTATAATGACCTTGGATCACCTTTGGCCGATCAGGCCCGCAAGATCTCTGATTCGGACCGTTCTACAACGCTCATGTCGGAAGACTTGGGCTTTCCTGCATCTCAGAGCTTATCGACGTCTTCGCATGATTCACAGTCGTCGCTGAACTAGCCTGCCGGATGGTAACGGTGTGTCCCAGGCCTCCGTGGACGGTATTAGACGGGTTGACCCTACCGAGACCGTGTCTTTCCGGCCCTCTCATGTGTTGGGTGGTTCATGGAGTTTGGTACTCTATCTAACCCCGCTCGAAGCCCAGTGTACTTTCAACAGCTTGACCTATAAAGGTTCAGTACCACAAAAGTATATGACATTTGGTAGCGAAATTAGCGAACCATACTTTCTCAGTCTTGGCTCCATAACAATACCTTATAATTCATGGTTTACACCCGTCCATCGCTCCAAAAACTCTTTCGTCTCCATTCCCTTTCCCCACCTTCTTCTCACCATACACACAGCCACAAATTTGACTTCAGACAGACTACCATGGCGCTCCAGCGCCTAATTCAAGTCTCAAACTCAGTCCTCCATATTTTCACCATGGACGACAGAGAATGTCCCATCTGCCACGAAAGCGCTCCTGGCGCTAACCTAGAAACCAGATGCAGTCACCGCTTCCACGAAGCATGCCTTACCACCTGGCTGCAACAATGCTACGACAACCACAACGATGCCACTTGTCCCTACTGCCGGCACGTTCTCTTCAGCACGAGTCCAACGCCCGAGGACGTGATTCATGTTGCCCCGGATCTCCGAGGTTCCCCCGTCGCGGCGGGGATCGAGTTCTACCACAATCCCACCCAAGCGAACCGGGCAGCAGAGCTTGCTGCTAGTGCAATGGTTAGTATCAGGCGTCGCAGCGGGGTACTGGCACTAATTGGAAGATGGCGGAACCAAAATCCTCCGTCGACGATCGTCTCACAAGAGGATCTAATGGCTAGGGCTGCTCCGGCGAGGTCAGCTAGTGGTCGAAACCGGGTTGAGTGGCGGAGGATCCTGAGGCCTCGAAGGAGTCGCCGACAGAACCTGTCTTGATGGCGTTGACAGGGAAGGGACTCGACAAGAACCTTTGATGTTCACGCTGCGACAATAGAGTATGAAAGGGATGGCAACGGAATATGGGTGGTATACATGGTGCCGGCGGTTCGCGATCGGTCGTTTGGTGTAAGTTCATCCCCTCCACATCTTCATGATTACTTACGCTCATCGCAACTAGTTGCACGATTCCTTATTTGTATGACATATCGGCACCGCCTTCCTATTATGTTCTCTCATGCAAGCAAGGGTATCCAAAGTTGAATGCAGGAGGTCCTGGGGTGAGTAACGAGTTTGACTCGGCGTTGTAGTACCGTCCTGACAAGCGCAAAGTTCAGTTCCCATATTGGCCCGTTCTTTCTGCAAGTCTTTTGTCAATGTGGCACAGCCATCGTATGCGACACTTCTTTGGTTTGTTTTAAGTAGCTGAAGGGTGTAACGTCAACCTTGGTGCGCCAGAGTCACAAGGTTGAGTCAAAGATAAAACGAGGACTCAAAGAGTCAGATCCGCGAATGACTGTGCCTTTAGCATCACGACACCGCTTGAGTACAAATTACATATAAATTCTACCTACTTCACGTTCCAAAGTTTCTTCCTACAACCCGCAGATATTTACGTACCAACTCCACATTACAAATGCTCGAATTCATCCGCTACGCCCTCCGCTCCACTCCAGCTGATCATTTCAGTATCACAGCTGTAGTCGCACCTACACGAGAAGAACTCAGTGCTCAAAAGCTCACAATTTTCGATGAGGGTCTATTGAAAGTACATCACAACCTTATTACCTTTGACATTGAGAAGGATAAGGTCCCGCTCGAAATTCGTTGCGGTTGCTTGGAGAGAGGGGTGAAATGCCTGCAAACGTCAGGGTCTGAGCACTGGGTGGTAGAATGGGATACCGGTAGTGATCTGGAGATGAACAAGACGGGAACAGCGAAGAGGATTGGCAGGCCGACAAAATACGAGGGCATGTGCAAGAGCGATAAGAAAGTTCGCATTTCGCCGACCGAAACTATCTGCTGCATCGGAAATTGAGTAGCTCGCTTTGGAGTATCATGTTTTACTAATTGATACGCGACAAGTCATTGTCATATAGTCTGATTTGCGTGTTTAACCATCATGAACCTGTCCAAGCTTCCCTGCTCGATTGTCTAAGACATTGTGCGTTTGTTTCCCACAGCCCACAACAACACCTTAACAGCGATGGACACTTCACTCTTGCCAACACCCTCACAATGTCTTTGTTCACTCGCGTGTCACTCGTCACCAGCACAACGTCCATTGTAGCGCGTTCGTGAACTTCAAAAGCCCTTTCCCAGCCCCCTGATCCAGTCCACAACTTAAGCCTACATTAAACTCTGACAGATCATGAAAACAGACGGCATCTCCCGGAAAATAGGCCCCTATTTCGACCCCAGCGGTGAATACGAGCCCGCGAATACAGTCTACACACTCAAAGTACGTTGTCCGCCTCGCCCACCGCCAAAATGGCTACCGGCGTTTATCACCCGAGAGCCCGTTAGGCCCGGAAACACTGGTCGGGCACATACCATCAAGCCCGACAATTACGGATCTGGTGAGCCAAATTATGACTACTTCACGGTGAATGATATGAAATCTATGTCCGTCAAGACCGTGACCATCAAGTCATGGCAGTTTCCGGCGGAGCTGCGATGTGCCCATGTGCAGCAGGCCAAGAGGTGCGATATGGGATGCTACGTGCTTGAGAAAGGAGGCGATCACTATCGGTGGAAGTGTGCGAGGGAAGGATGTCAAGGACATGTATTTGATCGAAACGTGCTGATGGATGAAAGTGGTGTGGCGTGTTTCGGGGAGAAGGGAAAGAGAATGGTGTGTTCGGATCGCTTGCCGTAGGTAAGGGTAGATGTTCGAACTAACGTTAGTGGGAATTACAGCCCACGGTGGTAGGTATGATGACTTCTCGTCGTTGGATATCGTAGCTGTAAAATTATGCAAAGTTGCTGAACGCTCATAAACTCCAACCCAAACATGTTCATGGTACATTCGCGTAATCCATTTCGTCTTACAAGTTTCGTGCTTCGTGAATATAGATTTTAGAGAAAGAAAGCTGCCGCTGCCGCTCCAAGGCCAAGAGCGGGCGCCATTGTCTTCATCGGTGCAGCAGCACCAGTCGCTTGCTGTACCGAACCAGAAGCACCGGACACCGTCCGCGAAGGCGCAGCACTAGCGGCGGTCCCTGATCCAGATCCCGAAGCAGCAGCTGCGGCCGTGACTGATGCGCTGCTTGCTTGTGGTGTCGCAGCCGCCAATGCGCCGAGCTTCTCTGTCCCAGCAGTGATGATGAGAGGGTAATTGTTGATCAAGAATTGGGATTCCCCGCTGAATGTCTCGGTCTGTTCGACGTTGACAGCATCAGAATTGGTGCAATACTCTGGTAACGAAGCGACGGTCAGTCCAGCGCAGAGATCGCTCACGAGACGCCCAGCACCCAGGGTTGACAACGTGCAAGTAGGCACTGCGCTTGCTCCTCCACTTGGTCGCCTGCATTCAAGTTCGATTGTGATAGTCGCTGCATTCGCGCCTTCTGTATCGACGCCGCTGACATTGTAGGCGACATAAGTAGTTCCTCCTACTGTGGCTGTTCCGGGAGCAGAGGTGAAGTAATCTGGTGTGCTGGGTGTTTGCGCAAATGCCAGTGCTAGAATAGTCTGATCGCCGCTTTGTTCGACGACAGATCCTAGGAATGTCTGATTCGCATTTGCTGCACCTGGGAGCCAAATTGACGTTGTTACGTCCGCCGCTGAAGCACATATTGTGAGGAGCGCTGCGATGAGTACTGACGACATTGTGGTTGCTGGGCGGTATCTGCAGAAAACGCGATATTCTGGAAAGTAAAACAGTAGCTTTTACAGACGCAGACGATGTCGTTATCGGTAGAGATGTAATGTTATGTGGATGGGTTGCAAGATGAAGAGCGGAATTGTGCTAGCCAGGAATCTGGAATGATGATCTCAAGCTTTGTCCAGCGCATCGTGCAGCACGGCTGAGCCGCACGGTTGCCACTGGGGTGGAGACGGAAGCGCTAGGACCGATGAGGTTAGTCGATAAGACCGGTAAGCGAATCAATGGAACGAACATCCGCCATTTCTTGAGAATTCCCAACATGCAGTAGTGATTGGCGGATATCCGCCTAATATAGTAAATTCCGGAATTGTGGCTTTGGCAGTGGCTTGGGACGGGAACCCAGAAGCAAGATGCCAAGTCGATGCTTCCGTACGCAATGTTGCAAGAAATATCATCAACCAAAATAGAGATATCTTTGGCGACCTGCGGCTCAAAAGGTTGTGTAAATAGCACCCGCGACATCAAATTGAGGCATTAGATGAGCGGTGTGAATGCCTCGGTAGAGGTACGAAATTGATGGTCCAAAGCTCAAAGAATCCCGCACGGTGAACTCACCAGAACGCTACAATCCAGACTAGCCCGCATGCGAGCGTATCAAGTAAAATCCATGCATTCCTCAATGAACGACAGAGAATGTACGCTATGGCACGGCCCGAAGCGACTGCTTATCGGCTAGCCTGTGATTCGGTCAACTACGAGGGAGCAACCAATTTCGACACTTTTGTATGTTACCCCGAACCCGTCACCTTCTTGAACGTCAATAAAATGTGTTCTGGAATAGACTGGAACGAGATGAATCCACAGAACGGCGCACGGCCTTTTCTGAAGTTCAAGCTCATAGCAAGGGTATCATGTCATTCAACTCGTAAAAGAATCTATAGTCCAGATTGGACTCGCAAATAAGAAGATGTGACGGCGCGCTAAGCATTGTCTTTCCAAGCCTAACTACGCTGCATCTTTTCCGGTTTCCGAAGTAGAAACTGAGGCTTCGAAACTTTCATATTACCACTTTCGCTTCCGGTTCCATTTGCTACCCCTAAATCTCCTAGACTCGAACCCGACAAGCGATGCACACTTGGGGGCAGAATCTCTCTGTCGCTTTGTGGCGTGTATGTTTCCATTCTAACTGATCTTCGCGTAGATGACTTCCATGCTGACAAAGTAGGCGTATGTCCGTTGGAACCAGTTTTGAGGTGCGCTAATGAACCTCGCAGGATTGAGACGAGGCGATTCAAGATGGAAAATTCGACGCGCAATTTTACGCCGTAGACGCAGGGTTTGAATGCTGCTTGGACGTAAAAGTAGGGCGAATAGGACATGCCGAGGAGGGTGCAGTCGAGGAAAACAACCAGGATGTTGGTGTAGATGAGGTGGCGCATCACCGTCCGAATCGTTTCATCGTCTTGACCAAGGGTAGATCTGTTTAGCAGTACACGTCGTGTTTCGACAATGTACAAGATGGAGATGATCGTCTCTTGCAAGAAGAAGATGGTGACTTGAATACGGTCCCAGATGAGGTTCGCAGATAGGACATGTGGAATGCGTGATGCTTGCGCAGCGATGCCGAGGCCCATAGTGGGCAAAGAGATGAATATGGTGGTGAAGATGATCATGTACAGCACATACCTACTGTGCTTGGGGTTTGAGATGATGAGATGAAGTCGCGAGTAGAGCACAACCGATTGTGGAATCACTAACATCCACCAGCTAAGGTAGATAAATGTGAAGGCGACGTATGGGTTCTTGATCTGCCCAAAGTCGGCAAGGACCTGTTCGACACAACGATTAGCTCAGCCTCCGGTTTCGACAAGGCGTGTAACACAGTAGAGGGGCTCCCGTACAATGAGGAGCGGTTGCGTCAAAACTCCTTGCGTACCCACGAAGCAGGCCCAGAAATACAGACCCCTCTTTCGCAGATACGTGAACCACAACCGCACATTGAGCTCGACACAAATGTACCAAGCCGCGCCGACAAAGGCGGCCATGGTCATGGCGACTGCCAGGTCATTCTTGAGGTCCTCGGCCACGCCCATGTTCGGGAGCGGTGAGGCAGCAGGACGACGTCGAGCAAACTCGAAAACGAGTGGTAACGCCTAGAACGAGAAGAAAGAAGTGGAGAAGTTCCCGGAACTAGAGGCAGAGTCTAGCGCTGAGCATTTCATATATGGTTGGCGCAGATCAGACTGTCCGTGGGCCATGCCCTGGGCGGGACGGAATATTGTGTGGCATGCCGGTCGGGGGCACAGCAGACCCCTTTCGAGCAGGCTGTTGACAGGCGGCCGCACGGGGCAGTAATTGGAGGGCCGTGGGCTGGAGACAGCTAGCGTAGGCGCATGCCCAGGGGAAGGCCATCCGACATCATTGGTTTGCCTGGTTGAGAAGGTTGTTGCATCAATCAGAGAGAGGACAGACGCACGTGCGCAGACAGGGCTGCGTGTCCCGTTCCGGGCTCCCCGGTGGGCCACTCCGCTCGGCTAGGTGGCATGTGGACCTCGGGAGCGGGAGATCATGCCCCCATTCGCTAACGCGAGGCACGTCTGCAACACACGAATCTCATCTCACCGCCTGGCCGCCACGGTCTTGCGAACCGGCCGCTCACGTGGGGGGGCCGGGCACTTCATATGCTGCGGCTCGCGTCTCATCTTAGACAGCCGCCCTGCGCACCTCTAACATAGCGGTCCATTCTGTCGGAACCACCAACCACATCTGCATATGCAATCATGGTCCACGTGCGCGCACTTGTAAGCTGCCTCGCGGTCATGTTGGCGGCAATACCCGCCATGGCTGCGCCCTCCGATTACCAGGCGCAGGACAAGGGAATCCTCGAATACAGCGCCCAAGACATCGTCACGCAGCTGGGGCTCATCCCGAACATCGAGAAGGGCTACTACATCCAGACCTTTGAGGATGACCTCGTGGTCCTTGGGAATCGCTCGGCGAGCACGGCGATCTACTATCTTCTCGAAGGCAAGGATGGGCAATCGCGCTGGCATCGCGTGGCCGATGTCGAGATTTGGCACTACTACGCCGGGGCACCGCTCACACTGTCGCTCTCCGCAAACAATGGCTCCAAGCTCGAGGTCAAGACCCTAGGACCGAACATCTTTCGTGGACAAGCACCGCAGATCGCTATCGGCAGGCAGCAGTGGCAGAGCGCTAGGAGTCTGGGTCGCTGGACACTTGTCGGCACAACTGGTAAGGCTTATTTGCTTTTTCCCCACTCTCTATTGGATCGACTTGACTGTGCTCATATGCGAGAGTATCTGATCATTTTCTGCATTGTGTATGTTGTGCGATAAGGCAATTCATGTGACACCCTTCATGTTCCTTCAAAGTCTACAGACTGACACGACTGCAGTGGCTCCTGGATTCGACGAGAGTGGGTTTGAGCTGGCGCCAGAGGGTTGGGTGCCTCAGAGTTCGTAAAACCCACGGTTTGCTCCGAGTTTTCATGGCAACTGGAACTGTAAATAGACGGAGGGCATTGGACCTGCTATTGCGTCCTCTTGCGGGCAACTATTGTAACTACCTCTAGTCCGCACGGAGCGATGACCATTCCAAATAGCAACGCCGCAGTGCATCTAAACGAATCTAATGTCTTAAAGCGAGAGGTTCTGTCCCAAAAACCGCATTGAAGTGTTATATAGCATGATTTATCATGTAGTTATTATTCTGTCCAGCGTAACAAACCTGATTGAGAGTGCTGCGGCGTAACTTCCTAGGTAAGCTGGCTCCTACGTTCGTGCGCTCGCGTCAGTGCACTTGCCGGTTCTCGATTATTCCGACAACCTCTCGTCCGCCTCGACATCGCGCACTGCAAAGACTTTCAACATGACCAGGACATGGCGAAAATGCTGTGTTTGACATCGCTTGCAAGAATACCAGGGTCATCCACAACAGCTGAGAATGACCACTTCATCACACCGAGGTCCCGATGAAGGTAAAAGAGGGGCCCACGAGTGTCCTTGCATCAAAAATGAGAACAATTGGCTGCTGACGATGCACAGCATATTCTGGAAACAGCACAGTACCTTCCGCTCCTATGTTCAACCCCGCATCTCCAACTACACGAGCGACGTTGCAGAGCGTCGCCGTTTCTTACAACCACAGCAACGCAAACTCCTTTATGGCGCTTTCAGGCACCTCGCGGGTAACAACTGCGCACGAAACTCAAATCCTAGACCCAAGGACGAGGGCACTTGCCACTTTCCTCAGGAAGAACAAGCAGAGAGTGCTTGAAGAAGATCTTGACGAGCCCGCACCTGAACACCTTCGTTGGGCTTGTATGCAAGCCAAATCTAACCACCCATTTAGTCCGCGAGTTGAGATGCCTGCCGCAGCCATCGGCCCCGTGTACCATTTCCGCCGATACCGCGAATCGAATCTCATGTTTCCAGACTCACCCAAGTCACGCCTCTAAAGGGGTTTCCGTCGAATAGTGGTCCCGGCGCTGACTGTTCGGCGAACCTACTCAGAAGATGGTGGAGGACAAACGTCGACCAGCATTCGAGCGTGAGGCATCAAAGCGAAAGTGGGTACATGCAGAGATAATAATGGCGACATACCTGCTCAGCCATCCCAAATACGATTGCCAAGATTGCTACCTAGCGATCAGCAAGAAGACATACTTCTCCTGTGGCTGCATTCTGCACGGTCTCGGGACGTTAAACACACGCGAGAATCATGGCAAGGGGTACGCGTAATGGACTTTGCCTGTCTCGCTGGTCCTTGCGCCGCGTCGCATGCAGAGTCTGACCAAATCTCTGCATGATCTGATAACGAGACTTCTTGAAATTTTCTTCTAGCGAGTAACGCCAGATGTTGTCGAAGCCATCAAGGAGTCCTCACTTACCACACCCCTTTTCGGAGCCCCGCATAGCAAGGACGATTTTCCAAGAGTTTGTATCCGACCCACGTAACCAGGAAACGGACTGAGTTGTGTCGGCGGACAAAACCCTCATACCACGGCTCTAGGTACGGAACACCTCGAAACTCTACCGGGCACCATAGACATATCTCTCGCAGTCATTATGCTCACTGGGATATTGCGAGTCAAAGCGAAACACACACGGAAAATCTGCCCTGCGACGACGACCTTCCGCGGCAATCCCTTCGTTCACCCGAATGTGCCGCCTGCCGGACTGAGAATGACGTACTGTATCGATGTACCAACTGCGGGAATGTCGCATACTGTGATGTCGACTGCACAAGGATGCATTGGCCTCAACACAACTATAGCTGTCGGCTGAACAGACGGCTACATGCGGTGGATGATCTAGTGCGGGCCTGTCAAACTAGTAACTTTCCACGAGACGATGAGGTCCATGTGGTCTTTGGTTTCAAGAACTTCGTATCTGCGTCCGACCGGCTGCGTTTGTTTGCACTATATTGCTCCACGGCACAAAGATTTGGTGTGGATGACGATGAGCTACGGCGAGCATGGCATGCCAACAAACTCAAAGACTTTTTGCTCTTCCGCGGCTCCCAGTCATCTGACGTTCATATACAGCCCGAGCTTCAGTGGCTATCTTTGGCGACCTGCGGCTCAAAGGGGGCGTGTAAATAGCACCCGCGACATCAAATGGAGG
>TARA_R110002003_G_scaffold242_15_pt1 | contig 16776 bp, 18 predicted proteins | sample TARA_R110002003 | Tara Oceans TARA_R110002003 (sample SAMEA4396441) | marine metagenome | biome: Westerlies Biome; feature: [SRF] surface water layer (ENVO:00010504); material: water (ENVO:00002006), including particulate matter (ENVO:01000060) such as... | depth 5 m
TCCGCAGAGTCACGGTAGGCGTCCTTGTTCACATCAGCCAATTGTGCTCAGGGACATTCAATTCGGCGCAGGCAAAAGTCCGGCTCTCTTCTATCTTCCAAGACGTGACACGTGCTTTGGAATACCCTGATCAGAAGAAGTTCCTGCTGCGTCATGTTGTCTACTACACCGCGAGCTATCCAGCACTTGAAGACAATTGCGGGATTTGCAAATGGGCCGGACAATGTTCGGCGCAAACGAAGCGTTCAAATATCAAATTTCAGACTGCAGACATAGGGTGCATGTATAACATCTCGTCAACGACATGCGCATTCGCGCTCAGGATTTTGGCACGTATCCGCCTTGCACTCACCTTTTGCCTGCGAATCCTGGCGGATCGTAAAAACTGTGGCACCGCCGAGAATTGTTCTTAACGCAGAGCCGGATCGGTAAATTGAGGTGCTATATTCTGCAATTAGTTTTTTTCCAAGCGCTGGGCCCTACTTACACAGCAGGTACGCTTGACTGTTGATCGTGATGCTCTCAAGGAGATTGAATGCACCATGCTTCACACCAAGGTGCTCGAATCTGAAGCCTGGATATACGATACATTGATATTTCGGAGGGAGCAACTCGTACGACAGGTCTGAGAGGAGCAGAAAGTACTCTTTCTCAGGTCACTGCATCTGGCCGTGCATGTCAAGCACTGGCATGTGCTACATGAGAGTTGCGTAGCTTTGTTACAAGCTGTCGGAGAAGCAGCAAGGAAATCGTGAATTTGCACGGTGCGGTACGTAACGTAGCGAAGATGATACAAATTCATCGCTTGGGCCCAAAGGTAGACTCTGGTGTTCATTCATTGGTTGAGGCACGGGAAGCGTAGAACAGGATGGCCGGCGATACCAATTGATTTGGTGAGTGTTGGGGATCATGGTTTGAACAATAGCAGGGCATGGTGAAAGTCAAATGAGAGAAGCCGGAGCGAACAGCCGCAAAGCTGTCGAATCTATGTTCTTGGATGCGAATCTCCCCAACTAATCACGGTCAAAATTCTACTACAGCAGCAACAAACTCCCTGTCACTGCCAAAGGTATTGCTGCTGCGGAGGTAAGACCTCCCTTTATCAATGAAAATGTGCTGTAGAGCTAATGCTTGAAGATTAGATAATACGAAGAGTAGTATAGACAATCACTAAGCGCCGAATGACTTTTATAGGCTTGTGCCAGAACGCGACAACGCTGTTCTTGTCATTCTGCAAGGTCTCGAAGCCAAAATGCTCATCAATCAAATATTATAGCCTAGATCGACTACTCTCACATAGAACTTTTCGGTCAAATCATGATAGGGATTGTGTAGTGACGAGAAATACTCATTAGTGGTACATATTAGACATGTTATTAATGTTGGTCTGTACCCGGCTCCCCGGCGCGGAGAAATGGTGACGAAAGTTCTAGTACCGACGGGAGCTTGCATGTCGAGCTTCGCCGAATAGCCGCAGAGATAGTCAAACAATATCAGTGTTAACTTCCACTCCAAGGACTTGTGCCTATAGCATCTGTGAAGTTTTAGGATTCCAACTTTACTGTGTAGCATATAGGACGAGCATTCAAGACAGGTCCACGGGTCTGTCTGAAATCTGAGACTTTTGACCTGTCAGATAGAATGCTCAATTCCATCACATGTCCCTTGCCATCCCTTAAAAGGCCGGTGTCGGGGCAAGTGAAAGTGAGCGTAAGCTATGGTATTTTGTGCGGGATGCAGGTAGTCGAGATTTCATCCTCGCGATATAACATGCCACAGGGTGAAACCCAAAGGAACTACCGCGTTTGTTGGCAAGCGCGATGTACAAGGGCCAATAATTCACGTGAATAGTTACGCGCTCTGTAGCATAAGATTGTGCTGGTCCATTGGCCTTTCAACTTGACATTCAAATCACCTCAACCTCTTCAACTCAACCTCGAGTCCCACCCGCAGATTGCGGTTTCCAAATTACTGATCTCTACTATCACTTTTACGCCAATCAATCACAACGGCTCCACCGACTAGTCCGGACGTCCCAAGCATGTCATCACGAAAGCGATCGCGGGAGCGCGACGTAGATGGACCAAACAAGCGGGCTCGAAACGAGTGTTATCCGCCAGCGATCACCGATGTGTCGAATGATGCGAATGAACTCCGAGACATGACGAGTGTGATGGTTCGCGCTACCTCGAACGGCCATAATGCGATGTGTGTTGCATTGAAGCCGCCTATAATCCAACGTGAGTCGGCACCAACGTCAGTCACTCACCCGCAAGATCCAGCACGGTCAAATTCATGCCAGGAGAAGAGACAGGGCCAAGAAGACCTGCAATACATAAGAGTGGGCGGTGCACGACCGCTGGCATATCAACACCCTGAGCATGAGGTTGGAGCGGGTGAGATAGCTAGTGGTGCCGTAAATTCTACGCAAGTGACATTGCTCTGTCGAGATTCACTTGCTTTGAATGCCATGGAAGCTCAGTTTGCGGCATCGCCCGGCGGACCTCAGGCTTCTATACAGTGGCTCCAACGCGCTCACAAAGACCTCTCCCGTCCTCCCGTCTCGCAGATTCCAGGCATACCGAAGGACAGCAGACTGCAAATCGAGGATCCAGACCTCTTGATGGTCCCGAACGCACTGTTTCATCTTCGGTCCTTCAATCCGCATTCGCGCCTTCATCTATTCAGAGATGTGGTTTTGTTAGGGCGAGCGATGATGTCCAACGATCCTCAGGACCCAAAATTTCAGAGCTCTTGGGACCGGATCAAAGATATCATGACAAGCGTGCTACATCACGAACGCGTCTGGTATGAGTCCTTTGTCGCTAACTCAAAAGCCCAGGCCGAAGTCGAATTCCGGGAAGTGCTCAACCTTCAAATGCTCTTCACGCCTGTCGTACCGCCTCGCACCGAGGCCACAGTATTGCGACAAGATCAAACTCGAGGTATCTCTGCGAAGGGCCCCATGGCCGAGACTTTCATGGAACAACCCCGTGATCTCGAATACGACATTCCGTCTGCGGCACACGCTGTGTCAACAACGGCGTCAAAGGGGTCAGCGAAGAGCTCAGAGCAGGGTCTATCTCGTTCGTGGGCGGTACGAAAGCGAAAAGATCAGTTAGACATTCCTGACGAGCATTTGGGCAAGCGAACTCGTCTAGATGTCGATCTGACAGAAGTTTCTTCATCGTCGAAACCAAAAGTTGTCAACGAGGCGCAATACGAGGCCAACTTGGCGGAGTACATGGAACTTGAGAAACCGATCAACGAACATTATCTCAAGGGCGACCCATCACGCAAAAAGACAGACCTATGGTGGAAGAAGCTGGCTGAATGGAAAAGAAAAGGGGATGACATGCGAAAGCGGCCTGCTCAGACAACGCAACCAGCTTCAACTCCAGTAGACCAACCACGATCGCAGACGCTGACCGCGCAGCCGCAGCGCCGACATATTGATGGGGATGTGGAAGTCCGTCCCACGCTACCATCTCGAGAACTTGCTGATTGGCCCGAACTTCCGGGCAAGAAAGGCGTGTACCGAAGCATCATCTCCAAGGACTTCACGTGTGGTACGCCTGAATGCAAGTATAGACATAAAAGCTGCATCAATGGTTACAAAGATATTTCAGAGTTGGAAAAAGCTGTAGAGAAAGAAGAGCAGCGTGTCCGCAGCCAAATCGAAAGGTGGATTATAGCTGGCAAACTTAGCCCACTACATAAGACTTGGGTCGGTAACTACGACAGCAAATTAGCGAAAGCAAATGGACAGCCAAAGCTGCTAGTCGAGCCGCTGAAGTGGACCGAGCGATCTCGAAAAAAAGCTCACATACATGCGAATCAGGCAAGCCTTCCAGCTCCTGTTGCTCGAGCAGCTAAACCGACATCTTTTCACCAGCCAGTGAGGACTCTAGTGTCTGAGCCTCTTGATCCAGTGGCAGATGAAACAAGTCATGGACCGGTCATCGAAGGTCATAAGACGATGTCGAGTTTTGGCGAGCAACGATCAGATGCCGCTCACGAGCCCGAACTAGCTTCTGCTTCAGGACAGCGGAGAGTCAATCATAATTCTAAGTCCAAGCTCTTCATTGATCCATTCGCACAAGTCGCCACTCCAACGCGAGAGCCAGGCACGCTTGGGCAGTTGACTGCGCCAGTGCAAACGGGTGAGGCACAAGCACCAATGTCCTCGCCTACTGCCCCTCCCGTCACCTCGGTGGCGAGGCAGAAGGCTATGCAGGACATACTCCGTCAGCTGAAGCTTAGGCGAACAGCAATAAGCCACGGCCTAAAGCCTGCGGAGGCGGAGCATGTCATCACCGGTGGTATTGACATCGCGCCGTTGCTGGAAGCTAAGATGGATGTCGAGAACATTGTTCAGATGCTTATACCTCACGAGGTCTTTGCGGTCGAAGAGGCAAGAGCGCCTGGTAACCCATCCTCTGAAAGACCATTGGATGATAGCACCCACGAGTGGGTGGAAGCCATCTCTCCAGAGACCGATGCTACATCCCAGAATGCAAACACCTATAGGACCGCAGCGACCACTGCCGTACACAATATGGGCCTGGTGGCAATTCAAGACATGTGTAACAGTGTAGCGGACACCGTTTGGGCGTCATCTGATCTATTTGGCGACCAAGAGACAGAGTTTCGGGATGCGCTACACAGCATGCCACAAAAGTTCTGGGATGAAGTGGGACAAATCCTGCCGACAGCAGGGGACCATAGGGGCGAATCTCGGCCTCTCATCGACAACCAGAATCTCCAGTCGGCATGATGTGACCAAAGAATCGTGCTGAGTGTTACTGGATTTCTCGGGACGCTACAATGTTGGGCATTGCTCAACACGTAGGAGGAAGGCTAGCTGAAATTCCAATGAGATGAGCATACATGCTGGCAGAGAGAACACAATTAGCTCGAAGCTCTCAACAATACAAGATCGGATAATTGGACACACTGAAGCACGACAAGTCTTCGACCGCTCCGGCAGGCATGATGGGGAGAAGAACCCAGACTGTGCTACCATTTGCAAGGAGATGCAGATTGGCGGTGGCCGGAACTGCGTGAAACACTGTTACGAGCGGAGTGGGCAAGGTGAAAGGTATCGACCTTGGGAGCCCCGCGGTGAACGCTCTCTTTACCAGAGTCTGGATCCATCAGCGGCCCACCACACCGTTCATGTTCATGTTCACATTCACCCGCACTTTGCAAGCTTTGCTCACCACAATAATATCCCAGTGCTCCTGTAAACCTCGCCCACTTCGCAGCAATACACCCGCAACTCAAGTACGACAACTCGCAACGAACACGTTCTACGGCGCCGATACTTGACACCTCAAGCGAGCACACTTGTCGACCTTCACACTTCACCACCGACCAGACCTCAAAATGAGTGGTGTCTACAAAGGCATGTCTGTGGCGGGGTTACTGCAAACCCGACCTATCGATATGAGCAGTACTTTGTTCCGTCCCGAAGGTTCTCTTGGTTCGCAGATATCGCGCAACTACGGCGCAGGCGCCATCGAAGCCTCCAACGCGCGCATCCTGGAAGAAGCTGCAGCACGCCGTCAAGCCCAGACCAACACCCGCAGACCGACTGGCACCGAAGGACGCTTCCAACAAGAGATCAAAGCCACCAACGAGGAGCTTACCGACATGCGTCGCCGTCGCCAAGTCCTCGAGGCGAAGTTGACGGAGCTCAAAGCTAAAGAGGGGCGGCTCGAGCAGACGAAGGCTGGCCTGATCGCCCGGCTCAAGAACGTCTCGAGTCTGAGCAGGAATACCACGGAGAAGGAGCGCAAGCGAGAGGCAGCTTTTGCGCGTAAAAGAGAGGAGATGGGTGCTAAGCCTGCGGGCGTGCGAAAGGTTGTGGCAGCGGCAGCCCCAGCAAAATTTCACGGATTCCGCATGTCAAAGAGAGAAGACCAGTAACTTCAATCCGATGGACCGCCCTAGTGTTCAGAGGGGGCGCATCACCTCACCAATGCATACTATATGCGACAGAAGGTGCAAGGAAAAGTGGCTGGTGCAAAGGGCGCGTATCTGGTCGGGTGTCTGGAGGCGGCGGTGATGTGTCAATTAAAGCTTGTCTCTGCCCATGATACGGGCATGCGGCAGAAGACGAAGAAGAAGATTGATGATGCACGTAGGACTTATGTACATGTCAATGCAAATATCCGTGCGCGTCCTAGATCGTGGTAGCGACGAGGTGACAGGAGGTGAAGTCTCGCGGCGATGCTGGCGCACCCCACATGCCGTCATTGTGTCATTGTGCATGCACGTGTACTTCGGCAATGCATCAACCAATCCGTGAATGGTCCTCGCTCTTCAACCTCCTAGATATTGTCTGTCGCATGTCTCACGCACCTCGTCCTCATACTGCCTGCTCGCTTTAGCCGCTGCACTTGCTCGGAGCCCATTTCCATGTTCGTGAGATCAAGCCCTGCCGCGCATCAGTGCCGACATCGCTCTGCTTCGTCATCCTTGATCCTTTACATCGAGGACCAAAAACAGCAGGTCCCCGGGGAATACAAGATTGTCGAATACGAAGCCAGCGTGCAAGGTGCCACCAACAGGACCCCGCCCATTTCTTCGCACAGCTAATCTGCGCCGCGCTAGACGCGACTTGGAAGGTTCCTGCACTACCACCTACTCCTGTCCTGGAGCACATGATTGCGTGACGCTGGCTGGACTCGATACAGGCGCTCACCACACGCGCACGCGACAGAAGGTCCGGGGAAGCTGGTCGCTGTGCGACGCGTAGGATTCCCTTATCAGTCGCCACTACCCAGAATCACAACCAGTCGATGACAACTGCAAAAGGTTACTGCATGGCCCTTTATTGCTCTGCGGACGAATCTCCCATGGATGTGCCACCTGTGCCACCTTTTCTCGCGCTCCCTTCCGAGCTCATACACCAAATCCTCAGCCACCTGTCGCTCTCGGATCTTCTCACAGCCGGCCTCGTCAACCGTGCCGTCCACTCGCACACACTGCAAGACACGTTATGGCAGCCTCTTGTGCAAGAGCAGGTGCACGCGCCAACACCAAAACCCACCCACCTCACCTGGCGTGAGCTTTTCAAACAGCATCACCCGTTCTGGTTCCTCGCTAAGAAGAAGATATGGTTCTCGGACACACCCCACACGGGAAAGCTGCTCGTTGCTAGATATGACCATAGGATCAATGCGATCGAGGCTTACACACTAGGTGCTGAGCGTAGACAGCCAACCTTTCAAACGTGGGACGCCAATCCAGAGGCCATCATCCACACATTCAGCCCCCAGATCCAGCTTGATCTAAATGCCCCAGTCGTCAGACTGAATGCGGATGCTTACGAGAGAGCGGTCGGTACTGTCGGACATCGACTGCAGAAAGAGATACCAATGAGCGTATCCTATGAACTGTCACCATCTACAGCACGGCTGTATTCGCGACTCATGCTTGCCAGGCCATGGCCTGAGGACATTACGACGGTCGCAACGCCTATCTGGCCTCCTCTTACGCTTCCAAGCCCGGCTCGTACACGGAATGATCCACCGCCGTCAGCATTCAGACAACCCGCGCACAAACCCGCCACTCTCTCCGAGATGTCTACTTCGACCTTTAGGATACGAAAGTGGATGGAGTTTGCACCTAGACCACATGGTATTAGTATGCGCATCGGGGAAGACATTAGCACGTGGGCGACTTTACCAGAAGAATGCTACACGCCCTCGCCCCAGAAACCATGGCAGGGGATCTGGTGCGGAGATTACGCCGGCCACGGCTGTGAGTTCCTAGTGGTCATGCAGCCTGATAATCCTAAGCCGCTGCCCGAGCGAGCTGAGTGGGCGATGCGATCGCGCGAACGAGACGGGAGTGTGAGTAGTGACGGGTCATGGAGCACGGCGCCGACGGAGGCCATCAGTGCTGAAGACGAGGATGACTTTGAGACTGCGGATGACCTGGAGGATAGCGTCGCGACTTTACAGGGGCCCTTCCACGCAGCAGACTCTGAAGGTCACGCAGAAGAAGTCGACAAAGAGGAAGACGATGCCCTTTATCAAGGCCGCATTGAAGCCGTGAAACTAACAGGAGATCCTAACATCCCACGTGGAGAATATACATTCATTGCTCCAGACATAGGGCCACACGGCCTGCTGAGGATTGCATCGGAGGATATGTTCAAGGGGGCTAGAATCGTGAAGAGTGTTGGACACATTGCGGCCCGAGGCTTCAGAGATGGTGAGCCTTATGACAGCACATATTGTCGCAGCGCAACTCATTTTGACGCAGATACCTACATGACTTCTCAACTTATCCTCATATCGCACGACCGGCTCGCGCAATATTGGGAAACCTTTGGTCACGTGTCGTTCTATCAGCGCGTAAATATTGACCACTTCACGCATGTCTGAGTGGGGTGTATAGCGTATTGAATTATTGCAACTGTCACTGGATACCCGCTGCACTTGCGACATGTTAGTGTTCGCTTGAGAGCCTTTTAGGAGCGTGTTGGTAGTGTATATTCTTGTTGACATGATTACGACTTCACTCTGCCTTGCCAGATGTATACAGAAGTGGTATGCTGGATTTGACGCTCATATTACGCTGCCATACGTACGTACTTGCCACGATTGCATGGATCGGCCAGTGACGCCTTCCCCGGATCGGCGTAGCAGCGGACCCTGGTCCGGGACGTCATCGTTGATCAACAAAAATCCGCGGCGTATGCGCATACACCTTCAGTGACCTTGAAGCAACCTAGACTATCGTCTTTCTTCTCGACACTGCACATGACCTTTGTCATCCAAAAACGCTCTGTCAACAGAAGAAACAATGCCAGAAGTAACCCACCACGAGCAGTATATGCTGCGCGTCACCGCAGGCGCAACGTACAACACCAAAGATCACCAGGATGTACTGGTCAATACCGAAAAGCCAGTGCATGTGTCGTCTGACCTGATCGACGCCAAAATACACATGCGCATTAAAGACTACAGAGGTCTGTCCGACACCGTGCACGTTGTGTCCGCTTTTTCATAGGTACTTACACAGACAAAGGGCTACCCCACGGCTCCCCCTCGACGTCGGCCTACTTCTCTACGCCACAGCACCCATACGACCGCTACTCAATCTCCTTCTCCTTCACACCCAAGCACGACATCCACGGCCACCATCTGGTCTTTGGCAACGACTTCGACCACCCAATTCGCGACCGCCTCCCACCCCTCTTTGACAAGGCATTTGGCATCGTGAAGTGGTGGATAGATCCTGGTCTCGATGGCGATGTATACGGCGACGAGCCTTATCTATACGGTGCACTACTCAGCTCTATCAACGTGCTGCGGATAGGGCAAAAGGGCGAACAAGACAAGACGGAAGCCGGAGAGGGCGAGCCCGTTGTGTATCAAGAGGGCGCGTTCGGCGATGGTGAAGAAGTTCGGAAAAAACACAACCTTCCTTCCACGGCTGCTGCGCGACAGAAACACTTTCTAAGCGAACAACATCGCAAGGACTACGTCTTTGAGGCCGGGCGGGAGCACCAGTGCGACTTCTTCAATCCGTACCTTGACTTCAATGAGTTTGCGCTGAAGGTTGGGTACGGTCTGCCCGCAATTTCCATCCTAGGGAGCTGGGATGGCCAGCCGCTCCGGTATGTCCACGCTTCACTGCCCTACCTGCTAATCTTTATGTGTTGGTGTGCGGCGGCTGACGTAGTACTGGGCTAACCAGAACACACTCACTCAGATATGTGCTCAAGAATCGGGAGACAAACAAAGAGTTGTTCGTCATCGTCATTTCACTGATACCGACGGAGGAGGCGAGGAAGCAGGACGGAGTGCCGGACCCGGAAGAGAAGTTTGAAGAGGTGCATCATGATGATACGCAGGGCCGAGACGATGATGAGTTGGATTGAGCTGGATTGAGCTGAATGTGTTGGGGGGCTCACGGGCGTTCGATGGGCATCAGCGCGGCGTTGGGAATGAACAGCCTATGGTATGACTGGGTAAAGCACACGCAAGATAGAATTGGCCGATGGCATGCTATGATTCATGGCATTGCTATACTCAGACTGGTATGTAGGGCGATCCCTACAACCGTCTGCAGATGTCCTCAATGATCTCCTCTGTCGTGGCCTTGCCTCCCAGATCTGGGCTCAGCAGCCTGCCCTCCTCCAAGTTCGCATCCACCGCCTCGTATATCTTGGCCGCAGCCTCCTCCTCGCCCTGGAACTCTAGCATGAGCGCAGTCGACCTGATGGTGGCGATAGGGTTTGCGATGCCCTTGCCCTCGATATCCGGCGCCGACCCGTGGCACGGCTCACCAATGACAAAGTCCTTGCCCACGTTGGCAGAGGGAACAAGACCCAGCGACCCAACAAGCGCTGCGGCACCATCGGACAAAATGTCACCATAGAGGTTCGGGGCTACAATGACGTCGTAGTCCTGGGGCTGGCGGAACAGCTTGTACACCATCGAGTCCACAATCTGCTCCTCGACGCCGACAGTTTGGTATTTGCTCTGCGCCAGCGCCCTCCTTGCTGTCTCCCGAAACAAGCCATCCGTCTGACTTAGGACATTGCTCTTGTGTGTAACGGTGACAAGCGGCTTGGTGTGAATGCTTGACGCGCCCGCATCACGCACGCGCTGTCTCCTCAGCGCAATATCACCCGCCATTTCGCTGATATTGAAGCTCGCCGTCTCGGAGATGCGCTTAATCGCCTCGGCGATCTTGGATCCGTCGGGTGCATTGTACGTCTTCTCCTCCTTGACATACAAATCCTCCGTGTTTTCCCTCACAATGACCAGGTCAACAGGCCTGTTCGCGCCGCGCACGCTCTTCACAGGCCGCACATTCGCATACAGCTTCATGCGCTTGCGCAGCGCAACGATTGGGGACGAGTATCCCTTGGTGGCGACGGTAGGCGACGACACGGCGCCGAAGAGAGCGCCGTCGCAGTCCGACCTGAGGGCTTCGACCGTGGCATCAGGCAGGGCCACGCCTTGCTGCTGGAACGTCTCCCAGCCGGCAGAGTGGTGCGAGAAGGTGAACTTGAGGCCGAGCGACGAGGGGAGCGCTTCGAGGATGCGTCGACCGGCGGGGATGACTTCGCGACCGATGCCGTCGCCGGGAATGAGGCCTGTAAATCGACGTCAAGAGCAGTCCATGCGCCAATTGCAGGGCTGGGGGCTCTGAGAGCCAGAGGGAAGCGTGCAGGGGGGGGTCCGTACCTATTCTGAGCGTGCGTGCAGCCATGGTGAGCTGGTTGTGTGCACGACTGCTTTCGCCCAGGAAATTTTGGTGTTGCAAGCCTTCGCCGAATGTCGGATGGTCAGAGCTTCGTGGTCTAGGCTGCTTTGAGATGGCGTCCTTTGACTCCAGCGGCGTGCGGCCCCATGGGGAACGACTCTAGCTCTCACACTACTACAGCAGTATTTGTATCTGAACCTCGACCGCAGACGACGATCGAGCATGGACTGTTATCCTTGCGTTTCTCAGCGCCTCAAAGGATGCCCCTGACCACCTTCTCCGTCACAAGCCATGGCAAACGCTGGCCAGCACGGCCTCACGTGCCCATCCCGCTATGTGGAAATCGCGAGTCATGGCTGCTTCAAGTCGCCATCACCTCTCACTGACACCTTCTGTCGACTTGGTAAAGGTACGCTCTATGACTGCGTCATGCGGTCACCAGCGCAGCATCGTTTGCACACTGACCTCACGAATTCTCCTGTGGGCGCCCACTACATATACCAAACAAGTCCTCCAACTCTCCGTCTGTTCTCTTTTGCACTATGCAACCTACTCTGATCTCCAGGTCGAATCTGTTGAACAAGAAATCTCTAAGAATGCTTCTTCTGAGTATTACATTGCTCCTTACCATCTTCGTTTCCTCGGCCACTGCTCATGTGAACTTGTCCCCTGATGAGCTCGCCGAGCATCATGCCAACCTCAAGCGCGATGGCGAGGCGTTGAGCCAATGTCTCAACGCCCCGGAAATGCGTGAGCACAATGCTCACATGCTTGCTCACCGCGACAACTCGCTTCAACACCTCCGCAAGGCTCGCGGTATTCGCCCTAATCACAGTACGCCTGTCCCAAGCTGCCCTACTCTGTTCCTGCTGATAATATGCAGACCTGTCAGAGCGCGACAAAAAAGACCGCGACAAGTATGTTGGTATCAACCACGAAGCTGAGCCTGGACACTCTCGTGATCCGCAAGATCTCTTTGACTTCCGTTGGGGCGAGATCCCAAAGTACAACAATACCGGTTGTGCTTTGACACCAACTTCTATCCCAGGTCCTTTCTGGCACTATGGCGCGCTCGAGCGTCAGGACATCCGCGCTGGACAACGCGGAATCTACTTGCGCCTAGCGATGCAGGTTATCGACGTTGCGACGTGTAGGCCTCTCCATGGCGCACGTGTGGATGTCTGGGAAGCCAGTGCAATGGGCCAGTACAGCGACAAGGCGGATGGCTACCTCCGTGGCTGGCAACCGACCTCATATCAGGGCACAGTCGACTTTGACACCAACTTTCCAGGCCACTACCCCGAGCGCGCGACGCACATTCATGTGATTGTTCGCGCTGTGAACGAGCAGCGTGTAGTTAATTTCGGAATGATCTACTTCGACCAGAACATTCGAGACGCAGTTGAGGTAAACAACATATACTCTTCAGCACGGTAATGACTAACACATGCAGGCAACCGACCAGTACAAGGATAGCACCATTCCGTTGGTATCAAATCTCAAAGACGACTACATCCCCGTGGATTCCTCCAACAAGTTCGATCCGTTTGTTCGTTGGTCCAGGATTGGCAACAGTCTGGAGGGTGAGTTCACAAGCCTGTTGCGAACATAGCGGTTCACTAACTCAAAGGTAGATGGAGGCTTACTGGCCTGGATCACGCTTGGTGTTAACACCACCAACTATGGAATCGAGCAGCCGGCCAAGCAAAAGCGGAATGCGATTGACTGGCATTTAGAGTAGATTCTCACTCAAGCGGTCTCTTTCGTCGGTCAGCTTTGGGAAGATTGAGAAAAGGCTGAGCTAGGGCAGGAGCAAAGGACACCATGGCCGAGGACAAATTGATTTGACGATAGGTAGAATAGTTAATCTATGCGCAGGATAATGCTCCTGTCACCCATCCGAATGGACAGACTACTCTACATCAAACCTACACAGGTACCTTGCCGCTTATTGACTTTTTCATACTATGCTGTTAGTATTCTCCTTGCCACGTAAATTCTCAAATACCCCTCTTTAGTCTGGTTGTCGGATTGAAAAGGGTGTGTAACCAGAACCTCACATGGACCAGAAGAATGGAGGTTGCGAGTTGGTAAGGCTGGCTGACGTGGGTTACGAAACCAACGCTACTTGCAGCACGCAGTTGAAACGGAAGAGTAGACCAATTTCCGGTATAAAGCTCAATCTTTTAGCCAGTTAGACATTGTACATCATTTCTGTGAGAAATCAAACCCATCAGCGACAAGTGCAATTCATCGTAGTAATGCAGACTGCGCGTCAAACACCATGGAGACGTATGCTTGTTTCTCTACAAGGCCGTCTTCTACTTGTGCACCTCCACCAAGATCCTGTTTTGCAACACTTTCCTCCCATCTTCGAACTGTGTCCATGCCTCCGTGGTGTGGATCCTGTTGTGACCTTCCAATAGATATCTTCTCATCTTGATCGCCACTAGTGCACACCACAGTGCGTACCCGGTCTGCGTAGAGTAACGCAGCCACCTTGTCTGCGGCTTTCCCATGCGCTGCAGGGCGTTCAAAACGTCATAGAAGCACTGAACGAGATCCGGCGAGCCATCGGCATTACTCGCGGGCTTTCCGAGGTGGACGAAGAAGTGTGCGTGGACGATGGACTCGATGATGCTACACTCCTCCTTGTATTCTGTCATGTCGGAGGTGTTTGTGAAGCTCACTCCTGGTTGCAAAGCTGCACCGCTCATCATCATTTCGATTTTTAGATTAGTACGAGCGGCCAAAGTCAGCGCTGTGATGCCTTCCCACTGGAATAGCTGCAATCCGCACGCTGGGCACTTGTCCTTGCCATCATGACCTCTGGTTGCTAGCCATATCAAGCAATTGTAATGAACCCAGTGCCCGCACGGCTCGAGCGGCAGGAAAGTCGTGGCGACGGAGTACTGGCTGGGTGCTGCATCGAGTGTAGCCGTCATGTGTAAAGGGTTAACAGGCGCATTCCAAAGCTTGTAGCAAATGTTGCAGGCGGCGTGAGCGCCGGGCGGACGGTTGTGTATGGCCGCTTTACGCATGAGATGGTTGTCGACGTAGCGAAGTAGTGACGGTAGCGGCTTTGGTATGGCGTTGGGGCTGAGGTTGAGCGACTGCTGCACCAATTGCAAGCCGCGACCGGCAGCCAGTTGTTGCAGTGTCGATGCGTCGTTGGCGGGGATATTTGGTCGCGGGCTCTCGAATAGTACAGTCTTTGGCCGCGTCGCCTCAACCGAGGGCACCGCGTGCCGGTCTTGCTGTTGTTGCGCATTGCATGGCGCCGCAATCTCGCCTGTGCCTCCCGTGCAGACGTTGGATCGGGTGCCAGTCAAATCGGGCGACTGCGTAGACTGATGTCCGCATGTAGAAAAAAAGGACAGGGCTGCGTCTGCCACTGCTTGAGGGAGAAGCGGCCGTAAACTGGACATGTGCGTTGCCGGGTCCGTCGCGTTAGAGCCTTGGCGCGGTGTCATGCGTGAAGTTGAAGCTCGTCGCAAAAGGCACAGAGGGTTGCGAGACGATGGATTGTGCTGGATGGCGTGGTGGGGTACTAAAGACGAGGATCAAGGAAAGCGCCTCCGAGGTGAAAGTGAGAAATCTGCGAACAACCAGTGAGCGCTGGTCCAATATACCTACTGTGCAAGCCTGTGCACTGCACACACAGTGATTCAATGGGCCTCGGTGATTGTAGAAACTACGAAGTTAGCGTCACAGCTGAAGCTATAATGTTAGTATTGTACGAATGCTCGTAGCAACTAGAGATCACAGACCAATTCTATGCTGACACAATGGAATCCCAATAACAGACAAGCTCCTTGCCATCAGTTACCGTCGGCAATAGAATGTCTCCAACAGCACACTTCAGCACAATGGGTAACCATTCGGGATGTTTCATCGATGGCCCAAGTCAGCGTTTCTGGAACCAGGAACGGTTATGCTAAAAGGCCAGGAGACCAGCAATTGCATAGGCGTCGACGGATTGATAACCACGGATGAGTCCAAGTCCAAGTCTGGAGGGTCAAGATCCAGCTCGCCGTGAGTGTCAGCATAACCAGGAATTAGCGCCGGTGGCTGTATGGTGTATGTATTCTCTCGCACCTTATTTGCGCAAAATGCCACCGTTGCGTGGAAGAAACGTGCTGGCTGGTCCGGCAGACTCGGGTTGCCATTGAAAGCTTCTGCTCTCGAACACACTAGATTGATGAGGGTGAGCATAGTCCTGCGACAAGGTATGTGACTTTGTCTTCGCTTCCTCATAGTCTACAGAATAGCATTATCCATGATCGCAACCCTGGTTGTTTCATGTTCCTAATTTTGCAGACCAGTACTTACTGGACAATTGAATGCCCTGGTACGGCCAACAAGATTCGACGGGCATGCGCTCGAACATTGTGTACCGAGACATTGGCGCCTTGATGGACCTCTTCGAATTCGCAAAGTCATTGAGTCTCCGCCCAACGCTATAGCCTTTGCTGCAAGCATGCATAGACGAGGGGCACAAATCGAGTCGACTTCGACTGGCAGGATCATATGTTTGAGCCAGACATTTTATGACCAAATACGTGCACGGTGCTTACAGCGGAGCTGCACAGGCAATTCGGAGTTCTCGAAGCCAGGATCGGACTCTTCGCACAACATCTTCCAATAGATGGGACATTTCCGCATACCGTCGTCTAGGTCACCGATTGGTATAGGCTCCAGGCTGTCCAAGAATGCATGGCGCGGAGGAAACGTATTCAAATCAGGTTGTGGTGGCCGATTTCGCCTAGGATGGACTGAAACTGGGGTAGGGACGGTGATGCCGGCAAATGTTGGAACTGAATGGGCTCTTTTTGTTAAAACTCGGTCGCCTTGAGCTCACTTAGAGAGGATTTGCAGAAGGATATGGATGCTAGCCCGCTCATAGTGCTTGACTGATTTGACTTCTGCGTAGCTATAGATGCTTCCGTGCGATACTATGCAATGTGGACGATGAAAATGTAATAACTAGAGGCTAGATTGTACGTTATGAGCGTCGAATGTAATACTCAGGTGTTTGAGTTAAGTACTGTAAAGACGGCAAGCGTCTACAAGATAGACCTGCACTAGCTGCACCTTCTTATCCTATTATTAGCTACTTACCTCTTTTATTTAACGTAGCAAGGCGTGCTTTCCTAATTCGTTCTAGCTATACTTACCTGCAGTATCTAGGAGTATAGTGTTCTAGCAAGAGAATCGTAATTAGATTCTATATTTAATATCTCTTGTAGCTACTAATTTACGCCTCTTCTATATTTACTTCGCAACGATAAAGCTACTACAATTCTTATTACAAGTTATATGCGGATATCTTTATATTTTACGGTACTAATACCGTATTTAATATTCTTAAGGCGTTAATACAACTAGAATTGTACATAATAAAAGCTTACCTACTCTTCGAATCTCTTACTAGCTTCGATAGCTTTAGCTTTACTTTGTCTTAGTAATACCTAATACGTAGTAGAGTCTTATATATTTTATAGTAAACTATTATACTTATCTTCTATATCTAGTACTAGA
>TARA_R110002003_G_scaffold325_6_pt1 | contig 16775 bp, 13 predicted proteins | sample TARA_R110002003 | Tara Oceans TARA_R110002003 (sample SAMEA4396441) | marine metagenome | biome: Westerlies Biome; feature: [SRF] surface water layer (ENVO:00010504); material: water (ENVO:00002006), including particulate matter (ENVO:01000060) such as... | depth 5 m
TTACTTTGACCTAGGATGAGGGCTGTGGCTGATAATGGCGGACTGCCAATGCGCATGACTTAGCTGCCCCACATACGCCTGACCTCGGCTGGCAGGTCTGTGGAAAAGAGCCACGCTAGGCGTCAAGCGACCGACTCCAAGACAGATGCCGTTAGACTGCCAATCACTCGCTGTCCAGACCTTGAGTGACTATCGTCAGGACCCCGCAGGAGCCTCGTCCCGCACGTTCGGGACGTTCACCTAGGGATTACGGCAAGTAGACGGCCATCTTTACAATTCGCTTGCTCCTCGCACATTTAGTCCATCATGGAGCCCGACGCCATCTCGCAGCTCAAGAGCCTCGTCGGTGCGGCGCCTGAGTTACGAGAGAAGCTTTCCAATGCGGACCGCTTGCAACTCCTCGGGCTCACGCAGGCACTGAGCAATGAGCTGGAACGACCCGACGAGGCCGTGTTCCGCATAACTTTCAACCAGGTTGGTCTCACGTGATGTTACCGTTTCTCTGGGTTTGGTGGCGCCGCGCGACTTTGTCCCTGGTGTTGGTGCTGACGGCCTGTGTGAACTAGCCCGGACACTATCTGGCTGTCCGTCTCGCCATACAATGGGGGGTTTTCGACGCTCTGGGTGACGTTGGTGCGCCGGGAAAGACAAGCGCGCAGTTGGCTGAGAGCGCTGGGGCGGATCAGCGATTAGTCGGTAAGTAATGCCGACGGAGATCTTGAATCATGTTACGACGGCTTTCACATAATCTCCTTTTCGAGCTGCACTACCAAGATGAAACAACACTGACTAGGACACTTCAAGCTCGGTTCCTACGCCATCTCGCCGCCAATGGTACAATTCGCGAAGTCGACCTCGACACATATGCGAGCACTCGACTCTCAGCCTCGTTCCGGCAAAAATCCTTCAAAGATGCCATCTACTTCATGTAAGCTACCAACCTCCCCCCATACCCATATTCAGCTTGCTCCGCCCTACTGCCAATATCTTACCTTGCCACCAGGTTCGACGACTTCTACAACGTGGGCTGGAAAGTCCCATCTTTCCTGGACTCCATCTCGCACCGCAACCCCGCAGACATCGACAACGGCCCCTTTCAGCACGCCTACAACATGCCCAATAAATCGCTGTACACCTACTTTGGCGAAAACGCAGCCATGGGCCAGCGCTTCGGCGGCATGATTCAGATGTACAATGCCGGCAAGCCGTTCTTTTGGGAAGAGGGCTGGTATCCCATTAAAGAGCGCTTGATTGACGGCGGTCCCAAATCCGATGACGATGTTCTGCTAATTGATATTGGAGGCGGAGATGCAGGTGATTTGGGCGTGCTGCGAAAGGCGCTCGGGCCGGAGGTCAAGGGGAGACTAATCTTGCAAGAGTTGAAGCACATTGTGGATCGGAGCGAGCAGGATGGATTCGAGGCACAGGTGGGGAATTGGTACGAGGAGCAGCCTGTCAAAGGTAGGCCGACCATGTCTTCGCTCAAGAAGGTGCTTGCTGATCACGCGATGCTGGTAGGCGCAAGAGCATACATGCTCCAACACATCCTCCACGACTTCAGCAGCGATGACGAGTGCCGTCGCATCCTGAAGAATATTGTCCCCGCCATGACGCCCGGGTACTCGAAGTTGCTTATCAAGGAGCTTCTCATCCCGGATCGGAATGCGCCGTGGGCGTTGACGTCTCTGGATGTGAATGTCATGCAATCACTTTCTGGCCAGGAGCGCACGGAAACCCAATTTCGCAATCTTTTGGAGTCGGTTGGATTTAAGATTGAGGGCATGTGGAGCCATAAGGATGCGATCGATGTGGTAATTGAAGCAACGCTGGTGTAGAGGCAGAACAGGTGCAGTTTATGCTGCAAAGAGACTCCGTGAAGCTTTGTAACAATGAATTGCCAAACATTTGTGTCCGTGCCAACATTGCAAGCCATGGGGTTTAGAGTACCTACTACACAGCCATCACTGGGCGAACCTAAAGGTTTCAACTAGTTTTCAGCTTTCCCCTTCTTATCTCAAATGTCTGGCGCGTGTGACAACACGGCTCAATACTTATCTACTGTCAAAGCTTGGCGCAACAAGAGGATAGCAATCCCATTTTAAACCTTCAGTGATATTATCTCTTTGAGACTGTACAGCTTTGATACAAACATCTCTACGATACTCCGAAGTGGCCAATCAGTCATACAATCCAGCTCCGTGGGGCTGGATCAGCAGAATTTGGGCCTAGTGCTCCGCAACTGGCGCTGACCTTCACTTTTGGCATGGTCAATAATATAATCGTTCCGCCATTAAGGTTCGCTTAGGCTTTACCAAGCGAACATGTCTTCACTTTCGCTGCCATGCCTCTACAGACACAAGGGCATTGCGCTAGTCAGCCGTGCCTTGTGCTCCGTAACGTTGTCAATAGGTAGCGGTTGCCTCGGCCCAAACTTTCGATTTCGCTTACGTGGCATTCCTGAAACCCGAGCATTGATCGCTAGGCTGTCTTTTGAGTTCCGGTGACACCTTCAGCCTCGACATGAGTCGCGATATTCTCTGGCAACAGCGGTACAGACAGACACAGATCCAGGACACTGCCTCGCCGCATTCCCACGACTCCTCAGCCTATACGGGTGCTCCTGCATCCGGCCTATTAGATTGCGCACCATGACTAGAGCACAATGAAAACATGGGTCACCAACTCAACAGGTCGAGCTTTGGCCGTTTTTGGGAGCCTGTTCCTGTATGAGGTGGGGGCCAACGCTTACCCCGCGGACTAGATCAATCTCAGCCTTGTATCACAGACGCAACCTTCGAAGTCACGGGCCAGCACTTGCAGTGGACGCTGCCTCGTGGTTCAGTACGCGATGGCTTTGGGGTGTGCTCCGAAATGCTGCTCGATTAAGCTCGAACCTCGCGCTGTTCTATTGCGCTTCGTAGCGTATGATCAGCGCACGCTCTTACTCTCTACATTTTGAATTATGACTTCGAAGACGTGAATGGAGCACAAGGCTCTGCTTACTCGGAAGTCCAAATTGCACGGAACACTTATGGTATAGTTAGCTGCCGCAGCAGAGACAAGGAAGTTGAAGGACCTTGTCGTGGCGCAGCAATTCAGACAGGGGTAATTAGCACACCTTACCCCTTACCTTGACCCCAATATGACCTCGAAGACTATACCGCAGCCTTCCGCGCCTTTGAGGTTTGCTTAGAATCAACAAGCACAATGGAAGGATTTTCAATTGTAGCAAATGGTAATCATGTCCTGTCCACCTCCGCATCGAAGCCGCTGACTTAATCCAGGACTCGCCGTCGTCTCTGTTGCATTTCAGCTGAGTGAGATTTGTGTCAAGCTCTACCATTTCTGGGAATCCATCGAAGACGCGCCTCAGGAAATTGCCAGCATCAAGGAGGATTTGCGATATCTGATATTTGTCTTCAAGAGGATCGAATCGACCGAAAGGACTTTGAGTCGTTGCATAGCCGAAGGAGTTCGACATTGTCGAACAAAAGTGGCAGTATGATAAGGCCTGTTCTTACCAATATGGGCCAGCATGCTGACAGGTAAGGATCTGACGTCCATTGTGGAGGCGTTCGACGATGGATTTCAGTCTGCTTCTCGGCGGAAGCGATTTTGTACGGCTTTCAAGGCTGCTACCCACAACAAGCACGTTCAAAGATTCCGCGAGTCGCTAAACGAAACCAAAGCCACGTTAACACTGGCCATGGTCCACGAATGGTACGTTTGGGAACAGTATCTCGTATACACGAACCGAATTTTGACTACGAAAGTGTCATACAACTGCCCTCCTATCCCGTCTCGGCAGTCAATATGAATCAGAAGGTCCCGAGACGCTCTATAGTCGGCAGAGCACGACAATGCTTACCAACGTCGATTAGTATCCAATCATCGGCCCGACAACAGTTGCGAAACTCATCGACTTTGCTCACTGGCCAGCATTTCGTCTACCCGCTATCAGCGCCGTCCCACGACGTTGCCAGAAACGCACTAATGCACTTCGAGCGGGCCGTTCCTGAGCAGGCATTATCCAACTTCACCGTTCAAGAGCTTATGATGCGTGCTATTAGCCAGACTGCTGTCGCCAGCTTCGAGCCGACCTCATTGGATGTTCTTGCTCGCGACGCTTATATCATAGACGAATGTGGCCAGCTGCGTTTGAAGATATTTGTATACTCAGAGAGCCTCCGATATCGAGCACGTCATCGAGCGTTCAGTTTCCGAACGATTGTAGGCTGTTTGTGGCTTCGTACAACCACTATTGATCACACCAATGAGATTACTGGGGAGGTTGAGAGGTCACAGACTGTTACCTCCATAGTATTCTACCCAAGGAGATGGCTACAACTCCTGGGTGTTCGGAATGGGCTAGAAGTTATCACTGCCTCGGCTGGCAGAAGCTGGCTGTATAACTGCAGAGTGACAGTGACACGCGTTATGCCAGAAGACTCGGTAATTTTTGGGCTCTGCTCAGCGGGCGAAACGCGAGCGGTGCAGATGCTCCTCGAGAAGGGGCAGGCTAGTGTGGTTGATACCAGTCCTAAAGGCTGGAAGCCTTTACATGTAAGAGCTCGCTTTGACCCTCCCAATGCGCAGCTTATTTTTCACGCTGAGATGCTAACCGAATATGATGTAGTTTGCTGCAGTGGCAGGTCATATTGACCTATGTGCCATGCTGATTCGAGCGGGCGCTGACAAAGGCGCACTTGTGTACGAAGGTCCAACAGAATCAGTTCTGTAAGTGATACAGCTAGCATGAGCCACCCGTGCTGACCAGGGAAACAGTTCTCCGATATCTCTGTTTGTATCGCATTGCACCAACAGATCTGCAGAGGAGAAGATTGCGATGCTTAGATTGTTCTGCGAATGCATCGATCTGTCTGATGCCGAAAGCGATGGCTGGCTCGTCCACGAATGGTTGAAGAAGGCCTACGCGAAGGAACGAAAACCAATTTCGCAGAACAGCATCATCTGGCTCTTGCATCTAACAGGAAACGAAGAATATGTCGAGTTCAGTGCACGCAACGTGTGGTCAGCTCTGCAACACGCTATCAGGTCCGTCCTAAACCATGCACATTTCAGCAAAGTTCTAGAGCGCATTCTAGACCTTACCGTTGACGAACACGAAGCGGTCAGCCAGGATCATATCAATGCAATGGGCACTTGGGTAGCTCTTCGAGTCAGTGGAAGAGTACTTCTACCTATGCTCGTAAACGCCGGATCCTTCCTACAAATGAGAGGCTTTGACTGGATCAATGACGAACTGCCACATAAGCAGTTCCTGCAAGCGCTTCCGAACATCTACGCGGCGTGGTGCCGTGCAGTGATTGACGCTGTGGAGCAGATCGAAGCCTATATGCGAGAAGAGTTGGATGAATGCCTCGCTCAGCTCAACATGACACGCACGGCCTTCTTGGAGGCGATCTCGCATTCTAAAACTACCTCCGCCAACTTGCAGTGCCAAAAAAACGAAGAACTGGTATGTACAGCCTGCGGGAACGATTACACAACTCTCGGCAATGGCCTCGTGGCACCCGCCCGGATAGCTGTGACGGAGTGTGTCATGACTGGTCATGACTTCGATTGCCATTGCCAAGGTGTTACAAACACCTCGCTCCACACAGAGCCGCAAGACCTCCCGTTCTATAGCGGCTCATATCACGAGGGCAATGTCGATGCCGATCCATATGCTTTCTGTTTTAGCGAAGCTTCAGAGTCAGATGTTTTCTCGAACATAGCTACGTTACTGTATCGCGCTCAAGGAAGGGTCTGGCTTGGCAATTACACCATCTGGGAGCGACTCTGTGCAAGCTGCGTTTTGTCCAGGGAGCATTATATTGGCGAAGATGGTCTGGCCGCCGACTTCCCCCCTATTCCGAGGAGTTTCGAGGGTCTCCGTGCCAAGTATTAACGCAGCACAAGTTTGGACCGTTGTTTCCGTTGCTTTGAAGGGATAGTCGTAGTAAGGACGAAAAAAGTCGATGCCGGTGGAGATTCTCATGTCTCTGATGGCATTAGCCCGCCTAGCTTGAAAGGGTAGATCATAGAAGTAAACTTAAAATTGGTTGCCTTAGCCTACCTAGTGTGGGATAAGATAGCGTAAGGAGGGATCTCGTTACCGAGAAACTCCTCAAGCCGATATGTCTCGCAGTTAATGAGGCGCATTGCAGTGGTTGCGCTGCGTAGATTGTGGAAGTCAGCCTGCTAGCCCGCCAAACGTGATGAGCTGCGCCTAGCCAAGGCTCAGCCTCATGAATGCTCTGCTCACTGCATGATGACTGCACAGTGCATGTAAAGGGATGATTTTCCACTCCGAAAAGATAGAGGTCGCTACTATCGTTTTTTCTGTTTGGCTAGGGTCGTCTCAGCGAATGGTCGGTCGAAACTGACCGATCTACACCTTCTTGTTCAGTTAACACTGTGACGCCCAATGATAAGCAAAATAACGTCCGCGTAACAAGACGCGCACCCTGGCATTAGCCTGCACCGCCGCATTTTACAATGCTAAGGACTAGCTCAGCTAAAATGGCTGGACCGGATCAGATCCACGATTGATCCACGGGTGGCTGCAGGAACGTTAACGTTCAGTACATCGAAAAATGACCTCAGGAAGGGCCATGCAACCTGCAGGGAGCATTTCCCCTCAGCACCTCGTCCATGATAGCCACCGAGGTTTTCTTAGATACCTCTTGCTTTTGCGAGCTACATCGTCCTTACGGTCGCGCTACACTTTCCTCCTAGCCTGATATGCTAGGAGGTACAAAGAATACTGCGTAAACCTCGTAACAGTCCACTGTAAAAGAGATTTATTCAACGTGCGGAAGAGAAGATCAATGTGGGTAACTGCAGCTTGCTGAATAAGTGCTCCCGCCTTATTGGAGTGCGCTGGCCGTGCAGCGAATAACCTTGGCTGCATTTACCTGCCTAAGGCGGTAATAGTAAGCGATCTGCTGACTAGACTTTGGGTATATAAGCAAATCTCTTGTGGTTCACCTAGCTTGTCGCATATTAACTTAATGGGAAACAAGGGAAATACTCCAATCTCAGCATTTATCAATGTTTGTTTTCCCTGATGGATGAACATCGATGCAAGCATTGTCAACACGTTCTTCTTGACTTGTGCGACACGAGTCCAGGAGCCCTCCCTGCAGATTACACCATCCGGATAGACTGCAGGAAAAATGCCTCGACCTACATCCCAGCGGAAAGTTTCAGCAAAGTCGGTAGGGGTAAATGCGCTTTTCTCGACTTCCTTACGGACGCGAGCACTTCAGGTGAAGTGCGGACCTGGTCAGCATACGCGGGAGCGCGGCTTCGGTTTGGGGCTGAAAACACCGTCCTCTTCGCCTTGACAGCCCAGCCAGGCGAGTTCATGTTCGGAGCGCAGTGTGCTGGACCGAATAGCTAAGGAGAATGCAGATGATCCAGCAGCTAGGTACATCAATGCCCGTCCGATCAACACACAGACTTCGTCCGAAGAGACGTTCAAAGTTGCGCGAAAGTGGCTGCGAGCTTGCCTTGACTCGCATGAGGATTGCCGGCGGGACGAGTCGATTGCCGGCTTCACGCCCACAAGAGTTGTGGAAATATTGGACACAGCTCCATCATGGCGTGTTCGGATCTGTCGGCCCGCGGCTCAGGTCGACTACGTGGCCCTCAGTTATTGCTGGGGCGGTCCGCAGACAATGCTCACGACCACGACGGAACAAGCGTGGAACACGTCGCTTCCATGGGATGCGCTGTCTCAGACTATACAGGACTCGATTTACGTGAGCGCCAGGCTGGGTTTCAGGTACCTATGGATAGACGCTCTGTGCATCGTCCAGGATGATCTGACAGATAAGATGGGCGAGATTGCGGCAATGACGCATGTGTACGGGGCGGCGGCACTGACCATTGCAGCGTCCAGTGCATCGACGGCGAAGGAAGGATTCCTGCAGAACAGAAAGTTCACCGACTTCCCGAACCAGGTGTTCGCGCTGGCTATTCGCTGTCCAGATGGGCAAGTGGGTTCCGTGACCATGTTCCGGCCGCCGCCGAATACGCACCTGAGCGCAGAACCGTTGGATGGCCGCGGATGGACGTTGCAAGAGCGGCATCTTAGCAATCGATTCCTGGACTTTAAGACGCTCCAGTTGAGATGGAGCTGCAATACCATGCTTCTCAAGGAGGAACAAGGATATGTCGACGGGTGGGACAATGAGGATATTGCCGACGCAATCGCCCAAGTCGACGCGGTCTATGATGCAATGGGCACGTGGATGCGGATGATTTATGGATACACGCTTCGAAACCTGACCGTGGCGACTGATCGAATATTAGCAATCTCAGGAATAGCCGACGTACTGGGCCAGTGGATCGAAGGAGAATACTGGGCTGGGCTATGGGAGAGCAACCTGCCGCTTTGTCTGATGTGGCAATCGACACCCTCCGGATCGGAATCGACAGCACTTTCTCCTCGGCCGACAGAATATCAAGGTCCTTCATGGTCTTGGGTCTCGGTTAATACCATAGTACACTACGAACCTTTACCAGCTATTTTCGAAACTTGCGTTGAGGCCTTGGGGTGCGACATTGAGCTCGTAGCTAAGAGCGCAAAGTATGGCGCGGTAAAGAAAGCCCAATTATGTCTGCGCGGACGCACCAGGCGTGCGGTGCTACGGTACTGTCCTGACGTCGTCAGTCAGTACGAGCGGAAGTTTAAGCTTGATGCAGGTCTGGTGGAAGGCAACGCGTACGCTAGAGGAGATGCGCTGGAGGCTGAATTTGCCTCGCATTCTTCGTTAGCCATCAAAGTCCTTCTGCTGGAAGTTGTACGAAAAGTGAGGATGCTGAACAGCGCGAAGGGAGGGGGAGAGGCTATTTCCGAAGGGCTGATCCTGAGACAACTACCTTCACAGCAGTACTCCCGCGTAGGGGCTTTCGCGTTCTATACCGATGCAAAGCCGGGCCAAGAAGTACCCCAAAATATCTGGTTCAACGAATGTGACGAGGAAGTTTTGCGTCTCATCTAGTTTGGGTATATGGGCCGGGTCCTTATGTGCTGCAGTCTTAGGGTAACTCTTAAGCAGCGTCTTAGAAGGTCGTAGTACTTAGCCAACCTAAGACTATGTAAAGAAGTGTCTTGCGCGAGATGGGAGAGCTATACGAGCTTGGAGTTGTCAGCGAGAACTTCACACGGTCGAATAGAGAAGCGCTTGCGAGAACGCTATATGTCTGATGCTAGGTCGGATGAGCACGGCGAAGTGTCTACGGAAGCGCGCACGATGCAGGAGTGATGAAGTGAGAATGGAGAATGCGTGAACTGCCTTGGCCGGCACGACTGCGGCGCGCTAGCACGTGCACTGATGTCATCGCTCAAAATGCGTTCTATTGCGCTTCGTAATTCTACGTTTTGGTAAAAAAGGAAGACATGTAACCTGCTACCACGAGAGCAATCCCGATATTCCTTGTTATCATTCAGTTGTACGCCTTCCAGCTGTCGAGCGTGCGCTGCAGCTGTACGTTGCACGCAACATCAGACATACGTAACCGCTCCCCCGTTTTCCACTCCTATAGTTTCGACTTCACCTCCTCCTCCCTCCCCTTCAAGTTCGGATGCTGCGTGATGATCGGCCTCGTAACAGCAAAGAAAGCCGTTCCGCCTGACTTGGTCGAGAACTGGGCCTTCGAGCCCACATGGAAGAATGCGAAATCGCCCGCAACAAGATGATGCGTGACACCCGTGGCCTCGTCCAAGACGTCGATCTGGCCGTTGAGCACGTATTTGGTCTCTTCGTATGTGTACTGGGGGATGTTGCGCGTGGGCCCTGCTTGGATCCGGTAGAACCCTGAGGTCAGGTATGTCGGAGAGTCGGTGGTTTGGGTGCGGATGCTTGGGGAGAGTTAGATGGGTGAGGATGGGGTGACGACGGCAATGCAAGGAGATGATGGCTGTTGGGAGAGGTAATGGGAGGGGAGACGTACGAGTGGAAGTCTGCGACGATAGCGCTTTCGCCTGAGGGGATTGGGATGAACTCATGGCCGGCGCCTTTGATGATTGTGAGCGGGACGGGCCTAGAAGACACTTAAGAGGTGGTTAGTATGCAGCATTCGTGTTCCAACCGGACTCGGGCAATAGTGACGCCCGCACTTACTGTTGATTATTTGTGTTAATTGGAGAGTGGTGCCAGGAAGTTTAGGGCGAGGGCATCGAATATTTAAAGGACTTATGCTTCTGCTCGTACACTCCATACAAGCGGTGGTTCGCAATCTTCATGGCTCTTTTGTGGCTCCGGTTGCTCATCACTGCTTCTCCTCTTCGTGATATTTGTCTGCATGAGGAAAAGCGTGCCGGACTACCCAGCGTAGACAATCTGAACATATACATTGCTCCACACAAAAGTTAATCCACTTCCGCTCCACTATATTGACGACTAAGCTCGATGGAACGCTATTTCGCGTGCAGTAGTCGAGGTTCCACTTCGCAGGTGAAGGTACCTCAGAGCGGGAGAAGCGCGGAACAACGAGTGCGGCGCTAGGGCAACCGCCCAGCTGGTAAACTTCCGCATCAATGGAGTCTATAAAGGTCATGTTGTACTTCAGGTCGTATCTCATGGCGCTGGGAGAGGAGTCCCGAAGTGTGACCTACCTTGGCCTGCGCGTCGTCAGCGCGCTAGCACGTGCACTGATGTCCTTTCTTCCAGGTCACAAAGCCTTCGTCTGCAACACGTCCGCAACAACCCATCGAAGCATCGGCATCGGATGCCATCAGAGATGCTCCACCTGTGTATCTTTCGTGTCTACCTACTCGCTCACAGCGCCTCTGAGCTCAATGTTACTGCGCATTCCTCCGGCAGCCGCTAGTGCGACGGGTAGCGTGGGACTTGCACCAATCCAACGGCGACACCACCGGCGCGCAACGGCCGCGGGAGATCCATGAGCGCGTCGACATGTCGCACGACGCTGCGATGACTGCACGAATCTTCGACAGCAGAGAGCTTGCATCGCGTGTTTGCGACGTCTCCTTGTCGCATCGTCTCCGCTATTATGGGCGTTAATCCAGCCTTGTGAGGTCATCGACAAGGATTGTTGCCAGTTGCAGGCCGTGTCTGCACCCCAGAATCTTATTCTCGTCTCAACCCCTCCCGGACGTCGAGCATCAGCTGTCTTTCGTCTTCGCTCCCTCTATCTCATAATTTGTAGTACCTCATTTCTATAATTCATCCGCTACATTGTGCCTCACGACGCTTGCTCTTGATTGCTTACCCTCGGCTTTGTCTGCCATGTCCCGCCCCAAGAGCATGCCGGACTTCTCGGCGTTGATGGATGCGTCGACACCACTGTTTGAAGCACGCGCGCAAAATCGAAGGCAAACCTCACCCGTACGAGGACAGGGACATCCGCGGAAGAAGCTCAGCATCTCGCTGGCAGCCGGCCTGATCATGAACACGGACAGCCCGAAGGGTATAGCGCACCCAGGCTCGCCGCAGAAACAGAGTCTGGATGGCACCAGGGAGGAAGAGGAAGTCGGAGCGGAAGGCGGCTTGTTCCATGCGTATGCGCTAAAGGTATGGACTCACACTCCGCTACATCAATGCGGTGCATCCATCGAGGCGTGAAGCTGACACAGGTACAAAGAGTGACTTCACCAACTCCCCTCCTTATATCCTCACCTTTGCCTCAGCCGCTATCTGCACGCAATGGTGGGCTCTCGTTCAGCGCGAATACCCCGACGCCACCCGTCCCAGCCCTCAGCTTTTCGTGATGAAGAGCGAGGACCTCGACCGCATACCAGACAATCTGAGGTTCTATGGGCTGAGGCACAAGTGGTTCTGCACCGGACAAGACAATCTGTCAAACTCATCGCCAGTCATACCGCTGCAGAGCGCAGACGGACATGCTCTAGCACCCGTGCGACAGACAGCTTCGGAAAGGCCAGGCTCTTCATCGTCTTCATCCTCGATGGACCGGCTCGCGGAGAAGCTCGACAGGCTTGCGGGCGTTGTCGAGAGCAACGCGGAGCAGATCCATGCGTTATCCGTCGCTCAATCGGCTGGTTTACAACGAATGCAGGAGATTAATGAGACGAACACGGCACAAATCAAAGCGCTCGCCGACTCGCAAGCCAAGCTACAGGCGCTCATCGATCAAAACGCATCGCACTACATCGCTCTGTCGAATTCGTCGTTCCAAGCGCAGGAGCAAATCAAGAACATCCTAAAGACCACCGCTACCCAGATCCAAGGCCTGTCAAAGAATCAAGCCCAGCTCGCGAATACCTACGATGGAATGATGCGCGGTATCGACAACCTCGCATCTTCTGTTTCGCAGATGAACATTGGCTCAGCCACGTCAGAAACGTCGAGCGCCGTCTCCTCACCAATTCCCTTTCATGTCATGGGCAACCGCATAAGCCCACCGCCGCGAAAATTGAATAGAAAGATCAAGGGCGTGTGGTATGAGTACGACACTCCCTCCGCGCCCTCGCCGACTTCCTCGCCGAGAAGAAGCGTGGCATTTGCAGACACGCCACCGAAGAGCCCTGCTTTAACTAAGAGAGGCTGATCGAACATGGATCGTTCGTGCGCATACCCTTTCATGCTCGGTATTGCGTTTGCTGTCAGCTCCCTATAGCGTAACGGGAATCCTGTACTCTCGCTGCATAGCGGCCGTCAGCACGTACTCGATGCAGCGAGGTGACAGGCTTCGTCAAAATTGTGAATGCTCTGGCCGGTCAATAAGTCAGCAATGCCCCTAGAAATACACCCATCGTCATGAAAGCCGTCCCGCCGTTCATGGCAGCTGGTTCTCGAATACCTGAAGTCGGACTCCAATCAACGAGAGACGCCTATTGCTTGACGCTATTCGGTCGAGGATTGAAACCACACACGTCCATACCACGAAGTTGATTATTACCGAGGACGCAATGCTGGCCGACTTTGCACTCAGAAAACCTCAGCAAGATGCACCGGGGGATCTGGCAACAAACGAGACGGCGGGACTTCCCAACTTCGGATCAGCTTCCCATTCAAGTCCATCAGCTTTCACGTCTCCTTACGTGCCAACAAGATTATGAAACACTATCAATCCTTGCTTGTCACGATGTGAACGAAATGTGGTTGTCCTGGTTCTTTCATCTCAACAACGGTGCGCGCTTACAAACCCTGCGCTACCTCGCCATAGTCATGATGATCATGTGGAAGATGAGCCCTGGTAATCCCACTCCTTCCCCAAAACTCTTGTCCCTGATTCCGATGCTAATCATGTTGCAGACAACCCCGACAATTCAGAGTGGCTGGACTTTTACTACGGTCCCCCTGCCGCGGACCTCGTGAGGTGGAAAGATCTAGATCGGAATGTCGGACATGCTGGTTGTGAGAAGGGCTTTTGGATTGGTGGGGAAGGGAAGCGCCAGAGACAGGGGAGTTGTTGGTGGAAATGCTAGATCGGGCACTGCGCTACGGCCGTTGAGTGCCGTGACGCCGGGGGAGCTTGGCCAGGATGAATACGAGTGCGTTTATAATGCGATGGGTGGTATGCTGCATCGTCATTAGCTTTACGTTTTGGTCTGCATGAGGTCAGTTGGGTTCGGCGTCGAAGAGCTGAGCGCTTACGGCATGATGGAAAATCAACTCGACAGGGCAAACATGCGGTAGGATTCTTGGTGGCATATGCATTGCATGCGAGCATCGGGATGTTGGATTCCATATCATATGCATGCTGTAGCATCTTGAACAATAGAACAAGGAAAAGTTGATCAGAGTATAATTAGACAAGGTGACATGACAATGCCATTGCACTCAGATAGGACCGACTTTTTTCACAGTATTGTATGTTCAGATGTGTTGGTATCTTAGCCGAATTCAGAACCCATAGTTGGCTGCGAAGCTAGTATGAGACCCTTAGATAGCACACACTCTGCATGTAATCACCCCTCAATGCAGCGATAGGCCGCGAGCCATCCCGTTCTTTGCACTCCCAAGGCCAGCTCGTTTGAAGAATTAAGGATTATTGTACACATGCAACTCATTTCGACAGTAACATGCTGCGATGACTCTAAACGACAATTTTCTACGTGGTTTGCGCAAATGATAGGTTAAAAGCAAGAAAACTTGGACTTCTGCCTAACTGTTTCGGACACCAAATACACCAGACCAAGTTTAGAGTATGGATCTTTATTTATGGTATGTTTCTTCTGACAAGAAAATTTGAGAGGTCGAAATCGGCAGGGATTCGAGTATCTTATGTTTTAGATACGTCGAGTCAATGGCTCGACACTCTCGGGTGGGAGAGACACCACACCAATAGTCAAACCTTTCGAGTTGACTTCATCACTCGGTGTGGTTGGTTCAGGAGAGTCGGAAGTATGCGGTAGTAGGTTCGCACGCTTTTTAGCCACCTTGTCTCTGTGAGCGAGAAACGCTATGGTGCTAAAGACGATAATGTTAAAGCCTGCTACGACGGCGGCGGCACGATTGCCAGGAGTGACAAATGGCTGATGGACTTGCTGGAACCACACCAGTGGGATCCAGGCCATGAAAGTATCTGTACACAACTTTAGCGGGAACATCAAACGGCCCTTTTGATTATACTGACATTGGAGGGTGTTCATCGCAGCAGCTGTAAAGGCCCGCTGCTCGGCATTGTCGGAGATGATCTCTGCCATCCATGCCATTGTCAACGGAACCATACTTCCTCCAATGGACGATACGATGTACAGTGGCGCTCTGTGCGAGAAAGGACCCATGACGGGTGTCACAACCAGCAACGTGAAAACGACGATGGCAACCATGTTGGAGAACAGAATGACAGGCCATCGCCGCCCTCGAAGTGGGCCGTCAGAGATCCAGACGCACGTCAGGGAGTATACGGCCGTGAAAGCGTTTCCAATAGTTGGGTATTCATTCTGTCAACTACTGTAAGCATCAAGCACGCCTACGTTCGTAATCAGAGGAATGGAGTCAACGTACAATCTGCGCAACGGTATAGACTGGAGGTTTACCCTTCTTATTGTGTGCCTTGAGCCAGAACACAAACGCTGTAAATGGTTGGGATCCAAAAGGTTGCATCGTGAAGATAAGGGTAAATAGAAGGGTTTTCCAGCTTGTCAAGAAGCCGAGGAAGGTTTTGATGGTGTAAGGTTGGCCTTCAGGCTTGCGACCAGCTTTTGCCATCCTCTCTTGGGCAATTTGTATGTCCTGAAACACACTTGTCAGTTGGTGTCAGGGATTATCTTACTAACTTCAAGGACTTACACGTTCGGTAAAGATCCAGTTTGGTTTGGCGGTTCCTGGCGTGTCGGGTAGGAAGAAGTAGGCTAAGACGGCAATAGGCAGTGAAATGACACCGTTGATGACTGGATTGTTCTCGTTAAAGCTAGCCTCAAAATGCTCTTGCAAAGTTGCCACTTACTAAATAGCCATCGCCATCCAGCTAAACCAGCAGTGCCATTCATGCCGTTGTAGATACCCGCTTGCAAGAAACCACTGAAGATAGGCGCAATGGATACGGCGGACTGGAGGATGCCATTTCGTTTACCAAGCTCACCTTCAAGTACATGTTAGTTACTGATCCATGAAGGGGAATATGGCGACAACGTACGCTTGTTATACCAAGACCCGAGCACATAGTATAGAGCAGGCCAGTATCCCGCCTCGAAAAGACCCACGATAAAACGAAGTCCCAGTATGGCCTCATAGGACTTAGCACCGGCCAGGGCAAAGGTGAAGACCGTCCAGCCAATCTCCTGGAAGGGAATCCAAATATGAGCTGGGACGCGAGTCAGGATTATGTTGGATGGCCATTGTCCGACAATATAGCCAACTGTCCAAGAAACAACGATGTAGTTGTACTGGTTGCCGTAAAGATTGAGGTCTTCTTTCATGCCCGAGACAAAGGCATTCGTGATATTGGATGTGTCGATCCACTTGATCAGCATTCCGAGAGTGCCGAAGGTCAGAAGGGTAGCATCCAGCTTGAACAGAAATTTTCGTTCCTCTTTCGATGCGTCGGCAGAGTCCCATAGCCATCCTTTCCAGCTACGGGACGGCGTGGACGATGCGACGGATGGGGCTTTCTCAGCCATTGTCTGTGAGCGGGATGTGGTGAGGTGTCAACCACAAGAGAAGTATACCAAGACCGATCCAAAGTACTCGAGAATCAAGGCGGAAATGTACATAACATGCCATGCTTCGCCGTTGATTTAAGCTGCGAGTGTATATTGCTAAGCAAGCGCTTGATTGTGCTTATCTCGCTGTGGTGCACACTAGACACATTCGCAAGAAAAGCCCTGAATTCCGAACGAGTGGGTACCTAGGTGTTCCTGGGCTCTGGAACCTGGGGTTGTAGCCAATCCAGTTAGTTCGAGATGCAGCAGTAGCTTCAATGACACCATTTCCTGCAGAAATGAGAACAAAGAGAACTGCATGGTTTAACGATGCAACGCCGAATTTCATGATAAGAGAGCAAGGAATCAGACCATAGGGTGTGCTAAGGTGGACCAACACACAAGGAGGGGAATGATTGTGTTATGTGGTGATTGGCAATTACAAGGGCTTATGGCGTGACTGGCCAAAACTCCAACTCAAGATTTCCATTCGGCCGAGACTCGCTCTCGTCGAAAGCGAAACCGAGTTATATAACAACACAGTACTTTAAGATACTATTGCTATTGCCTGGAATTACAAGCGCCTGAGCGATATTCCTAAAGGCGCCCACAACGTCGTCATCATGCAACGCTTCTGTGAAACGACCTGGGACGATAGTTTTTGAAGAGCGCACCGTCTCTAGTCGCT
>TARA_R110002003_G_scaffold79_2_pt1 | contig 16771 bp, 21 predicted proteins | sample TARA_R110002003 | Tara Oceans TARA_R110002003 (sample SAMEA4396441) | marine metagenome | biome: Westerlies Biome; feature: [SRF] surface water layer (ENVO:00010504); material: water (ENVO:00002006), including particulate matter (ENVO:01000060) such as... | depth 5 m
ACGTCGCAAAGCTGCTAGTTGAGCTCTCGAAATCACAAGACGACGAGATTGGCGACGGTACAACGGGCGTCGTGGTGCTGGCGGGCGCACTGCTCGAGCAAGCAGCGGACCTCATCGACAAGGGCATCCACCCGATCAGGATAGCAGACGGATACGACCAGGCGTGCGAGGTGGCTGTCGCAAGACTGGACGAGATCAGCGACGAGATCCAATTCACAAAGGAGAACACCGAGCAGCTGTTCCGGGTCGCCAAGACGAGTTTGGGCAGCAAGATCGTCTCGAAGGCGCACGACCAGTTTGCAAAAATCGCCGTGGACGCCGTACTCTCCGTTGCGGACCTCGACCGCAAAGACGTCGACTTCGAGCTCATTAAGGTGGATGGCAAGGTTGGAGGCGCGCTCGAGGACACGCTTCTGGTGAAGGGTGTCATAGTAGACAAGGACTTTTCGCATCCGCAGATGCCGTCGGAGGTCAAGGACGCCAAACTCGCCATTTTGACTTGTGCGTTCGAGCCGCCGAAGCCCAAGACTAAGCACAAGCTCGACATCACGAGTGTCGAGGAGTTCAAGAAGCTTCAAAATTACGAGTCGAACAAGTTCACCGAGATGATCGAGCAGATCAAGGCCACTGGCGCGAATGTGGTCATTTGTCAGTGGGGCTTCGATGACGAGGCGAACCATCTCCTGCTCACAAACAAGCTACCTGCTGTACGGTGGGTCGGTGGTCCTGAGATTGAGTTGATTGCAATCGCCACAAACGGACGTATTGTACCGCGGTTCGAAGATTTGAGCGCGGAGAAGCTAGGCAAGGCTGGCATCGTCCGAGAGCTGACCTTTGGCACGACAAGGGACAAGATGCTGGTCATCGAGGAGTGTGCCAACACCAGAGCTGTTACAGTCTTCGTAAGAGGCAGCAACAAGATGGTATGCCAAAACTATCGTTGCCAGACAAGGGCGACGGTTTTCGAACTGCCCAAGATAATACGCTAACTTTTCCAGATCATCGACGAGGCCAAGCGATCATTACACGATGCCCTCTGCGTCGTCCGCAATCTAGTACGAGACAACCGAATCGTGTATGGAGGCGGTGCTGCAGAGGTCGCATGTTCGCTCGCAGTCGAAGATGCGGCGGTCAAGGCAAGTCTCGAAGTGATCGTCATGCTGAACACATCTAATCTCTACTGCAGAGCCCTGGTCTTGAGCAGTATGCTATGCGCGCCTTTGCAGAAGCGCTAGATGCAGTGCCCATGGCGCTGGCCGAGAACTCCGGTCTAAGTCCCATCGAGGCGCTGGGCAACATCAAGTCCCGACAAGCTAAGGAGAAGAACACAAGGTTAGGTGTTGACTGCATGCAGACGGGAAGCAACGGTAAGTTCAAGTCTAGCACCCCCTCACTGTGGATCGCACTGCTTCCTTCGATGCACCATTATCTGCACCTCGCTTGTTTCAATAGCGACACGTATTTTCTTTTCCTCTCACCGCCATCATACACACACGCGGCGTGGATCACTGTCGGAAACGCATGGTTACGCCGTCCCGTGGTGCATCCACTTCCCGCGTCAGCGCCTCCACGGGATGTCGCACTGTACCCCCACGCATCATCTTCGTCTCGCGATATCCAATGTCGCAACCACGACGCGAGATGAGGTGGATCACACGCGCGACGGTGCCTGCTTTTGATTGCCCCTTCTTGTCTTTTACCTGGTCGGTGGCTGAAGTTGCCTTGAACCTGTGCTAATGTGGCGTCCTTGCAGATATGAAGGAGCACTTCGTCATCGACCCCTTGATCTCGAAGAGGCAGCAGCTGTTGCTCGCTACACAGTTGTGTAGAATGGTTCTCAAGGTACGTATCATTCGTGTATTGTATTGTGGCTATTTGTTACGCCAGCTCACACCCCATCCCTTCCCATGTCTGTGCAACCACCCTTCCGCATCCACCCCTTACACCTGAAATCTCGCACGTTCGAATTTCGTGGAAGCGGGGAAGCGGGTGGCCAGGCGCATGCGGTGTCTTCGCACGTTACACGCGATGGACGCTATACGTTTGTGTTACCGCATCGTTGGCATCGAACGGACCTTGCTTCCCGCCCACATTCTTATATTCCTCTTGCGCCGAAACCCGATGCTAATCCTATCCCAGGTCAACAATGTCATTATTGCCGGAAGCGAAGACAACGAGTTCTAGACGCCACGCCGGCCGCGAGTACGGCCAGACTTGCACTGCACAGGTGTCACGCTACGCAGCATCGCCACACCGACCTTCGCAGTAGGTCGAAGTGCGCTGTAGGAGTTGGTCGAAGAGCGAGGACATGGTGAAGGCCCAACAAGCTATATACCACATAGACGAAGGAATCAATGTAAAAGCATGAGCACAATCACGCTATGTACTCGGCATGTTGTCTCTTGTGTAACATGCCCTGAGTGACACTCATCCGCATCCGACCCAGTTACCAGGAGGCTTTTGCGCATTTCCCTCGGGACGGAGACTGGCAGGTCGACTGCAACTCTCTTATAACTGCGAAGTGCGTCTCCTAGCGGTGTTCTGGCGTCCTGTGCATCCAGCCTGTTCTCCACCCTCAATGATTACTTCCGTGGTTGCCGCGCTGCCCCAGGCTGTGGATGTGGAGTAGATGCTGTACAGATGCTAGAGATTCTGCAGTTGGCTCGTGCGAAGTGATGGGTGGATATGCGGATGACATTCGAGAAGGCTTGGACAGTGCGTCTATGAGTCGTTCCATCGAGCATATTAATAATCAGAGAGGTGGGAGTCGTGGCGAGCATCCATGATGTTTGGTAGATGTGCATTCATATCCCCAAGAAAAAAGAAGAGCGAGCGAGTAATCCTACAAATAGAGAGAGAGTGTGTGTGAGCACAATGCGGTTCAAGGTACGTTGAATGCAATCGAAGCTTTTTGTTTCGTTCACGATGGATGATGATGAGGAGGGGAAAGTACTATTCTTCCAGCTCATGCTGAAACGTATATGGAGTCCGTACTTGCAGTGTATTTGTGCGCGGCCGCTATGTACAGTCGCGCCTTGGGATTCATCGTCGTGAAGAGGTACGGGTTGATGGCTTATATTTGACTTAACGTAGATGGTGAGTGATTTTGGCACACTGTTTATAGCCACGTGTCTATGCAGTGCATACTCCAAGCTCTATCCGCAGTGTTCCTCGTGTGTCACGTTGGTATACGTGAAGGCACACAAGTGTTTGATGGCGTTGTTACAGCCACGCGTCCGATTTCAGAGACTATACAAGGGCGAAGCGAATAGCACGTGTTTTCGTACTTCACTTCCTTCCTCGATCCAAATCCACAGACGGCATCACACCACACCATCTCCGCACGTATCAAAACATAACACGGTAACATTACCACCCATCCCATGCTGCCATGGCCACGCCAACCATCAAAGATCTTCTCACGTCTCCACCGACATGGCCCACTTCCCGCACCCATCTCATCTCATCATGCCCACCCACACCGTTCCCGCATGTTCGCTTCACTTGGCACATGTTCACACGGCGGACGAACCATGCAGCCACACAAGACGCAGTTGCCGTTCCAGGCGCGGCGCAGCGTGTTCGCGACGAGTGTCAAACGCGCCGGACCGACATGTTTCTAGATAGTCTACCACGTTGTAGGCGTTCCGGCGCACTTGCCGATGCATTGCGTGGCTCGAAACGCCGACACGACCGGGTTTGTCAGAGCGCGCCACATCGAGTCGTGGAGCAGGGGCAAGTGGTTCGGGGGGGTGTGAGGAGAAGTTTTGCGCGTGGGATGCGAAACCGTTTTTTAGCGTGCCGCGTGAGTTGGAGGAGAAGAAGTTTCTTTGCAATCCGTGCGGCGTTGCATTTCGCCATGTTGCATGTCCATACACCTACTGTACCTGTAGATGCGCGTAACCGTAGTCTTGCCGCAAGTCTTTTACTAGCCAGTGAGCGCGGACGCACATGGCCGGCCGACTGCGAAGGGAAGGGTGTGAAGGGCCTCTCCGCATGCATTCGGCGAAGCGCTAGCATGGCGTGCAGCAGAGCCGCACCTTAATCGCAGGCACTTCGGCGATGGAAGCCGAGTAGAACTTTCTTCGCATGCTACCGTACTCCACTCGGCATAGCTACCGTAGAAGACAAGGAGTGGCGGTCAAGCCCAACGGTGGCTCAGCGACGCGCAATTCGCCCATTGATGTGTGCTTGTTGTGGATACCGGGAACGTGCAGGTGCAACGCCAATGGTCTAGATGCGTGGCTGGAGAACGAGGAGGTTCAGTGTGCGGGACATGTCGGAATGGGCATGAAGCTTTTAGAACAGAAGTGGAGAAAAGAGGACGAGGAGTGGAGAAAGGGACGGTGGTTCTCGTGCGCGGAATGTACGTGCGGATAGAAGATCTTGGATACGACTCCACTTGAGACGCGGCGGCTTTCCTGCTTGCGGTATGATCTAGCCTGGAGATTGCAGCGAGCACTTGAAGAAAAAGAAAAAGAACAATAAATCTGCGTCCAAGACTCTGTTTGCTGAGTCGAGTGCGTAGTTCAGGTACCATGGCAGCATTGGGCAGCGCTCGGCACGCATTTCTTTACCAAAGTAACTTGTCAGCATCAGCACGTGAAAACGGCCCTGCATGCGGAACAGCCACACTCTAACTCTGCCCCTCCACACGTCCCGTCCCAACAAATATCCAACGAAAATCTCCATCGACGTCAGCTGCCCGCAGCAAGAAAATGACGGAGGCGCTTCGTATTGCGTCTCTGGCGTGATTCGTAGATTTTTTCACAAGCATCGCATGCATCCGAAGTGTGCGCGTCTCCTATAACCCAGCTTCCAGATCGGGTAACCCAGCCTCAACTATCTATGGTGTGAACAAGCTTCGATGCACGCCGGCTCCACAAGACCGGGAAGGCCAAGGGCTTCTAGAAGGGTTATGCGCAATGATGTTTGCAGTAGGTGGCGACGGTGCTGGTGGATGGATTTAGATGCAGGGTGGAGACGCCAAGGATGGGATGGATGGGTGTTGTTATGGGAATAGTCCGGTGATGGTGGTGGGATATTCCCGCTGGCGGTGGGGTGGAGTTTAGTTCTTCAGCGCTGCCCATGGTTCACGACGACGCGTCCCGTACCAACCTTCGAGCTTCCGACAGTCTGCCCGCGAATTCTTGCGGCGTGGCCTCACTCACCTTCCCACCTAGACCAGTCAATAATTCCAATTCCAATCACAAGACTAATTTCGACCTGTATCGTGCACGTGGTGTGGTATCGAATGCTTCTTCCCGCATTTTTCCGCAGTTTACCCACGGCTTACCCATTCCGTTCATCCAAGCATGTGATCGCCATCAGTCCCGTACCTGCATTTCGCGTTCCCAGCATCCGACGTCATCCCCGCCTTGTGACCACATCGTCCCCGGATTTGATCCTCCGGGGCTCCGCAACCCCGTCTGGCATATGGGCGATGCATACCATTCTGCGATCCTTAGGCACCATGATCGTCGCGTGGGTGATCTATCGCCGATGTTTGGGACTGGGTTGGATGGGGTGGGTGTTCGTGTCGAGGCTTGATGACGCATGAAGCTGTTTAGCTGAGATGGAGAGATGGAAGATGCGGAGATGTGATCCCGATACGTAAAAGTATGCGGACGAACTTCACCATGACCCTGGTGCAAGGCATTCCTTACCAGATCCCACTATATCTTGAGTTGCGCCGCATTAGCAGGGATGCTTCTTGCGTCTGGGGTGCGCAAAACTCAGGTAACGGTTAACGACAACGAGGAGCTAAGTCAACGTCCTGGGGACAGTCTCGTGGTCAAAAAATACCAGGATGAGGCATGTTGATGTGCTACTGCCGCAAACATCTCCCGGCCTAGTTGCCCATGTTTTTGTTGTTGCTGACGGTGGTCGGATCCGCACCCTGGAGGATAATTCAGGCAAGACGTCAGGTAAATGTCGTAGGTCATAGTGACACTGAGTCGAGCCGCTGTACCATATTACTGAAAGCGCATATTGTGCGGTGATAAGCCGGGGATGTGAGATGAAGATCCTGGACATTGGTACCCGGTACCTTCATAGCGACCGGGAGGCTACTAATGCGCGCATGTGAAGCTGCAACGCCCGTTGCGGATATAACAATATCATCGTACCATTGTTTGTCCTCTCGGCAGCGGAAAGGTGCAGCTGCATGTGCGACCGATAACGTCCGAGCCATGGTCGCGACAAGCCTTCCCAAGGTCGGGAATCGCTTCACATGTCTCACAGCACCACTGCTTCCCCTTAGCCGAAGTACGGGCTGACGTCGTTGCACCCCTCGTCTCAATCCTCCAGTCACGTCACAGGGCAGGAAAGCCGCATGTTCGTAGAAACTTTCTCCTCCGCGAAAGCTCTTGCTCACCATTGCCGTTGCGAGGCGTTCTCGGCGTGCAAATGTACAAGGGTGCGTCGCGTGGAAACACGGCCTAAAACGGAAACATGGCGTTAGAGTTTGCGGGGAAGCTTACCCATCTCGTAAACCAGTGAGCCGATGCCAGCTGATCTGACGACTCGTCGTGAGCTATAACGGGCCCGATTTCGATAACCGCGAAGGGTCTGTGTAAAGAAACATGAAAGAAAACATGGCGGGAGCGAGCTTCGAAATGGACGCAGCATGCAAACTGCTACGCCAATGGTACGCTTGCGGCTTACCTGCGGACAGCGCACCAGATGCGACTTGTGATGGAGACTCGGGCAACCGTTGTGACACGAGACCACGATAGCTAGATCATCTGTATCAAACGTGTTGTGAATACTGATGTGTTGTCATGATGAATGATGTCATGCATCGTGACCTGGTTTTGCCATGTGGTGCTGCACTGTTCGTATGTGATGCACCGGCCGCTGCCATCGCATCGAGTTACAGTTCGGGTGCATGCGATGCACTTGTGAAGGCAAGCCGTGGTTGCTTGATGCAGTGGAGTGCTGAGCGGCTTGCAGTATGTATGGATGCCGGCACTGCGTCTGCCGACAGAAATAGCCTCCTTCCTTACCTGGGATGCGACAAGGACAAGACTGTTCACAGCCCACACCGTCTTAGATATTACGATCGGAAGCTTCACCATTGAAGATGTGCAAGCCCGTCGGCCCGTGTTGTCTGCTTGCGGGAAGTTTCCCGGAAATTTCTCCTCTGCACAAGCATTGGCGGAACTGATCCTCGCCGACGAAGTGGCTTGTCCGGACTTTCAGATCTAGTAGCATATGACGCAGGCCCCAGAAAGTCTGGGGTAAAACGTGGCAGCGCGACGTACCTCGGCAGCTTGTGTCGGGTAGATGAAGCCTAGGTACTTACCGACGCGTCCTAACGACCTCGAACCCATGTGAACGAGGATGAATGTGATTCCATATTGTCATATGATTTGATGGTCAGGACTGCATCAATATGCGTGGTGTGGAGAGTGTGGTGAGGGCTGGTAGGGCTGCATTTGAGCTTGGCGCATCGAGATATGACGTGGATCTTATCCCAACACCGAGCAGCTGGTACTTGACGACCGGTGAAAAGACGAATCTACCTATCCTATGAGCAGCTATTGAAGAAGACTGACCTTTGCATGCCACCAGATCTCAATGACAGGTCAATCGCATCGCGGCTACCCTCGAGATCCTCGCGAGTAGTGCGTTGTCAACGCCCTGACCAGCGTGTCGGTCCGAGAAAAGGTAAAGACCTCGTGGCCAATTCATATTCTCAATACCAAGGCGGGGAACCGAGACAAGAGCCAGGATGGTCTGGGGTAAAGCGACGTAATTGTTGTTGTGCTGGGGTAGTCTGGTTGGCGTAAAGCTAAATGCCACTTTGCAGGCGACATCCCGACAAACTCACCGTTTTGTTATTGTGCAGGTCGGAATGGCTCAAGGCCGGGAATTGCGTCTTGCGACTCGCGCACCAGAGCATGTCGTGTGAGTGATGTTTCGAGGCTCGAGGTAAGCACGCACGGCACGGTCCTGTGTGAAAATGCATGCACGTCTGAAGCCATCGATCTGTTTTCCTCGACCTGGCTTCGGTACTGGTTCTGTGGCCGTGGGGTGCCGACCTGTGCAACGCTTGAGCAACAAGACAACACCCACCTGATATGACGTCCTGCCGCATCAGGTAAATGGAGCTACAAGTGCTCACCGCTAGCGATAACCAAACGCAGCATGAGGACAAAAGGGATGATAAGGATAGGACGGCAGTGTAAGATGAAGGAGAGAATTCGATAAACAGACAGGCAACGGTTACCTCCCGCGGACGTGTTGTCAGTAAGCCTCTGACCTTGGCGATGATGTTTGGTACGCTGAAACAACACCGACGAAGCATCCCGTAATGCAGGAAGTATTGATGATACGCTGGCGTCGTGTGGTGCTCTGCCGCGAGGCAATGGGATGTCTCTCCACGCCCATGATTTGCAAGCACGACATGATGGGGCCGGTCTCGATGGCTTGATCTGCGGATTGGTGGTGCTTGCTGCACGGCGGCAGTTGACAAGTCCACCAAGGAAGGCTGCCGTATCGTGACCTCTGGCGATGCAGACATCGGTATCCTGAGACGCGCAGCCGGGCGCCAGATCGACATCCAGTGCATTGGTGAAAGGAACCATACATCACCGAGTCGCCAGTTCGTCTCATGAAAGGTGTGACCATTGCAGGACATGTGACGAGCGGCCCCCACGGGTACGACAAATGGAGACGCAAGGTCGGAAGATTTGATGACGGGAAGCCCTCCACAGCCGCCGGAGGATACGATATCACAGTCACAGGACGAGGGCGTAAGCGTATTACCAGACGTCTATCCTTCAATTGCCAGTCCGCCTCCCGCGGTGGCGGAGTTCCTTGTACATGAGGCTGAAGCATCTCCCACTCAGGTGCAAGAGAACTTTCAGATGACCCTTATGCAGGCGCTAAGATGCCAACGCATCGACCTCCAGACCGACTGTGTCGCGGGGTAGCGCTGCGGGTGCCTGATGCAGCGTCGCGGAGTTTCGGTGGTCGCCGTTTGCATGGATGACTGTTGTTTTTAGATCTGGTGATCAGAAGATGAGCAAGAGAGTCGCAAATAGGTCGCGCTGAGTGAAAGGCTGCTGCGACAGCGTTTGGGGTGTGCGCTGAGGTGAGCCCGTGCAATCTGGGGTAATTGGTGCTGAGTGGCAAGGCAGATGGGCAGATGAGGGAGATAGGCGAAGCCGTTGCGTGCCCGCAGTCAGCTGGTGAGGCTTGCGTGGAGGTTGAGTGATGCTGATGCACAAGAGGGGAGAGCCTTGCCAGGCGATGACCAACAACAACGCACTCGAATCGATAAGATGGCCCTGGCACCTATGACGCGTCTCTAGCCATTGTTGCATCCGGGCACGAGATGGCGCGGTCGTCAGACTCAATCATCCCATGGCACGCTGAAACATGGCGGGAGCGGGCGTGATGTATGCTGCGGTGGTGTTGAGTTTGCAGCCCGAGTCATAAGGCTGAACGGCCGCTGCAGCTCTCGAGTCTCGACGGTGCTCCCACGCCGCGCGACGGAACGCAGATGCGCTCGCCACGCTGCACGTCGGCGTTCTCCTGGTCAATAACACGCAAGGATGGTCTCACGAGGGCGGCGCCTCCATCCTCCACATGCCCTTGCTGTCGCTCCCTGTGATGAGCAGAGCGTCACCACTGTGCAGGCCAGGCACACTGGCAAAGGTACGTCAAGGAAGCCGGGCCGAGGGAGAGGCTGGGCAATAGCCGCGAATTGAACCCAACTTGTCACTGCCCAAGGCATATTGGCCGATCCACGTTTCGCATATTGTCACAATAACATCTGAAGCCAAACTGCCATCGTGACACGCACAACGTGCTGTCGAGCAGTCAACCTGCGGCAGATGTGCAACGAAAATAAAGGTGATCGCTACAGTGTCTGCGCCTTCCGCCATTGGTGCTGTCCGGCGCTGCATGGGGGCGTGCATAAGCGCCTGCTCGGCACCCAACTATGCTGAATGATTCAGAAGAGCGGTAAAGAAGCCTGCTAAACGCAACTGGCTCTCGTAACAAGCGTGCGTCTTGTTGGGACGTTTAACCCCGGAGCCAGCTGACAGGACGAGCAAGTCGACGTAGCCTCGAAGCAACGTCGGCCTACTGCATCTGCTCACCGGCCCTAGTCACAATCACCACGAACCGCATGTGGAAGTCCAAATTGAAGAATCCGCTTTTATCATTAGGTACCTAGCTCATTACCTGCATCTCATGCAGAGGTAATTCTGTCGTCGTCGGACGCTTTGCAAAGCCGTCCCATGCCGGGGTATAATGGCTCGGCTGATGAGCCCGATAATAGTACAGTGCAGGTATTAGTACAGACCAAGTCGAGAAATGCTTCTCGACAAAGAAGTCCGACCCAGATCACCCAGGCGTGAGCCGTGACCTTCTTGGAGCTAATCAAACCACCCTGTATGGCGTGGTAAGGCGCATGAAAGAAATTCGTAGCCTCGTGGGCAAACAAAGCCCAGAATGGGTTTCAGAGTATTTTCGGAAAGTCGTTACCGATGGCCGCCGCTCAGTGTCGTTGCACTGGCGGATGTAGAAAACAAATAATCACAAAACGCCATTGCCCAATGCCGTTCGAAGATGCCGCTAAAAGTGCAAATGTTGATGAAGGGAACAATCGCATCACCATCCTCGCTCATGATACTCCGCCAATCCATGGGAATAGTAGAGCTGGTCGTTGAAGGAACTATTGTCTTTCGAGGTATCCTTGAAATGTGTAGTGTTTTGTTGTGCATCAGCTTGCATCCCTGCAATGTTGCTGGTGGTGGCTGCCCGGCGAAGGGCTGGAAGGGAGATGGCGCTCTGCTGGCGCTTCGCTACAGCATTGTTCGTAGCATTTTTCTGTTGACGTTCCCATAGTAGGTTCTGCCTGAGGCTCGATGTCAACTCAGATTGAAGCATGTTGCGACGTGTGGTGCGAGGCGACATGGCTGGTGGGTGCACATTCGATGTGGTCATGATGATGGGCTTTGATCGGGGGACCTGGGCTCGCATCATCAGACCTTCCTCTTGAGGTGAGTTGCCGGTAGAAGGTCCGTTGGGTGTAGTGGTCCGGGACCGTCGGATGGCTGGCGTTGACCGCGAGGCTGCGTTCTGTAAGGCCTGTGCGCGGTCACCTTCGTGGAGTGCCGTGGTGAGAAGGGAGCGGCGAGACTGGAGGTTCGGCTTCGAGTCAACGCGCTGGAACAGGCCGCCCTCTCGAAGGCTGGCAGGGCCGCTGTCCTCGTTGTCGTCATCGTCTTCCCACTCTTCTTCAGAGTCGTCCTCCTCGATGGCGCTCTCGTCGACCTCCTCTTCACTGTCACTTTCAATGGCGCCCTCGCTTTCTGAGGTCATGTCCTGGTAGGTGCGGGTGCTGACTTCCTGCTTGAACGACGTGGTCTTGCGCATGGGCGGGGGCTTGCGGAGGTTCTCGGTCAAGGAACTTCGCTGCTTCAATGAGTACGCCTCAAACGAGCTGGCTGCGTCCTCGTCCGATGAGCCACCGAGGGTGAACATGGGCTGCTTCTTCTTGCCGAGCTCGAGCTTGGACGGCGGCGGCCGGGCAACGAAGCTAGCCGAGGACTTCAGGATCGGGGTCGGGTTCAGGTTGGTACTTGAGCGGATTGATGTCGAGATGTGGCCGCGCTCAAAGCCACGGACAACGCTGTGATGGCTCATATCAGTGGAGGCGCTGGCCTCGGAGCCGACCGGAGGGCTCATTGGCTCGCTGCCCTGGGTAGTCGCAACGGTGGAAGTCGATGACTCTGGGATGCGGCGGGCGGTCGTAGGTGGTGAAGCTGGACGCGGTGTCATCACCTCGGCAGGCGTGGGCTGCGGGACGATGGGCGCGGCGAGCTGTGGAGGCAGTGGCGAGAGCGGCTCGAGGAACTTCTTCTCTTGTATCGAGTTGACGACCTTCTCCAGGCCGATGGGGGTCATGTGCTTGCCGCGGGCATGGCTAGTCGCGGAGTCGTGGCGGCGAATCTCGGGACGCGGGGCGGACGTCGAGTCGGATCGGGAAGTCGTGGTGATGGCGCTTTCCAGGTTGGAGTCATCAGAGGCGACGCTTGTCGACAGCTCGGGCATCTCGGCGGGCAGCTGGCGCTCAAACGACCACTGCGGCGACACGGCGTTGTCGGGCTGGCAGCAGAACGTCTCGCGCGACCACAGCCGCCACGCCATGTTCTCGTAGCGCTTGCCGTCTTCCATGGCGGGCGAGCAGCGTGCAAAGACTGCATTCGTGTTAGTGGGCGAGCGGGCGTAGGAAGCCGCAGCTCAACTGCACTCACCAGACCAGAGGCCGAACAGATTCTCCGTGTTGCGCGTCTCAATTGTGCGCATGGAGCTGTGCTCGACTCGCACGATCGGGCGTGAGGCGTGGAGCGGCATCGTGGGCGGGCGTGGTGTGTCGGTGCTGGGTGGGTGTATATGGAACGGTTCCGCTTGCGTCGGGGACGGTGAGGTCGCGATTGCGTCAACGGGATCAGCAGCAGCCAGCAGTCAGTGTGCCGGCGTTACTACAGCTGTCTCGGATACATGGGAGCAGCGTGTGTATGGCGTGGTGGTGAGGGTGAAGGTCGCTGTGTGGGAGCGTCGCAGTGAGGTAACCAGCAGTGCGCCGAGGTGGGAGTGGATCTGGGTATAAAGGCTGGCCGTCTGGCGCAGTGATGGTGGCCGACAGGGGTGTTCCGCCAACACGGGCAAGTGCCAGGTCGACAGGGAAGGAGCGGCGCACACACACGCCTGGCCCAGCACCCCTGCACGCCCGCACCCTTGCACGCCCGCACCCCTGTCCTCCTTCCTCGCCCTAAACAGGCCAATTCTCAGTAACCTCCGGAGGCTTCCCGGCAGATTGCACGTCCACGGCCTACCGCTCTTTGACGGCGCCTCTAGTCGTCCACAGTGGTCGCGGTCAATACGCCGCCTCCACTGGCTCGCCGCGCAGTCTGCGACGTCTCGCGGCCACGGCGGCCCCCCGTCCTGGCGCTCGCAGCGATCACACGAAGTGTCTCTTCGCGCTGCGACAGACGCATGCAGACCCAGAGCCTGCCGCCACCAGCGCTGCGACTGAAAGCGTCGGCGCCCGCGTGGCTCGGAGGCCCCAGTGCTGGTGGTCTGGGCGTGGGGAGCAGGAGCAGCACATGATTCTCCTCCCAGGCCGTGCACAATCAAGGTTGCACTTCCAGAACCCGCGTCGAAAGAGGCTGACTCGCAACTTTGGGCTCTCGTCTCCTGTCCATCACTTCAATTCGCGCACACCGTCGCCCCGAGCCCGTCTGCGCTGACCAGCTGCTGCCGCTGCCCTCTGCGACCGCGATGTGACTGGGTGCGAGCATCCCGTTGACCCTCGCCCGCGTGTAGCACGCATGCACGTCACCTGAGCAGCGGAGAATACGTTACGTTACAATACCGCTGTGTCAGCGAAAACCGCAGCAGATCTGCGCTGCATGTGATGCGAGGTGCCAAGCTCTCATTTGTGCTGCGCCCGAAGCAGTCGAGCCCTCGGCCTACGTTTCTTTTCTCCTTCTCGCGACGACGGACCCCACCCTTGCTCCACGTCCAGCCAAGTGAGCGCCTGTGGTGGCCTCGTCGGCACTCTCGCGGATTGCCGCTGCTGCGGAGTCTTGGACCCTGACGCCGTCGCATTGCTCATATTGACCTAGCGAGCCTCACCATGACTGCGCGACGATCTGGGCAGCATTGTCTCCAATTGACAGCCCCCGTTCCGCTTGCGCGCTGCGCGCTGCATGAGGCGGGCATCACGCGTCCTCGACTTCTTCCGCTGTCGGTCAAAAGCAGCCTCTGCAAACGCTGATGACACGACGCTTCGGGTTCGGGTGGCCCTCTCCGCCACAGTACTGTGCTCTATGGTAGATTCTCCGGCCGCCGCAAGCCACTGCGGTTCCTCAGGACACTGCTACCACGGCTGCCTGCCATTGTTCGCTAGGTTTCGCTCTGCGTTGGCCCTCGCATGGGGAAATCATGGCACGAGGGACAAGCCCGGTGGCCACGAAGGCTAAATGGGGTCTATTCTCGACTTCTGAGACAGTCATTCCCCAGAACCGCAGCTTCAGAGTTTGGGGTAGCGAGATGTACCCCGCTGGATTTGCGCACTGTGCTCCCACTGCCGTGTTCGAGTCTATGTGAGAGGGACAGTTCTGCTACGTCGAACCATTACAAGGCAATCTCTCGAGGTCATCTGGAGGCTGACGTCGAATCACAGAGCCGCAAAAGCATCATGTGCAACAAAACATCTTTGCCATATGCGGCGTGATTACTTGTTTCATGAGTTGTACAGCGAAAATCATTGTTTGACCAGGTAATGCTGGATGTTCTACGTGGCACCCGGCAACCAAGAGCCTGTCTTCTATTCAGCTTCCGTACTTTTCATCGCAACCACGGCCCGCTTCTAGACTCCGTCAGCACCCGTGACCGATGCTGATACTCACCAGTTCAAAGAGACTTTACTTTTGATTTTCATTTACTCCTGTTGCGTGCTTTAGGCGAAGGATTCGCGGAACCATAGAGGCTCGTGACCTGAGAGAACTTCGCCGGACCGAGGGCCCGGAAGAATCCGCTTGCCCAACTCCACGAATATCCGGCAACCTCCAGCCTCACGATGCGGAGTCGGCGAAGCGAAACGTCAGACGATCAGGTGTAAGTGCTGTCGAGCATATGAAAGAGTATCCTCGGTTGGAGAGCGTAGTGGAGCAGGCTCGATGGCGATAGTCGCGGCCAGCGCCCTCTCCATCGGACTGCGAAGGACCGCGTACACAGCACCGGAAGACCATTTCGCTTCCCCGGAGTGCAACCTGCAAGCTCCCTATAAAGCCTGTTAGCTGCGGATCTGGGGCATCCCTTACTCTCGTGTCACCGTAAGGGTAACTTCGTAGGTCTACATTGTGTCACAGATGCGTGTAGCCAACAGGACACGGGTACACACAGAACGCACTGGGAATGCAAACTGGCGACCCCCGTGGCATCGTAAAGCGCTTCCACCCAAACGAAGTACAGTGGAGGCTCCTCGCTGCGGTACCTTTTGGCCAGGGCACGCACTCATGGGCGATCAGGACGTTCAGTCGGTTCTTCTGTGTATCATTATCGGCAATGATTGCTTTTTCTTCGTTACGCCCTGGGTCGTAACATAACATAATATTGAACAGTACATGTCGATCTCATTTCGACGAACGGGCAGAATGAGCGTTCGTATCTGACCCACCCGCATCTCGCGACTCATCTTCGCAACGTTTGGGCCCGACGATCGACTGTGCGTCTAAAAGTTGCGCGGTGCATGGTTGCGACCGCATGAAGAACAACTCGCGCATTCGTTCAACTCCGTAGCACACCCATCTCGTGGGTGCGACCTGCGCTGCGCAGTACAGTACCACGAGTGCGCTTCGCCCCCGCAAATGCAGCTGAGCATGGGACACGATTGCACCCACGATGGCGGCGTGACTGTGCCACCCTGCCGGACACTTGGCTGGGTGCCAAAGGCCCGAGAGCCTGGGTCTGGCGTCCAGCGTAAGCCCGTTTTGGAACGGCAAGAGCGCGGAAGCATCCCCATCTGCACGAGTCGCGTGGCTGTCACCCCGAGTGCCTCCTCTCCAATCGCCCGTCTTACTCCCACCGGTTGTTGCTTCGGTTGGTCGCAGGGGCATGTTGCTTGGTCGTGCATTTCGCTGCGAATGGTTGCTGCGACACGCCTGGCCAGTCTGGTTGTCACTACGGCCTCAGGAGTTGCTACTGGCGCTCGCATACCTTCCTCGGAGGCTACCCACGTCGTCATACTCAATATACAAATACGACAGGCTGTGCAGTGCGCTGTGAACTTGAATCAGCCTGTACGAAGGATGCGATGTGCGGCCACAGCGTACTTGTCCACACAACCCCCAGGCGTTTCAGCCGTAGCTGGGTCAAGACAAGAACATGCAATTCATGGGCACTTCGTCGCAATGCTTTGCCGAAGGTTTCGGCCGCCGTTGCGACACCCCCGAGATTGTGTCCAGCCTCCCCCGTGCGGCGCTGGGCTCGTTGCCTCGAAAAAGCGGAGGGCGTCTCCTTCGCGTTAGTGACGCGCACCATCACACGTCTAGCGTACGGGGGGAACTTCATGCTGGCGTCCGCACAGTTTATCACGAATCAGTTGGGCGAATAGTTTTCCTGACATTGCGGCACGTTGTGCGCATCGACTCGCTCGTCGGCTGGCCGGGACACTCCCGACACAAGGAACGCTGCGATTCGCGGATCCGCACGCATTATCCAGCGGCTCGGGACCTCATTTCGCGTGGGTTGGGCCTCGTTTATTTCCTATCGTGGCTCGCATGGCTCCCCAAAGAAGCATTTGATTCCCACTGCCTGGACGTCGGAGCCTAGCGCGCAGCATCCCCGCGCATCCCAGAGGGAGAAGGTCACATCGCTCGCTTCGCAGTCGAGCTTGTGAAGGATGAAGTTGGGGGTAGCGCCGGTTACCGAGGACAGCGCTGTGTCGGGAGTCAGCGCCGCTGTGCCTGTGAAAGTGAAGGCACGGTAAGTCACAAGTCAATTTGCTTGTTGGTCCGCGTCCTTTTCGACATCGACGTCCCGGGTCACGCCCTGTTGTTGTGTTCCGTCTTTCGGAGAGCGGACTCGAAAGAACCAACGAGAGGCGTCGAGGTTCATTACCCCGGTCAGGGCGAAGTTCACATGGGCAAGCCACCAGTTCGGCAGCCGCGTGTGGTGGTAAATTCCTCCCCACGTGCTTATCACAGCTTATCCGAAGATCGCAGGTGGGGTTACCCTTCCTTCA
>TARA_R110002003_G_scaffold109_1_pt1 | contig 16768 bp, 17 predicted proteins | sample TARA_R110002003 | Tara Oceans TARA_R110002003 (sample SAMEA4396441) | marine metagenome | biome: Westerlies Biome; feature: [SRF] surface water layer (ENVO:00010504); material: water (ENVO:00002006), including particulate matter (ENVO:01000060) such as... | depth 5 m
TGCACAGCTCTGATGTTTGGCATCTCAAATCTGTCAATAGGTTTGCCCTTGTACTCCTCCGGCCCAAGCAACTCTTTGATCTTCTCAACAGTGAGGAGGCTACGGAGCCACTCCCACTCATCCTCGTTTCGCACAAACAGACCCACGTTGGCGTCTGAGCACTTGTCGCCCGAACGACCAAGTACGATGGAGCCAAGAGGGAGGCGGACAGTGGGGCCGAATGCAGACAAGTCCACAGGATTTGTGGTTTCGTACGATGGCTGCTGGCGATCATACTCTTTGAATTCCGGAGCGAGTGGCATGTCGATGACCTTCTTCCCATCCTTGAATCCTTCATCCTCTTTGCCTTCCCAGATGCAGTGCACACGTTGCTGCACCGATGATTGTGGCAGGAGCGAAGGATGGTACTCGTAGTATGGCTTGCCTTCCGCCTGCCGGACATCATTGCCAAGCGAAGCTCCAGGACAAGACATCAGGAAGTTGACCATGGAAACCCGGAAGAAGCCCTTGGGGTTGCGCATGTTCAGTAACTCGCGATCTCGCGATTGCGCAAATACGCGGAAGTCTACTGTCGCAATGTCTTGGTTTCGGCTGTCGATCACTGATGAGCCATTCTGCATAAACTTGAGGACATCGAATTTCTTGATCATCTCCTCGCCGAATTCGTAGCGGATCTGCTCTTCTATCCAGCGGCACTTCTCTTCCATGTGTAGCCCGACGAGATAGATATGGTACTCGGCCTGCCAACCGGCGAAGCCTGTGATACCCACTTTCGTAGTTGGTGGTGGAGGCAGGCCTTTGACGGCAGAGACCTTCACCTGGTCTTCGCCCACTTGCTCGATCTTGATTCCCTCAAGATTCGCGGTCACGTCACAGTTGTAGTAAAGAGGACCTTGAATCTCGTACAAGAGCTGAGACGTGACGGAGTTGACGGTCATGCAGCCGCCGGTATTCTTCTCCTTTGACATCACACCCTCGCCTTTGTTGTTTATAGCGCATATTGGAAATCCCATGTTGATATGCTTGCCTTGGGCCAGGAGAGACCGGAAGTCTGAGCAGTAGCCACCCGATACGTAAGCAGCGCATTCCAAGAGATGGCCTGGATTGTTAGGACAATCATTCATTTCGCCAGGAGAACTCACCAATGACTAGAGATCCGGCGAGCTCATCAAATTGGTCACTTGTCCACTCGTGCCACCACGCTGCTGCACCAATGATGGGCGAAGCATCCGAGACGCGCCCAGCGATGACAATGTCGGCCCCTTCCGTCAGAGCTTTCGCAATACCGAGGCCACCTAAGTAGCACTGCGCACAGACTGGGTCAAGTCCCCATTCTTCAACAGATTTGCCGTGCATCAGACTCTTAAACCCCTCGCCCTTGTTCAACATGCTCTTAACGGTTCCGGTAACGTCGTCCCCTTCAATCCAAGCCACTTTTAGAGGGTACCCCGCCTCTTTGCACTTCTTGTCGACTAGTTGCGCCAATAGCTCGGTATCCGAAGCGCCGGCGTTGACTGCGAGCTTAATGCCTCGCGTTGCGATGTCCGCGATCGCAGGCTCAAAGCAGTCCATGAAGTTCTCAGCGAACATGGCGTGGTTCAGCTTCTCCTCGAAACTGCGTGCGGCCAGCATTTGCTCCGTGTTCTTGATCTTTCCGGTTCCATGCATTGTCATCGTCATTTCCGAAAGCCAGTCTCCTACGATAACGTCGACATCATCCTTGGCGAGCGATGAGATTGCTCGTACACGATCTGAAAACCCGCCCGAAGCACCGCCAACGCGGACTGGTCGACGAACTGCAGGAGCCATATCTTTCCCTTATGATGAACTGTGGTAGATGAGATCAACGAAGAAGACACTCACGCTTTGACAGACGGAGGACCATGGCAAGATATACTACTCTACGAAGGTCTCAAGAACACGTGCTGAGCTTCGGACGGCAGTCCTCACCCGTTGAAATTCGAAGATGATTCGTTCGGGGCTCTAGGGTTGAGCTGCACCCCACACTCATGGAGAGCAAGGTCCAACCGAAAGGAGTTAGGACGGAAACTCCTCTGGAGTGTCGGAGTACGGCTGCCGAGCATACCCGAAAAGTTGCAAGAGAGACTCGTTCTAGGTGTCGCGTAAGTTCGGATATGAATGAACCCGTTTCTCATAGCTTTTGCTCCTTGATGCATGTCCGACTACTTTTCGTTTTTCTTGTATCGCTGGTGGTAGGGTCATACACCACTGGCGGCTCGCTAGGAATAATCAATGTGACTCGCAAGTCGACGTTCTCCATCATCATACTTATTCTTGATCGAGGTGCGAATTTTTTGAACGCTACTTGGGACTTACTATGGCTGATTCGCACATGAGAGACGTGAAGGCGATGCAAGAGTGACGAGAAAACATCACGTGCAAGCGCGCCGGGAAGGTGCTGGGTGGCCCCTGCGCCTGCCGTTAGTTTCCCGCTATACCAAACACGCTGAACACTCTTCTCACCCGCGATGGATACTCATCGCACTGATCAAGTCGCTGGCAATCCATTATCAAGCTCTCCCCTCCCTCATTGGCTTTCGAAGCATGTCACGGTGAGCTACGATGCCGATGACATTGCGGCGCTCATCAGCTCGATCGACTCAAGCCAGAAGGCGCAGTCTTCTTCATTCCAGCACATTCCAGCTGAAATCGTGCTTCACATCCTCGAGTATGTGCCCATCGATTATATTCTCGATTGGCGGCTTGTCTGCCGTGGCTTTCGTAGTGCAATTGATGGTAGCATACTCTATCACCATCTGCGGCGGGCCGAGCTCATCGGGTTCGTGGGTTCTCGTGACGCTCTCTACATGAGCTTTCTGACCGATGAGCAATACGATCAACTACATCTGTTCCGAGCCACATTCTTGCGCATGGACACAACCGATGAAGATCAAAAGCCAAGGGTGAATGTCCCGATATGGAGTGCGACACACGCTATCTTTAAGATCGACGATAGCTGGTTGACAGCCTTTCATGACTTTGCTGAGGCAGCCAAAAGACAGAACAAAGAAGATGAGGTGACAGAGCTTTTCCTCTGGGCTGTGGAAAGGCTGCAAGTGAAGCTGGAGCGCGACAGCTTCGGCAACCTCTCTTGGTGCCTGAAGCTCGACCACGCCGTTCTCGATGCGGATATTCCGCCCAATGGCGAAAGAAGCGCCGTCAGACCTGATTTGTGCTTTGGTAGGGAAATGACTGTTAAAGTGGCCTGGAAGGACATGCTTTTCAGATTCTTGAAGACGGAGAGGGCGTTCCGGCGCATGCTCGAAGAGGTACATCCTTGCCAATTGAGGTCGTTTCTACATACTAACATTGAGACAAGAAGGAACAGTCTAAGTTTACCTTCAACCACATCGAAGATTGTCTCCGCGCGGTACGTCGCAATCAGTTACATGCCTCGCTCGACCCAGATAAAAAGGTGGATCGTCGCCGGAAATGGTCGCTTCGGCTCCTGCCATCACTATTTGGGAAGCTCGGAGAAAACCATAGTGATGATCTCGAACGAGTTGAGAACCTCGCCATCAACGCGCTACTTCTTTTTCGCCGAGAAGCTGCCATGTCATCCAAGCAAATCAACTATCTTCGACAACTCGACGCCGACCGCCAAAACATGGACTGTGAGGTGGATCAATTAGACAAGGCATTCAGGCAATTCAAATCAAACTTCACTCCTCGTATTGAGTTCGGCATCGATTTGCCCACACGGATGGAAGACAGTCTGCCACGGAATCCTATCGCATGGCCCGACGATGTGCGGGCTGCTATTGAAGAGCGTGTGAGCAGATGGAAGTCTCAGAGGAAGGTCATCCAACAGATCTATGTCCTACTAAGCTCATCCAATGAAGCGCTTGCAGTACCGGAAGACAGTTTCGATGACTTGGGAAGTCAACTTTGAGACAAGTTCGAAGACTTGGTTTCCACAGCTTAGTGTGTATGTTGTCTGAGCTCTACGAAAGCAACATTGTCACAATTCTACTGCTGCATGTCTCCTTTGGCCACGGTTGACTCCCCGGGTTGGCGAAATGCGTGTGCCACGGAATCGGTCTCATGCTCAGACATGAGATACCCTAACGCATCGCAGAACGCTTCTGGCCACTGTAATAATGTATTATCTAATTCAGGTAGCGACAGGACGAGGTAGGTACGGGTTGAGTAGGAACAAGCAGCGAGCAACGACGATGGAATTGCGGATCCGATGCTCCGATTGGTGCCCCCCACCCCTTGGGCATCGTCACCCCCGCAAAGCTTAACCCCGCCCTTGACTGATCAAGACTGAGGTGTCTCACCAAGCCCTCGCGATCCCGGCCATACGGACCTCCGCGACGGCTGCACCAGCTCGTGGCCCATATCCGAAGCCAGGATGACGTATTCCTGCCATGCGGCATGAACAGCGCCGTTAAGATGTTAGTAGCCGCTGCACGATAATCAGGCGTCCGACCCAAGCATATCTCCGTTATCCTCTGACCCATTCGCTATTGTGGGGTACAGTACCTTGTGATCCGCATATCTCGGAATTATAGCGCGCGTGCAATAAAAGTATCATGTCTGCCATTGAAAGCGCGTTTGTGAATACTGTCATCAGTCGGGAACGAGATAAGAGATCGACTTCGAGAACAAGTACGGGTGGAACTAATACTCCGACATCATGCGAGCAGCAAGATACTATGGCAAAGAGGATATTCGAATTGAGGACGTGGATGAGCAGAAACTCGGGCCAGGACAAGTCAGGGTACATACCCAGCCTCGTCGCGAACATGGGCCAACCCCGATGCTAATCTTTGACAGATCGCACCGGCCTACGTAGGCATCTGTGGAACAGATTTGCACGAATACTTAGGTATGTGCAGATTTACCGGATCCCTCGTCTGTCAATGCTCACATCCATGCAGGTGGGCCAAACTTCGCACCCACAAAACCCCACCCCATCACCCACGAAACTATCCCAATAACCCTTGGTCACGAATTTTCCGGCATCGTCACCGAACTCGGACCTAACGCAACCTCCTACTCCATCGGCCAACACGTCGTTGTCCAACCCTCCATCTACTGCAACGCCTGCGAAGCCTGCACCGACGGCTTCGAAAACGTCTGCTACAACAGCGGCTTCATCGGGCTGTCCGGCGGCGGCGGCGGACTCAGCGATAGCGTCGTTGTGCCCGAAGCCGCTGTCCTAGCACTGCCGGATAATGTACCTCTCGATGTCGGTGCGCTCGTGGAACCGCTGAGTGTCGCATGGCATGCGATTTCTGCCGCGCCGTTGACGGAGGACAGTGTAGTCCTCGTTCTAGGCGGCGGACCGATCGGCCTTGCCATCGTACAATGTCTAGTTGCTCTCAATACCAAGACGATCATTCTATCCGAAGTCTCCAAGGCGCGGCAACGTTTCGCAAAGGAGTTCGGCGCACACCACGTTCTGGACCCGACTGCCGTCGATACCGTCGCCGTGAGCAAGGAGCTCAGTGGGAAGGATGGACCAGATATTGTCTTCGATTGCGCGGGGGTACCGGCTAGTTTGAAAACCGCGTGCACGGCTGTGAAAGCGCGAGGGACGGTTGTCAACGTGGCGATTTGGGAGAAGGAAGTGCCGTTCAACCCGAATATGTTGGTGTTTAGGGAGGCGAAGTATACGGCTGTGCTGGGGTATCAGCGGAAGGATGTGCAGGGTGTGATTGACCAGTTGGCTGCTGGTGAGTTGGAATCATGTTGTGTTGGGAAGTGGGATGCTAATATGTGTGTAGGAAAGTTAAAGCCGAGTAACATGATTACGAGTAAGATCCAGCTCGAGGATTTGGTTGAGAAGGGGATCAAGGCGCTGATACATGACAAGGAGAGTCATGTTAAGATCCTGGTTGAGGTTGGGGGTATGGGTCGCGTTGTTCCGGCAGGTAGATAGGAATCATCGGCACACCTCATAGTGAATAGGACAAAGCTTGTGTGTATTCGTGTAGTTCATTAGTACATCCTGTCGTTTCGTCAAAAATGCATCTCCGCATGCTCCGCTCTCTGCACCGGCTTCGCATGTGCCCCTCCCAACCCACCAGCTTCACCACGCGGCAACGGCCAATCATCAAACCTCCTCCCCTCTTCACCTGTCATAGGCGAAATAGGCGACTCTAACTCGCTTCTCCTCTCTATTCTCTCAACTCTCTCCCTGCCCGTCTCCCTCCCATCCAATTCCCACACATTGGCACTCGTCTGCATCTCGCTCTCCACCGGCATCGCAACCTCGGGTTCACTCGCACGATACACTTCTTTCTCATTCCCACTTCCCAATCCAGCCCCAGCTAAGGTGCGATGCTCGGCCATGGGCGTGCGGTCAACGAGGGTTTCATCCAGACTTCTCGCGCTAGCGGAACCGTGTTCGAGCGCCGGCGAACCGTATGTTGGTGGCGGTGGTGTGTGTTTTCGACGCTTGTGTCGGAGGATAAGCATGATGAGGATGCCGAGGAGGATAAGTACGGCGATGCCGCCGATCACGGCGCCGGCGATGAGGCCAGGCGAAGGACCGGAACTCTTGCTTGATGATGGTGATGATACGGCAGATGTTGAGCTGGTCGACGACTGTGAAGCATCTGAACTTGTCGCACTCGGAGTAGTGGATAGTGTCGTTGGCACAGGCGCAGTACTACCTGCGCTCGATGCGGTTGTGGTCGCTTCGGCTGCAGGTGTAGTACGCGTAGGTGCGCCGGGTAGGCTTGGTATGGCTGTTGGTATGACGATGGACAAGCTCTGTGCGGATAAGAAGGACGCTGCGACATTGCCTACGCTGGACAAAATGCTGTTGATTTGTCTGCGTTGCTGGCGGTATTTGCGCTGAACTGTTGCAGCGCCAATGCTACCTGCTGCACGGCACTGGTTGTGCATGTCCGACTCTGTGATGGCGTACAGAGGGTAAGAACTTGGGAGGGAGGCATGATTTTCGTAGCATCTGTTTGATATTAGTGGCTGCAGTTGTGCCAAAGATACACGAATCGAAACAATTCGTGTACGAAGACGAAGAGAACCTACGCGACGTGCCATGTGTACTGTTCGCACAAACATGTGTGGTTTGTTGGTGCAATTGAGCTGCAGGGGAAGTATATCTGAACTGCGGAGATACACGCATCAATTGATCTAAGATCGCACGAACATCAGCCTTGAATTGAGCATTTGCGGAGATCAATTACTTTTGCTCACGCGTTGTATCCATTGTCGAGACCGTGTTCCACCGCAGCGCCGGGACCAGTTTCAATAGAGGAACAAACATCGCGAAAGCATCAAGATCAATCGCAAGAGTTCGGCGATCCAGGAACCAAATCACTCCAACACTGTTGGCGCTTCCCCATCTTAAGCTCAAACATGACGACAGGGCGGCAGCAGTGGCTGTGCATTCAGGTTTGTGCGGTGGCGTTGACACAATTTGATTCGCTGTCTATGGTCGGGATAGAGGTCCACCTATGTAGTTTGAACGACTCCGAGGAGCTTAAGCGTGCAGAACCTGCTCGCAGTCGATGATGTCGGTATGAAGCTTGACTGGGATGTGAGCAGGGGTTAGGCCTGCTGGTACCTTTTCTTGATCTGAGCGTTGAGGTCGCGACAGGGCTTAAGCGAGCGGTAAATCGTTTTCTCACCCGTTCTCGACCTACGATCTGTTGGGCAGCTTTAGACGTTGTCTACGTGTATCTGTGAAGCTTCATGATGATTGCCATCATACAGTTTCACTAATTCGAAGGTTTCTCATCAAGTTGGGGAACATATACCTCTGTCTCAAAAGCCGTCAGAGGGAAACTTCACCTCGAGAGACTTCCAGGCCGTTGCGATCCGTTCTGTCGAGCTGAGTAGACATATAGTTGCGACGTACGCCTTGTATAAAGTCTTCTTTGGGGCCGTATGTGATATCGGCGTTGCTTGGCCGGCAAGACTAGTACTATTCAGCTCGACAACACAAGAGTGGCATCCATCAGAGGGGGGCGATTAGACAGGATTACAGAGTGTGGTAGCCGATTGAAGGGAGGTGACAACGTGCTGTGTCAGCGGTTGCACACGTTGAGCCAACGAGGATCGAACTGAACGGCTGCATGCGGGTTGTCCTATGGTGCTGTACTGGTAGTGTCCCTGATGGCTTGTTCAAAGTGGTAAAATGTGCCCATGATTCTACTCAGGCCATCCGCTTCTTCAGCTCTCAGCGTTACAATGCTCGCATTTGCCCAGTTCCAAGACGTCAAATCAAGTTCGTTCGGTATAGACAGGATCGCAGTACCAACTAGTCGACATGGCCCTATATTGCGCTAGACACAGGGCGAAGGGCCAAGATGGAGTCACTCGAGACAAGCTCACAGATACCAGGCACCAATTCAAGGGGCAGCTGGAGAAAACCAACATCAAGTGTTGCTGTGGGTGCTGAAGTAGTCTACAGTGGCGGTGATGGGCTCTCAAAGCGGGGCCGTTGGAAATTCGCTAGGCGTGTGGCGCAGGCACCCCTTGCGGGAAGGGCAACTACACTCAACGGGCTTGCCGTGTGATCCGTCAACACTTCTGGGCATCGTGATGCTCACACTTTTCAACATGGCGCATGGCGAGATGTACATTGGACTTTGATGCTATTTTACATACTATCTTCAAGCTAACCTAGACACCATGATGGCTAACACCGGCTCGAAGCCACCGTGCCAAGCATCTGCGGCTGAGGCGTCCAGCGGTCTCTCCAGCCTCGTTCAGAGTTCCTGTCGTATCCGGCGGGGCTTGAAGTCCACGAGCTGTCTTCCGCATAGATCACATAGATCAATTAGCTGAAAGCTACAGCAACGCAATATGTCGAACTACGGCTCTATGCCACCTCCAGGAGCCTATACTCCACCCAACCCCGGCACGCAGGGCCAGAACGCACAACAGCAGCCGCAAGGACACCCGCCAGGCACGCCAAACAATGGCCAGCCAGGTCATGGCAGCAAGCCTGGAGGAGCATTTGGCCAGATGATGAACCAGGCTGTGACTACGGGGAAGCCAATGCTGAACAAGCTAGGCAAGACGATAAGCTCAAAGCTAGGCGGCAAGCCTCCTGCAGGTCCGCCGCAACATCTGCAGAGCTACCAGAGCTACCAAGAGCACAATCAGCCTCCGGTCTTCCAGCAGCAGAGTCAGAACTATAGCCCTCAGCCCCAGCAGCGACCATGGCAGCCACCTCAGCAACCGCCGCAGCCACAACCGCCGAACACTTATACCCCTCCCCAGCAGTCTCCATTCCAACAGACTTCGAATTATGCCACGCCGGCATCAGGGCATTCGGGTCAGGGTAACTACTTCCCTACGCAGAATGCGCAGACGCCGAATGCACATGCACCGCAAGCGCAGTTCAACCAGGCTGGGAACATAGGAACAGAGCAACAGGGGCAGTTCGGTCAACCACAAGGGCAGCCACGAGGACAGTTTCAGCAGGATCCACAGGCACAGGGTCAATATATGGGCCAGCAACAAGGGCAGCCGCATGGGCAATTTCAGCAAGATCAACAGTCACAAAATCAGTACATGGGCCAGCAACAGACTGGCGTGACAGCGGGTATGCCTGGCTCTGGATACCCTCAGCAGTCTCAAGGATCTCATATGGCAGATGTGTCGCCGATCATGGCGCCCAACAAGCCAGTGGCCCAACCGCAATGGGGTGCGTCTCCTGGCCCAGAGCAACAGCCCGCAGGAGTGCCTCAGCCTTACCAGACGGTGCCTTCTCCGCCCATACAGCATGACCAACAGCAGCAATGGAATCCCATGTCTCCGATAAGCCCACACGGACACTCTCCTATCCCACCAGCTTCGGTCAGTCCACCCCCAACCCAGCAAATGTTTGTGCAACCACAGGCGCCGCCCACTGCAACTGCGCAGTCTACTCAGCCACCGACACCTTCGCCGCATCACGCCGTGCCTCCTTCTGCTCCCAATGAGTTCATCGCGGAACTTCCCGCTGATATGGGCAATCTGAGCCTCGGTGAAGCCAAGCAGCAAGGTACCAATCCATCAGCGCAGCCTGGACAGTATCAGGCCTACCAGCCTCCAGGCGGTCAGTCTAGCTCGCCCTCGAACAGATTTTCAGTTCCTCGTCGGGCGGTCAGTACGAGTAGCCTCCCTCTGGCAGACCCTTGGAGGTTCGCAGATCCCGTGACCGAGCAACCAACACGTGAATTTTACATCTTGGCCGATTTGTTGTTCGATTCTCTAGACCGTAATTTCGAGCCAAAGAACTCGGGCTTGTTGGAGGGCCCGAAGATTCTGGGGAGTTGGATCGAGCTAACCCAGGACGCTCATGGTATGTACAGCAGACGTTCGCGAGTTATCAAGCTCACAAATGACAGCATTGTTCTCTTATAATGGCTATACAGCTCTTGCCAGGATGTGGAGTCTTGAGGGAATACCACATGTCATGGTCCCGGTACAGCCCTCATTGGCTCCCATGTGGAACTTCAACCAGCATTCGCACGCGCAAGATCTCAAGGTCATTGCGCAACCGCCCTCGCCCACTTCAACTTACGCAACTTATATGCCAGCGCTGAATCGAGCAGGCTGGTATAAGTTCTTCTTTCTTGAGATGATGCACACACCTGATGACGTTGGCAAGCTTCTTCACGCTGTGTGTGCCGATACATACAAACCAGGCGTCCTGAACCACCCTGATTTGAACAAGCGGGATCGAGCAAATATCCCCACATTGCAAGCGCGAGCTGCAGAGGTACAGACCATAGCGATCAAGCGCGTCTGTGAGGAGACGCGGAATGCGATGCTGCTCGATCCAAATGTACCAGCTTCTTCCAGCACAACACAGACGACGAGTTCGATACAGCCTGGATCACCGGAAGACGTGGCACTGCGGATGCACAAGATCCAAATGGAGCGACAATTCAACGATATGGCTGCCAGGACCGTGCTAGGCGGAGGCATCACCTTCGGGCCAGCAGGAGGCACGTCTGGAGGTTATGGAAGCCTCGTGTAGTGCCATGTGCACGCTATGCATCAAGCCATCACCTTGACACACATGGCATTATCATGGAACAGCAACAAGCGGGGCCAGAGTCGTACGCAATCTCGTGCTGCGATTGTCGAGGCTCGCGCAATCCAGTGGTTAGTGGCGGGCACAAGTGGCGGGTACCTGCGCTCCTTGCTCAAACAGGCGGGCTAAGTGTGGCTGCATGTGAAACGTCGAAACATTGCGCCAACCTCTCAACGCAAACAAACCCCAGAAGTTTACTCAACACTTTACATCCCTATTCCGTGCATCGATCTGGATCGTCTATCGCGCCCAGCAGATAACCCTGGCCAGAGTGATATCAACGCTCATCTAACGCAGGTGCACGGTGGGTCGCTAGGCGGTGGCCATACTGGATGCGGCCTCGATCTGCAGGTACGCCTTGATTTTGGTGGCCAAGGCCGTCGTTGGCGCTGTCCTTGCTTGCGGGAATGGCGGGCGCGTGTGGTGGCACCAACAATTTGAGGACGCGCACGCCCAACCTCGCAAGTCCGTTCTGGCTCGTCTTTTATCTACTGCTCCTTCTTCGGGACGACAACATTGCCGCAATAGATTATTATCGCTAGACGGTTATTCTTTATTCGCATCTTGTTGCGATTATTACTCGAGCATATACCTTTGTTTGACTAGTCGAGATCCCGAATACGAACTCACGATGCGCTTCACAAGCTTCGCCGTCCCCGTCTTGGTCGCAGCCACCGTCTCGGCCCAGGCCGTCGAAGAAGGCATCGCACCATCCTCTCCACCACCATCGGGCTGCGAACTCAACGCAAGCAGCAACTTCACCATCGGCACCCTGAAATTCGGCCACTCCAGCAAGCGCGAATCCGCACAAACAGTGAGCCTTATCCCTTGCCAATTGCGCCCCAACCACCACTAACCTCAATCCCCACAGGCCGCCGACGGCGCCCTCGTCTGCACCCTCAAGGCCGGCGTCCTACGCGACCGCGACGGCCGCACCGGCAGCGTCGTAGCCAACCACCAATTCCAATTCGACGGCCCTCCGCAAGCAGGCGCAATCTACACGGGCGGCTTCAGCATCTGTTCCAACGGCTCCCTAGCCATTGGCGGCACAACACGATGGTGGCAATGCAGCAGCGGCGGGTTTTACAATCTGTACGACGAGTGGATCGGCGCGCAGTGTGAGGAGATTAGGATTCAAGTCACGTTGTTGACGAAGCCTTCGCCGTCGGTCGGGTCGAGCTCGGCTGGTGTTGCCAGCACCGTTCCGGTTGCGAGTGTGCAGAGCAGTTTGGCCACGGTGTCGGGGGCTGTGAGCACCGTGAGCGCGAGCGCGGTTGGGCCGTCGGCATCGTTCGCAAGTGGCAGTAGCAGTGCGAATGCCACAAGCACACCAGCTGCGTCATCCGGCACCGCATCGACTACGCCATCGGGCACGAGAAGTGCGAGTTCCTCTTCGGTCTCAGCTACGGGCGCCGTGGAGGCTCCGCCGGCGGGAGGTGCGGCGGACGCGAGCTTTGGAGGCCGGACATCGATGATGGGAGCGTTTGTGCTTATGGTAGGCGCTGCTTGGATGCTCTGAGCGCATTTATGTCGACTTGCTCGAGTTCTTGGGCATGCGCATTGCTAGCATTTGTACAACACGGTCGGCATGGCGTCACGGCGCAAGATATAGGGACGACGCCTCTCGAGACGGACGATTGACGGGCGCCTCACGTACACATTTGCATACATGGTTCTGGAGTGTGCGTTTATATTCTGTCCCTCTCAAGGGCTTCAGTTGGATTGAAATAGTGGCTATGACGATGCAATGGATAGACAAAGACGAAGAAATAATGATAATAATGCCACTACATCACCTCAGTTCAAGCCATCATTCCGTCTTCCGCCCTCCTTTTCTCCCTACTTCTCTCCCACATCCGCCTTAACTCATCCCACATATACACCACCAACGTCACGAGTCCAATACAAACCGTGACTACCGCCCACACCCACACACTCAGCCCATTCAGCTCGACAAAGTTCATGCCGAAAATACTCGTGCAGAAACTCAGCGGCAGGAAAATCGTCGCCAGCACCGTGAGCTTGGTCACCTGCGTCGCCAGCCGGATCTGCTTGCTGCTCTCCTCCAGCGCGGTGGCATTGACAAGGACATTGATAGCCGTCTGGTGGTGCTCGGAGTACTCTCTGCAGCGGCGGAGGAGGTACTCGAAGTCGTTGTAGACATCTGTCTTTGCTTCGTCCGCGACGGTCTTCTGCGCTGGCGTCAACTTGGCGCCGTAGGCCAGGAGGCGCGGGGTGCGCAGGAAGCGCAGGACTTGTTCGTGGCGCAGGGCGTTGTCGTCGAGGAGGTGTTTCTTGAGTCTGAGTTCTTGCATGAGGGATTGGGAGAGGTGTTGGTCCCAGAGCGTGGAGCTGATGATTTCGTAGCGCCGCATTATGTTGCCGAGGAAGCTCTTGCTTGTGTGGGCCGAAAATTTCAGAACGGGGGATAGAGCATACAATGGATCTAGGGCTGCGACGTCGTAGTCGAGAATGAGGTGGAATTCGTGTGGCAGGTGGGATGCGCATTGCACGAGGCCACCGTCGTCCAGCGTGTTGGCAGGTACGCGGCCGTGGGCGAGCGTGGGCAGCGGATGTGCGAGCTCGGCGTCCATGCTGAGGAAGGCGGTGGGGCTGAGGCGGATCCAGCGGAGGCCGGATTTGGAACAGGCGCGAAGGTGGGAGAGGAAGGAGAAGAGGTCATGACTTTGGGAGAGGTCGCGAGGGCCGACGTCGGACCAGAGGATTGCTGGGTGGAAGGGTCAGTGGGAGATCAGGAGAGGTGCTTATAGTTTAGTTACCTGTCCAGCCATCGCCATTGGATTCGACGGTGATGGAGATGTCCTGTTCGATGAGAAACTGGGTGTCGTCCAAGATGGCATGCCCGCGAATATATGTGCTGCCCGGGGCTGGCGTCAAGATTGCAGGGTTTTGATAGAACTTCTCGGGCAAAACATTGCGTCTCGAGGCCAAGGACATATTGCCAAAAGAGCGTATTGAGTCTCCGCAAGTATTGATGCGGAGTGCGATCCCTGCCTTTGCTTCTACTGACGGAAGAGTAGGGACGGCGTACAACACAGCGCCTTGTGAAGATCGCCACATGTGTATATGCCTCCGGAAGTACTCGAGCGCGATGCCAAACTTTGCGCCTACACCCGCAATCCAAGATCCAGGCATGTGGCCACCCAGGAAGAGAACCTGGCCGACGCCTTGGCGGGGTGATGCGTTGTCCAGCAAGTCTTGTAGCTGAGAGTATGTGTATGTCGACAACTTGTGTTGCCCGAACTCTTCTCCAGCCTGAAAAGTCGACAACTGGCCCAGTATATAGTCATTCAGATCAGGAAACTTATTTTCCATCCCAGTTTCGTCATGTTTGAGGAGTTCCACGAGGAATCGGTAAATGAACCCATGGAATATAGTCTTCGTGTATGATCGATCTCCATACTTCAATATGGCTTCACGATACTCGTTCGCATCCCGTGGTGGGCGCATCTTAGCTGTAACTCTGACACCGAAGGTTAGCCCTTGAACTCCATTAATTGATCGACGTCACCGACCTAGTCGTGGTACTACGATTAGTGCTAACTCGAACGTTGTGGGGAAGAGGTACTTTTAGGTGCTGCCTAGCTTGAGGGCAGTGTAAGGCTGAAGACGGCCATGTGCTGCAAAGTCGCATGCCACGATGTCCGGTGTGGCCAGTCGTAATGCGCAATAAGCGAGCGCGCGTCAAGTCTATGCATACCTGCATACTTATCGGTGGCACCTTGCCATTACGAAGGTGAAAATAAAGGGTTAAACTCGACAAAATAAGTGGTTATCGGAGAGCACGAGAATGGAAAGGTCAAATAGCGGGCTCTGGAGCTTGCACCAACAACGTTCAGCCTCGTTTCTCGCTGCAGGAGCCTTTCGCTCTGATGGTATGGGCGAGACAAGTTTTTATTCAAATGAACCAACGACTTGCGCAATACCAAGAATGACTTGAATAAAAGTCAACATCACAACAACAGTAGCAAAACTAAATCCTGTAAGTGTACGCAACACGCGACAAATTATTGCAATACTTACAGAAACGTCCAGAATTGCAACGTGTCCCTGCGATCACGAAAGAGGATCCAGATGTTCCACGGTTTTGCAGCTTGGAGGTGATTCTCAAGAGTCATGATGCGCGGCCATAGGGAAGGAAAGAGCTCTGGCGTCCAATCCGAGGGTTCATTTTGCATAAGCTCGACAAGCAGTGGGTCAAACTCGCTTGCGTGAGCTGTCCGACTTCTCTTCGCGCCTGGGGTACTCTTCTCACTGAGCCTACGGTGACCTGAAATCGTGTGGTGGCGGAATCGAGCTGCCGAGCACTCCCAGCACCAGCAGAAACGCTTGATGCCGATCATCTTCCATAATTTCGCATGTTGTGGACTGTCGGACCAGGCATTGAAGAGAATGCTATAGGATTCTCTGATTTCTTGCGCGTACTCTGCACTTATGCCAACATAGTCTGATGTCAAAGTAGTCGCAATCAAAGCGCAAGGTAGCGCAAAAAGCTCCAGAACATGTCGACCGCCGCGCTTGGATAGAAGCATATGACGAGTAACATTGTAGGTCCAAGCGATCTCGACCGCTCCGAAGACACCGAGGGTATAAGCGTTCAATCGAGTAGCAGAAACATGGAGTGACTCCAAAGAGTCCAAGTCGTCGAGGAAGCGTGTGGACAAGTGCGTCTGTGGAAGTCCTGGTGTATCAACCTCGTGGAGCGAGATGTCCGACCCCGCGGAGCTCCCTGAAGGGTGTTGCGAGGCCTTCAACAGAATAAGTAGCTGTGCGGCAGCCTTCAACCTGGCGCCGTTTTCGCCGCCGCTCGGTGCCAAATCCCAGTGACCCGCGGTGGGCAGCAAGCCACTTCCCTGTATGAGGCCAGATACAGACTCTTCATATGGGTGACAACATGTTGGCAGGTTTTCTTGTGCGCGAATGCCGTATGCCAGCACGATCTTGCGGGCTCCACCAGCCACGGGCAGATGTATGAACGAGCTCAGAAGTAGCGTCCATGTTCCAATGATGTACATGACGGTATCTTCGACATCGTCGCGTCTTGTCTGGCTGCCAGCCTTGGTATCCGAGAAGTACTCATTCGAGGCCCCAATGAGACTGTTCAATAGTCCCTGTATGCTCTTCGCCACAGGCGCCGCGATTTTGCTGTCATCTCGAACGTATTGAATGATGTGTATGACTAGCCTGAGGTATTCCTCAAGTGTGCCTCTCCCGACAAAGCGATTCGTAATGTAGTTCAGGTAGGGCTCGGCGCTCGCATCGACAGGGTAATCGGGAAAGCCCAGTGTGTGGGCAAGGTCGACGCGAAGGCTATCAGGGGCATGCTGTCTATGAGACATTGCTGTATCGACCGCCCATCACGCGCAATGGTCGAAGTGTGGCCAGGCTGACATGCGTGGTCGTGTGGCTCCCGGAGCTTGTGCAGCTGGCTCTATATGCTCTTTCTGCTGTAAAGTATCGTTAGTATGGCGTAATTGTGTTAGTGAGAGGTCAATTCGCGCAACAGCGCATGCAGCGGCAAATAAGGCGGCCATCTTGCTGCGCTCAAGGCTGAGGCTGAGGAGGCGGTGATGCATGAGCAAGTGGTGCAATCAGGCCTCGTGGATTTTAGCGAGATGTGCTTATCGATAACACCCTCGTGATCGACTCCGCCTCCATAACCACTGTTACGCCCAAGTCACTCAGAATGTTATGTTCAATGTTCAATTCAATCTC
>TARA_R110002003_G_scaffold104_3_pt1 | contig 16762 bp, 9 predicted proteins | sample TARA_R110002003 | Tara Oceans TARA_R110002003 (sample SAMEA4396441) | marine metagenome | biome: Westerlies Biome; feature: [SRF] surface water layer (ENVO:00010504); material: water (ENVO:00002006), including particulate matter (ENVO:01000060) such as... | depth 5 m
TCGATAGTCAGCGCAGTATTGGCACAGGCAAGTTCGGAGACAAAGGAATCAGCATTGGTGCGGCAAGACCCATTAGCGGGCTTGTGATTGGTGAGGGACATGGCGAAGCTAGCGGACTCAAAAGTGATGGCGAAAAATCGTTGGTCGCTAGTACCGAGGAGAGGAAGAGGAAGAGGAAGCTGGTAAAGAAGAAAGCCGTTTCGGGGCTTCCTGTCGCAACTTGAGCATATACACACAGAATAGACTTGCGTCGTTGAAATTCACGGTCTTGCAGTGTCTTGAATGTTTGAAGGGCTCTGACGCGCCGTCATCTTGCTCCGAATTGGAGCCTGGTGGGCATCTCGGAGGAAGGTACGATGCGGCCCGTGCCTCAAAGTCGTTTTACTTCCCCACCTTTGCAGCACGCCGTGCACGCCTAATACCCCACCGGGTCATCAACGCCTCATCTTATAAGCCTCGATGCACGCCTAATACTGTCACGCTCGTAGCTGCAGCACTAAATAAATCCTCTTCCTTCAAAAAATGCTCCATTGGCAGTTCAGCGCTTTTGGCCATCCATCTCACCTCGTTCCTGACGATGCCCGCACCCTTGAACACGCGCCACATTCGAGGATGCAACCGACGTGAACTTTCCAACTACTACAAAACATTGCCATATCACGACCATCCCGATCGCATCACACAGCAACTCTTACAGGCGATCGAGCGTGGGTCTATTGCGCCCATCACGTTCGCCACATGGCTTGGCGTCTCGAAATCACCAAGTGCTTTTGAGCAGGCGTTGCAACAGCGCTTCTCCATCATCGTAAGAACGGATGCAATCAAATATCTAGGGAAGTCCCTTCGCTCCTCAAGATGGAAGCAAATCTGGGATGGACTCGGCGGGACCATAGGCTTGCTGGACATCTTCAGCAATTTGTCCGTTCATGAGGTGCGAGCGGCGTGCAAAGAACTCGGACGCTGCAGCAAAGGCGAGCAAGTTTCTGACAAGCGACGGATTATTACCGAGCTGTTCATGGGTTTCCAACCATTCGAATTTCCCGAGGCATCAATCAGGACAACAGACAAGCGCCCGCTAGCTAAGTACTACCGCTATCTTTTACCTAGCTGTGATGAAGAGCTCGTGGCACGTGTGCTATCTGGAGACCTCAAAGACAAGTGGCAGCCGATCAAGGACGCGTATTGGATGCGCTACCATCCTGAGCTGATGCGCAACGAGCAGTTTCGAGCTCTGCAATCAGACACCGCAACTAGCATCAATGAAAAGCGACTCGATGATCTTGCAAACCAGTATCCGAAGGGCCTTGGCACTATCCCGGGGTTCTCGGCTTCCATGGACTTCTCTCTATCTGCTTTACAGCACTTGGTCGATGGAGAATCGTCGAAACTGGATGACTACTTTGTGATCAATACCCTCGCTAGGCCTCTTCTACATCGCGCTGTGAAGAAAAACAAAGTGTGGAGCAACATTGAAGACATAGTCAACACAATCATGCAATATCTACAAAAGCACCCATCAGCTGGTAAGGAGTTCGACGTTACCGAAGGTGATGTGTTGCATCTAGTAGCGTTGTGCTGGACGCATAGGCCGGATCTGTTCGAAGAGAAGCTCAGGAAATTGTGTGCGCACCCGGTCTACGGTACGGGTACGTACAAAGAACTGACGGATTGGGAAGACTTCCTGAGTGGAATTCGTCCGTCTCGTCGGTACGCACTCCTGAGGCTATGTTTTCAAGAATCCACTGGGCTAGATATTGATGACGAGAATGACTTGCGAAAAGTCAAGGGTAAGCTCAGTGACGATCTATTGAACCAACTAGAGGCGAAAGAAGCTTTGAGCCTGTTCACTCGTTTGCGGGTTGCAAGAGGTGACGATGAGCTGGTCGTCATTCAGCGCGCAAACACGATCCTCAACATCACTTGTGCATTTGGAAGCTCTCGTGCAGATTGCGATCTGTACGAAGTGGTCCTGCAAAATCAAGCTGGCAATCATGGAGAAGCGGAAAAGCTTGCTCTACGTCGCCTTGACGCGAGGAAACAGCAGGCTTACTCAGCCTCTAAGCCAGAAGAGCGCGCCTTCTACGCTCAGTCTGCCTTGTACTTTGCCGTTGCGAGTGGCTCGCCATCTTTGTATCAACAGTCTCTTAAGTGGACAGAACGATTCCTTCGAGACCCGCTTGTCATCCGCGAACTGTACCCGCGGTATGCTAACAGCTATCCACGCGAGGTAATCAAGATACTCTCTGGCGTCCCTGAAAACATTGGGCCCAGCGAGGATGTTGCCACGGTAACCGAGAGAGTTCAAGCCTGCAATGCTATTCTGGTGGGCATGTTCGATACAGCATGTGCGGCACTTCGCGAACCGTCATTCAGTTCAAGCGACTGGGAAGGCACGCTCGACCTCTTCCAAGCCGTTGTCAAGGAGCGCATAAACCAGTCGAAGAAGCTACGAAAGGCTCTCGATGCTACGGACGAAGAGATGTATGGCATACTCTGGGAGCACACCACCGAGATGCTCATCGCTGTCGAGGAGAAAGCCAATCTCAGCGAATTCGAGAGATTGAACGCAAATACTGTAGGGGGGTTGCTCGACCGTGTTAAGGACAGCCATATCAAACTTGATGTGCGGGAACAGGCCACTTACAGGTTTCTTGACAACCTCGCGAGACAGCGAGATGCTTTATGGCAAGGACTGCGATCCGTTTCGTATCCTACTGTACTTCTTCTACCCACAGCATTACCGCGCGGTCTGCCAATCCAGCATCTCGTCCCTTCGTGGGCTCTTGTTGTACCAGACCTGAAAGGACTGGCACCATTTATAGCGTCTCGTGTCAACGCTGTCATCTTCCCAAACCCTACTGATGCGCTTCAACCTATAGCAGAAGGTGAAGAATCGACCGCAGCTATTGGCACATTTGTGGACAGTTATCATTATGCCATGCAGCTCTTCGTCCCGAAGTCATGTGGTCATGCTGAACGAGCACGACGTGCTCAGGAAACTTGGAGCCACGCGATAGGCCCTGTGAGTGAGGGTAGAATGACCCAGGATGAGGCTGGTCGATTCTGGAGTGAAGTCTACCAAAAGAATGTACCAGTCTGGCCACATAAAGCGACTTCAGCTACGACTAACCAACCTTGGCCGCTGATACCGGAAGTAGACAACCCGACAAAGCCGCATGAATGGAATCCCTTTACAGCTGGGCGACCTGACAAAGAGTCCCGAAGCCTTGGGCAGCTTACGTACCTTGACTTATCTTTAGCGGTCGACGACGCAACACCACATGAAGCTAAGCTTCGGTCGCGCCTGCGCAAGTGCGCCGAGCCGCAGGTGCCGGCCAACCAAATCGAAACAGGAGCCATATGGCATTCTCATCGTGATATGGGTGAAGGCGGCGTTCTATCTGCCCTCCTCTACCTCGAGATGAAGTTCGGAGCAGGCAATGGGCGACTACTAGAGGAGCCTTTTCCTTCCGTGGATGATGCTCGATACCCAAGTCTTTATCTTGCTCCCGAGTTCGATGGCGACGAACTGAACCACTTCACCGCTGCGCAAAGTATCGAACGCCATCTCGATCAGTTTCCGGCAACACTTCTGCTTCATTCTGCGCGGAACATGCTGAGTGCACTAGCAGCTTCAGACCAGAACGGGCACGAAACGGATACTGCGAGCCAAGAGTTAGCGCGCACGTTGATTATGCGCTTGGCCGAGAGCGACAGACCCGTCCTAGCCCATGAGATCGCATTGCAAGTGGTACTAGATAGACAAAGTGCGAGTTCGTGGCACCGAAAACTGTTGAATCTTAGCTGGTTCCGACGGCTGCCGGCAAAGGTTGCTAATGTGTGTTTCGGGGCTTTCGCCGATGCTGTCTTGGAAAGAATGGAGGAGAATGACAAGAGCAAGACAAAGCAGAAGGACCTGAATGTTGTGAAGTTGGAAGGATCCGAGTCATCAAAGTCGTCTTTCGTCAAAGTGACGACTATCAAAATGCTGGCTCAACTGTTGCAGAGCACAGAGTTCGTTGGTGAAGACACTTCTTTCTCCATTCTCTCTCGACTTCTGCAACGCGCTTCGCATATCGACGTGCGAAGCAATGCGTTGAAAGGTCTTCTTGGCATGCTGGATACCAGTCCCCAGGAGATGGTAGAAAAGATCCTGACTGTGTTGGCGCTTCTTGTTCCAGAAGCTGGTATCCTAGAACGCCAGCTGTCCTCGCAGAGTCATGAAGGTGAACAAGAAGGATCTATCACGACTCCTGGAGCATACTTTATCGCCAACGACTCTTCACCTTTGATATCCGCCTTCATTGACCACTACCTGCGTTGTTCGATCAGCGGCGATCGATTGCAGACATTCACCGCCCGCGTGCTCCTTCCTGCGCTCGAACATCGCATGACTCAAACCGCACATTGGGCCTTGGAGTTTCTACGGAAGCACGAAATAGACAATGTTGACTTTGCCATACCTCTAGAACCTCAAGATGCCGGCAACATTCTGACACTATTGGAAGCCGAAAGCAACAGGATCTGCTTTCTGCCTTCTTCGCTGCTGGACAAGTACATAGCGTACTCATTATTCAAGCTTGCTCCTCCGCCAGCAATCACCGAACTTAATTTGAAGCTCCACAATGATCCATCCCTCCGCTCGCAACGCGATGTTCAGACATGGCTGTCGCTATATCGCGAGCCTACCGATCTCTCAGGTCAAATCAACACCTTTGACATCCTCACTCTTCTCGACAAACCAACCAAACTCTCCCATGATATTGGTATCACGCCACAAATCATCCAGACGCACTTCCTCAAACTCTTCACCGCCGCGTTGTGGGCTGACGCACCCACCTACACACACCTGGACCGCTTCCTAGCCAATCTCCTCAACGGCACGTACCTCGTCAAAACATGGTGGTCCGCGCACGGCAAACCCATCATCGAAGCTATGATCGCGTACGTCGACTCGGTCCGCACACGTGCCTGGGACCGCAACCCGGACCGCCAGCCAGCTGTGCTGCCGGATACATTTCCCTGGCGCTTATTGCTGCTGGAATTTCCATGGCCCGGTCAAAACGATACCGACGAGGGCAGGGAGGCAAAGTGCAAGCGATTTGCGGACGAACTGGCCGGGGTTATTCACGGTATGAGCGGTGGCATATATCATACCAAACTCGCACAACTTAAATCCTACCTCTCGCTCGACCCGGTATCGGCGACTGCGGATCGCAGTGTGCAGAAGAAAATCGGGCATTGGACGATATTCACCACGCGACGAGACAGTGTCCGTGATGGGCTGGTGCGGAATCGCATCCTGGTCGCTTTGCATGTAGGCGATATCAGCAGGACGAGGTTAAGCTGGATCACGAAGCCCGACTTCTTGCGGGTCGAAGTTGCGACGTATTTGCTGGAGCTGGTGGGCGAGGACGACTGGGAAAAGGTGGTCGATAAGGGCTTGAGGGAGATGGTGGACGCGAGAGTTGGACAGTGGAAGGCGTGTGAGAATGAGGAGATTAGGAGGGTGGGTGGAGAGGTGGAGGGGAAGTTGAGGTTTGAACTCGAATAGCGAGGACAGGGGTCGGGAGCTGAGGATGCGATGGTGAAGGGCCCGGATTAAGCTGGTTGCGGCGCTTGATGCGCTTGGCGAGCATAATCGCGCGTGATGCTGCTAGCGAGATCGCCTCCGCGGCGCCAATCAGCGCGGATACGACATCCAGCTAACGGGAAAGGCCATGCGACCGTCCCGGACCGAAGTAGGAAGCCGCTGGAGAACCGCGCGGATGCGGGTAGCCAACCGACGTCCTAACAGCTGCAGGTTGTACCGACATGGACACGTCGTCTGAGCCTATACAGTCAAGTGTGAGACAACGTACTCTCATTCGTTCATCATTTCTGTCAACCAGCGCCGTTATCTCTCATGGCTGATATGAGGTGGTACAAACAAGCGAGCGTTTACTGAAGTCGAAAGCCTGTGCATAGTCGCGTTACACATGACGGGCTCTGCAGACTGCGCGGCGGCAAGGGAGACGTCGCGTATTGCTTTTCCAGCGCTTGTCTACGCAAAAGAGGGGTAAAGTGAAGGATGGTCGAAGCCTACCGATAAGCAGGGCGTGAGCGAATTCAGTGTGCGAGCGCGATTTCACTGCACATATAACGCATGGGACTCCAACGGACCACCATTTGAGCTTGAAGTCACACTGAGCCTTTTCCTGTTGCTCTGCGAATTGCTTCGCAATGATCACATCTTACACTCGAATCGCCAGGCGCGCGGCTTTGGACCTGCATCGTCCCATACACCGCTTTGGGACCCTAGTCTTCACAACCTCGATTGCTCCCATCCGGCAGATCTATAGCATTCATGGATCACATCCCAGAAGCTTCATTACCACTGCTCGAAGCGAGTTGGAATCTGCAAGTGCCACGACAAACGATTGGCGGAACAGCGCAGCAAGCGACGAATGCGCTCCTCGACCAGCAGTGACCACAACACCCAAGCAAAGCCCTCGAGATGAGTCATATGACAAAGCCATGAAGCAATTCTGTTCGATTTTGAGCCAAAAGGACTTCTGGTTCCACCACTACTATCTGGACGACGTGCGGGCCATGTTTCGCCCGCATCCGCGCGCCTGGCCCACGACGCACTTCCGCCCCTACACCGAGATCTGCATGACGCTCAAGGGCCTCAAGCCCTGCGTGCTCTTTCTAGCCAGCCAGCCCGAGGCCCCGCCCATGTATGAGCCGTTGGTCGTGGAAGTCGTCGAGCCGTTGTTCGAGGAGTATAGGCTGGCGGAATACGGCTTCGTGCTGCAGCGGGTCGAGCATTCCCAACCCATGGGTTCGTCGCGTAGCTTCAAAGGTAGCTGGGTGCTTGCGGATACGCGGTCGGCCGAGTGGGATGTGGTCCAGCGCGCGTTTCTGGATGCTCGGCGCACGACCGACATCGCGGTCCTGGACGCTAGCCGGGCGTTGGGATATCCGATGACGACGCCGCTGGACTTCGACTCGGGGAGGGTGGTGTATCGAGAAGACTACGAGGAGCAATTGTTCGAGGGGCTGGATGGGCAAGAGCATTTCGTAGCGGCGATGGACTATAGGGTGGGTGGCAGTAGGCAGGATTATGAACGCGTGTTGAAGCATTTTGAGGAGTGGAGGATTGCGGCGGGAACGGTGGGGAGGTATTTGGTGCTGTGGATCGATCAGCATCCGGCGTTTTCTACGTATAGGGATGAGGATAACGCTGAGAAGGCGTGGATGGAAAAGAAGTCATCCTAATCATGAACTGCGTTGGGATCAAGTATAAGTTGGCAGAAGTTGGTAGCGTTGGAATTGATAGCATCCGCATTATGCTTAGGATTCTACCTTGAGATTTGCCTGAGTTACTGGAGAGCACACTCCAGGCACCAAGGGTGAATAGCATTTCCAAGACGCACTAGCACCTATCCTGGTTTCCTAGTCCTTCGTAGAAGTGACTCGAAAGTAAGACCGATCTCTAGACCGACACGCCAGGCCGTATAACTGGCTAGGTGGTTACGCCATAGTTCATGGCCAGGGGTAATTTGTTGAAGGTGGAAATGCACCACTATCAATAACGATCGCTACTGCTCGCACTCACGATAAATCCGTCAATAAACCACAAAACAATTCGTGTTGAACGCCGCGGTGAAACTAGTTGCGGGCGTACATGAAAGATATCAGGGCGCACCACGCATACAATACTTCTCATAGCCACCGTCTCCCACGCATCTCTGCCTTTCGCACAACACCACCTCAGCCCCACACCAATGGATGCATCCCAGCCGGCACGTAGCCCGGCCTCGTCACCCACGCATGCGTACTTCTTTGCGGCGGCAACTTCACCTTCCTCACCACCTCCAAGGTCCTCCCCTGCCTCCCAATTTCCTCTTCCAGCACAGCCGTACAGCGCGCAAACAGCTCTTCCCAATCCGTATCCACATCCTCATGACTAATCGCATGCCTCTTCGCGTCGAAGCGCAGCGTAAGCAGCACCAAGTTCTGATTCTCCAGAACACGCAAGAGGTTGGTTTTCCCTTCAATCTCCCACGGCGCGGTGATGGCCATCATGGGATCGCACGGCGCCGGTGCAGGGTAGACGTTGGGCGAGAAGGCCATGGTGAGTGTTTTGAGCCCTGGACAGCGAATCGCGATGTCGTGGACGCAGCAGGTATACGGCATTGTGTTGGCTTTGGTACCTGCCGCCTTGGCATATCGCGCTGCGTATTCGTGCCCTGGCAGCTCCAAATTGCGTATACTCTTCCAGGCCATGTTTTCGGGAAATTGGTCCAGGAAATGCTTCAAGGGGAGCAGCCTGGTGCCCTCGAAAGTGACGGCTGCGTGCTCGAAGTAGGCCGTTCCTGCTTCGAGCATGATGCGGTGGTTCAGAAGGAGGCTGGAAGGGAGATGGCGTTTGAGAAATGTGAAGGCGGTGGTGTTGGTGTCTGAAGCCCGGATGGATATCCTGGTATGGTCTATGAGAAGGTGGGCATAGATCTCATCTCGGACTTCGCGCGGAAGCGAAGTGAATGTGTGCCGGGGCGGAGGAGTGGGAGAGGGTTTATGGTGTGATGTGTGAGCGGGTGATGGAGTGGCCATTGTTGCGATAGTGCAGAGAATGGTAAGAACTTCTACGCATCCCCGGGCTTGTGGATAGTGGAAGCTTTAACGGAATTCATGATGGCGAGCTTGTTGAGTTGAGTTGACAGGTCAGGTGTGGCGGTGCAAAATGGTGGTGGCTTCAACTCTCGTGTCGGGAGGCTGCAAGGCTGCAATTGGGGCTGAGTCAAGACGTGGTGTTAGGCTGATTCATGGCCTCAAGCCACTCGTGTCCGGGAATTTGGAAGCCACGAATGAACGTGGGATATACCGCACAACATCAAATCACCACATTGCATGCATTAAAGACGTCTACCAAGATTTCTGGCCAAAGCGAGTGTATTCATGCTGTGACTGCTATGGCACGAACACTTCTAGACACCAACCCTCCACCGAAAGATGCACACTATTACAAAGAACTATGTCTCGTCATCCAACCTAACGTCTCAATGAGATTGTAGCGCGTGAAGCGCAGTTCGCTTAGACGCGAGTCTGCTCAACACGAGAGAGGTTCTTCTCATCGTGGATGTTATCGAGGCGCTCAGCCTGGGTCTCTTTCTCGATCTGGGCGAGGTCGACGTGGGCAACAGCAGCATCACCATCAAAGATACGAGAGATCTCCTCAAGAGTGGGACCCTTGGTCTCAGGGTAGACGAAGTACACCCAGACAAGTTCGACAGTGATCCAGCACTATTCGTTCATTAGCAAGCGCTCGAGTGGTTCATTCATCAGGGTAGACTTACAGTGTAGAAGAGAGCCAAGTTCCAGTGCTTGGGGAGACGCTTCCAGGCGACGGGGTTGGTCTGACCACCAACGGCAAGGATAGCCTGAACGGTGATGTTCATGATCATGAGACCCTTGGCACGCAGAGCATAAGGAAGGATCTCGAGTGCGTAAGCGACGAGGAGACCAGACCAGGCGAATGCGTAGAAGACACCGAAGATCCAGACGCAGGGAATCTGGACGTAACCAGCAGCCTTGTTGGTCTCGCCAGAGTTCTCGTAGATGGCGGAGGTGATGGTCCAGCAGATGAAGGACACGCACATACCGGCGGTGGCGGTCAAGAAGAGAGGACGACGACCAACCTTGTCGATGAAGGTAGCGGCATAGAGGGACACTCCGAGATACAGGACACGTTCACCGGCAGAGAGAGCAAGCTTCTGGTTCTGGTCCTTGATACCGGCACCTGTGTAGACAAGGTTGATGTAGTTGGAGAACAGAGCGTTACCGGAGTACTGCGAGATAATACCGAGGGAGATGAGAATAGCGAGCCTCCATCGGTTACCCTTGGTCCTGACGAAGTCCAAGTAGCTCGAGTTCGTCTTAGCATCCTGCTCCATTCTGATGGTCTCCCTCATCTCCTGGTAGGAGAATTGGACAGTCGGGTTGTTGCGGTCGCCCTCAGCGTGGTAATAGGCAAGCATAGATTCGGCCTCCTCGTAGCGCTCCTTGGAGATGAGCCAACGTGGGGATTCGGGGACCCACCAGATGAAGCAGAGCTGGAGTGCGGATGGCAGACCTTGGAGCAAAGTGATGGACCTCCACGACCACTCGTTGGGAACGTAGGATGTTCCCCAGCCAATGAAAGCGACGAACAGGGCTCCCAAATTCCAGAGACAATTGTATACGGCGGTAAAAGTACCACGATGCTGAGGATGGCAGATCTCGGTAAGGAGAATGGGCGAGCACATCTGAGCGAAGGAGTTACCGAAACCGAGGACGAAGCGGCCAGCGAAGTAGATTTGCCAGTTGGTCGAGAAGCACGAGATCAAAGCACCAGCAATCATGATAACGCAGCCAGTAGCGATAGGAATCTTGCGGCCAACAGCCTGGGTGAAGAAGGGCACGGCGAAGAAGCTGACGATGGAACCAATGTTGTAGGCGTTGTTCATGAGACCCAGGCGGTTGTCATCGGGATGGTCAAAGTAGACCTCCCAGCGAGACATCTGCTGCGAGGAGTTCATCATCATACTAGCGTCCTGTCAGCTCGTTCTTTCTTAGAGTGCAGCAAGTATCTTACCCATCATAACCAGTAGTAGCGGAGGCAATACAGAGGACACAGGCATGCCAGTACAGCTTGCGCATGTTCGGCAGCTTGTGCCAAACGACCTTCTCGAACTCAGGCGCATCGAGGCGCGCATCGGCACCTGCGTGTGCGATAGCCGGCATCGTGAAAAGAACGTGACGATGTTCTCAACGGTAGACTGGAGTTAGAAGAAAAGTGAGGGTCTGCACCACAAGGGTTCGGTCGACTTGCAGTGGATACTAGGTGTAGGCATGGCTAGATACTTATAATGGACAAGACCATTCTAAGACAGACCCCGGCTTCCACACTAATTGGAAGTGCGGCCCTGTCCCTGACGGCTCAGCGGACGTCGATGCCGGGGTGCGATGCACCGCTGTCAGACAAAGCGGCTGCCACCAATTAGCGCACATGACCCGCCATCCTCCAAGCCAGCCGCTGGGACGAGGGCCGATGACGCCGGGGCGAGACCAGTAAAGTCCATCGGTTATATTCTCTACAGCACCACCATTGGTTGCTGATGCTGACCGTTTTGGTGGTTCGACGTTGGTTGTAGATTGTGGTGCCCCGTGGGGAGTACGGGAGTCTTCCAGAACGCTAAGAGATCGAGGCGTTGCGGCGCTGTTGCATTTTGCGACCACGACTCAGTCAAGCCAAATACAGCATCGCATGTTGACAGTTCTGTGAGAATTGACATATACCGGTCTTGGTATGCGGGACCCACCAGGTGCCAATGCGAATGCGATCTGAGCTATCTCTGCCTGTCTAGTCGTGCTGAGCATTGCTGATTGGCGTGCATGGGACACTTCCAATGACACCCCGGATATGGGTGCAGAATGGAAATTTATTGGGGTATAGTGCTCTGCAGAGACGGCCCATCACTGCAAATTTTGGCGTCTCCGACACGTGTGGCTGCTTGGTGCGAGGCTTGCATTCCACCCAGGTGATCATGAAGCGCCGCAGATGCTCGATTCTGTGGCGAGTTCGGACTTGTCCCGCGGGTGAATGTCGATTGCATCCGAAGAGAAGCTTCTATTTTCCTTCCTTAGGCCGCCTCTGGGGAATGCAAGGCACGCGATTGGTGCGGGGTGAGACGAAAACACGAGGCTCCCTGTGCCAAGATGGATAAATGGCCCTCCATGCCGGGATGTGGGCACATTTGTACAACCGTCAGCGATAGCCCACACCGTCCTCGAACCGATCTCTAGGTTCTCTGCATCGTCTGGCAGCGTCCGCGGCTCTTCAACAGGCCAGTGCCGACCGTACTGATGGTCTTAGATTTTGACATGCTAGGAATGAAAGAACTGCGTCGCGGCTAGCAACAGCCATTGTCCATCTTTCGTGATGCCTTAGCGAGATCTGTGCACCCACTTTGGTTAATGTCCTTCCGTGTGCCTGGTCCTCACTCATCTCCCCGTGACTGCAGTCTACTTTATGCAGTTAGGAAGATCTTCCCGTCCAGAACATGAGAAGACTCGGTTCAGTCCATCTCTGCGACTGCCACGGGCTGAAAGCAGGTAGACAGAGGTTGAGATATGCTCCGACGATGCAGCATGGCCAAGAAGCTTAGGCGACGCCTCCAAGCCTACCTCGGATGGCGTGCATCTCCGTTGCCAACGGTCGTTCGGCGCGGTCAGTGACAACCTTCAAGACTTTGAGACACGTCGCGCTTCGTTACAGACACGTCAAGGAACCGCGTGATTTCGACATTTGTGTAGATGAAACTAATACGCATACCACGCGCCGCACTGTTGGGAGTGAATTAATTGCTGTACAAGCGCAAGCGAGACAAGGACGGGTTTGGTGGGGCCGTTGGCACTGTGCTGCACGCTATTGTCGCATTCCGCCACGTGCTTGCATAACCCCGTCAAATATTCCATAGATTGCAAGAAAGTGTCCGCAATATAGGCTCATCTTTCCGACTCACAAGCGCCCGGATCTTCGAACGGGCTGGTAACGATTGGCACGGCCGCTTCCAGCAACAAATGGCCGAGTCTGGAGAGAGATTCATGCAAGAGCGGGGTGAGCCAGCAGTGCCAGCCTGTCGTCCTGCGAGCCTTGACCCCTATGGCGCCAAACGCAATTTAGCCGGTGTGAGTTCACGATTGAGGGCTGAAAGATCTCGTGATGCTGAGAACTTCCTTGCCCGTGGAAGCTCGAATGGAGTGAAGGAGTCCAGCGGCCTGGCATCTGGATGGATGCCAATAATTCCATGCAGCCTCCGATGTTGGACACGCGGTACCCAAAGCCCAAGGCTCTCCCGTAGAGCCGGTCAACAGTCCTCCTTGCATTTTTTTGTTGAGGCAACCTGATGTCTCTTGTCCATCTCAAATATTATCAGATCGAGTCTTTGTTCGCGTCATCTTGTCAGTCACATCTGCTGGGACGCCGTGGGAGTTTGGTCTCGAGGCAACCCACATCACCAGCCTCGTTGAATCCTCCTCGATATGGCGGCCCTGAAAAAAACAGTACGAATGTATCACTAAACCCCTCTCTACCAAGGTCACGACCCAGATAGGCTGCCTGAAATGCTGAATTGATCGATATGGGCGTTGCTCGACTAGCTCGCTTCGATACTGTGTGTCTGCAGCAAGTTTAGGTCCGCATCGTTAAGCGTCTGCAGCGGGATTTTCAGCCATCTTGCCACCAACCGATGTCACAGAGTTAGGATTGACCAACCGCGGTCCTGTAGCGCTGGCAGTCTGAGCACTCTGTATGAATTCCTCTGGTCTCAAGAGGAATGGCGGGTTCTTCAAGACTGCGCACTTCAGCCGACTTCCCAACCTTCATCCGAGTCTAGCTTCCGCGTCTTTAAATCAGAGGTCATTTGCTATGGGAGGCTGAAGCAGGACCTGCATGAGATACCATTGTGGTATGTGGTTGGGCGATTGTAGGCCGCCAGTGCGTGTGGCGAAGTCAGTGTTCCCGTGAACGGCTTGCCTGCACTGTCGTCTTCGAGGGCGGTCTTGAAACTCATCGATTGGTAGGCGGCAATCCCACTCTCCATCACGCGATCCCAAGTGGATCTGCTGTTTCCCAGGTTTACTTATCGGCGACCTGGGATTGCAGCGGAGCTGCTAATCTGAACATGATAAATAGGGCATTCTTGAGCTTGTGCCGCGATACCAAGCCCTTCCCGGTGGGTCCTTCTGGATACCAGCCTTCAGCTGTTGCGAGTCGATCCGCCAAATCATCGAGCGCTTACTAGATAAGAGTGGTGCCGGCTCGCAACATAGCTTACCAGTCGTCAGCTGCTACTAATCAAGATTCGCAGCGCAGCCTCCCCCGTTGAAGTGAACATTCAGCGGGTCGTTCCCGCCACCGGCCGCTCTCGATTGCCACGTCCAAGATACACCAAGCCCATCTTCGACCGGTGGGTGTTCGCATAACGCCGGCTGGACTGGAATCGGAGATGTTAACGTCTTCATACTTCAGATCGTGAAGCATAACTGTGAGCTTTCTCATGTAGTGCTTCCCCGAACAGCGTGCATGACGTGCCGGCACCATCAAGCATTCCAGTGAGTGTGTGCGTGGGTGTCGCTGTCGCCTCTGCGCGACAGGAGTTCGTGGTGTCGTTGTGCGTGTCGTTGCACTGACGATTCCGTCTCCTTAGTTGGAAGGAGCGCTCGAGATGTAAACAAACCAGCACCTCTCGCGCTTGCCCTACCTAGCATGCGTTGGAAACACTTGAAGCAGCAACAACATAGAAAGCAACTAGTCCATCAACACAATCTGGTCCGAATAATCAGATCACAGAGTCGAATCGTCTGTCGTTGACGCCCAGCAGATCCAATAGCCTCAATCCTGGCACCACGGCCGATTCAGCGATACGAGGTTTCAGCAATGAAACAAGAGTTTGGCAATGACAAGTATTTTGAGTGAGAACGGCGAAATTTTCAACAGCTCTGCGCTATTGCGCTCCGATCACATCGCAACAACTCCTAATCTCACTTCACTTCCTATTCCAGCAACTCACTGGGATGACTTCAACCTTAAAACCCCGAATATGACCAACATCGAGGCCAGAATGTCTTCGATGTAGGCAAGCACACCACTGCCGTCTTGATTCTGCTAAACTATGTGTAGCTCCACGGATCGCGCAGAACATCTCCCAGTGCTTCGCCTGCCGGGAGAAATTCGAAACGAAATCTACAGCTTCGCCGTTAGTGGCTTCGTCATCCTCGTTAAGACATTTCACAACTAGTTTCGCCTTTCGAAACCAGTCCGCCGACAAAGCTCCTATAGCGCCTCACTGTGGCCACTGTACCGGAGCCCAACACATCACGCGACAAGCCTTGTAGTGCAAAAAACAGCGCCACTCAGGCTGGGGACGATGCTTGGAGGGGCGTAGTGGATATGCGTCCAGTCAAAGAAGACTGCCTTCGAGTCTGAGCGAGTCTCTAGCCTATTCAAACTTTCTCGAAGCTGCCGTCAAGTACACGCTGAGACCAACCTCCTGTAGTACAACAAGAACGTGTTCGCAACAACATACAGCACGACGGGACGATTTCACAACGCCGTACAAGAAGATCAAGGAGAGAGATACAGCGTGCTTTGCCAAGTAAAGCATGATCCTTGGGCAAAAGCTCTCGGTCCGTTGAGATATCGGCGTAGCAGCAACGGGGACATAAGAATCTCAGTGAAACGGCCGGGATTGCGGATAGCCATGGCGCTTAAAGCTTTGGAGGTTCGGAGGTGGGATTGTTTACTACCTCACTTTGGTTTCTTACTCTTCACATCAATTCGACCGTCGCTCCAGCATGTCGATGTGCTGCGTGCCGTTATACTGAGCAACCAAGCACTTAGGCCGATATCTGAAAGAATTATTCTCTCCCCCTGACGACTGGCATCCTGGGTGGCGCATACAGTTTATAATGGACGTTCTCATTGTCATGTTTCCTCGATCTGAGGTCAGCCGGGAAGCCGTGTCCCACATTTCAATATGCACGAACTCATCGTCTACTACTAGGTTTCTTGCACCAAGTCCGACCGCGGACCAAGTCCACAAAGTAGTAACGACATCCTCCCAATCAGCACCGTCAGGCAGCCATGCAACTCGATATTCCGTGTCTCTCGTAACTTAACGCGGAACTTGAGAAATGACTCTTCGGCGCTATATGCAAATTTTATTGTAGTCAATCCGTGCATCCTAAGTTCACCGGGTTGTTCGGTTTGGTAGAGGCCCCAACAAGGTGGTCGCTGATCACTGCCCATAATTGACTTAGTAGAGCAATATCAACTCTAAGCATGCGGTGTAAGATTAACTATCCACCCAATCTACGGGTGCCATCTTGATCAATGTCGAGATTCAAGTCAAGAGCTGTTGGTAAGTGCACTTAAACTTCATCATCCTCGTCCCCGTCCCCGTCCCCCTCCTCAACCTCAACCTCATCGTCCTCAAAAACATCCCCGAAATCATCCCCGACATCATCCCCCAAACTATTCCCAAAACCACCCGCAAGATTAGCCACAAAATCATCCTCTTGAACCTCATCGTGAGTTTGCCCTTCGTTCATATCATTATCATCATGATTGCCGGCCCCGCCGTCATCGTTCCCGTGATGCGTGTGGACATGCTTAGGACGGAAGAAAGCACCAGTCGGTACATGAAAGACGTAATCGCTCATGCCGCGGTGCAGATGAGTCTTGCCGTGAAGTGTCGGACCAATCGGTAATCTCTCCCACTGCAAGAGATAAATCGCCCACTGAGCAGCATGCCTCAACGCCCTGACAGCGGAATCAGAAGTCGGAGGGACTTCGTCAAGGACCCTATCGACGAGTAGACGAAGCACAGCTTCCTTCGCACTCGCCTGGAAAGCCGTGACCACGTCCTCGCTCTCGATGTTGGTGATCTGATACACAGGAAACTCAGCATTCCGATTTACTCGCTTTTTGAGCGTGGAAAGGAGGTGCTGCCAGGTATATCGATCATTGACTTCTTGGACCAGGTTAGACGGATGGTCTTCGGTGCCCATGACAAATGCCTCGAGGGCTTCCAACAACTGGGCCTCTTCCTCTCCGCTCGGTCTTGGATATTGAGTTATGTCGTTCCAGTCGAGCACATGCTGTTCGTATGCGGCAGCGTTGTTCTGAGTCTCAAATTCTTCTTCGGAGATCTTACGACGCTTCTGAGCGGGCCTA
>TARA_R110002003_G_scaffold206_25_pt1 | contig 16751 bp, 21 predicted proteins | sample TARA_R110002003 | Tara Oceans TARA_R110002003 (sample SAMEA4396441) | marine metagenome | biome: Westerlies Biome; feature: [SRF] surface water layer (ENVO:00010504); material: water (ENVO:00002006), including particulate matter (ENVO:01000060) such as... | depth 5 m
TGGCGGCGCCTGCTCCGGCCGATTCATGTGGCGAGTGTGCTACCTACTGTCGGCCTGCTGTCCTATCTTGTCTGTTGCGAGAACTGCTATTGTTCAAGACATCTGAATACACAGAGTGAAGTGAATCTAAGCACCCTAACTCAATAGACATGTTAGCATAGTAGGGTTGTCTGGTAATATCGAGAAGGAAACTACTGATACGTTTCTTCGAGGTTAGAACTCTCCAACTATACCCAGGCTCACCGCGCTTCAGTCTGCTGCGTCAAGATCGTCGAACAATAGCCCTCACACGGGTGATCTTCCTTCCAGACTGGATGCTCGGATGCCAAAATTTACAGGACAGACCTCAGTAATACGAGAAGTAGCAAATGAGCTTGCGCAGCGAGGTTTGATTCGTAAGACCACTTTCGAAAGAAGATACCGTGAGCTTATCTAATTTTAGAGCTTACTGGCATACCCTCCCGCCTCTTTCGTAAACATGACCTTCATCGGCCCAGCAAGCAAGTCTTCCTTCTTCATCGTCCTTCCCATATTCTTGAAATCCTCGCTCTTCGCATGCGCATCAATTGCTGCCTTATCTTTGTATCTGTACAACATGAGCCGTGATCGAACGTGTGACAAGATGTCAACCCTTACGTTTCTAGCATGACGAATGTTGGCGCATCACCTCTCGTCTCCTTGTGAAGGTGATAGCGCAACGTATCCGGTTCATTGGCTTTTACAGCCGCAGCGGCCTGGGTGAGAAGTTCCTCGACCTGAAGTAGCATTAGTCATGCGCAAGCATCTGATTGATCCAAACCTACCCTCTTCGCCTTTCCTGGCTTCGGCGTAATGATGGCAATGATGTCGATCGTCATTTTGTATTCTGCAAGGGTTTTGCGGTTACATGAGGTGAAAGCTAGTTAGTTGTCGCACAGAAGGGGCATTGCAGAGAGGAGAGTCTCTGTGCACGTTCATGGAGAAGCTGCTAGCGTCGTTATCTCCTGTGGAGCAACCGAAAGATGCCGAGGTACATTGGCACGATTAGATACGCACCGACAACACCAGCTCTACCACTTCTTTACATTAAAAGCACTCCATAATCTCTACAGTCTTGAGGCTTTCCAGACAGGTTGTCTCTTCTCAGTGAACGCTTTTAGACCCTCTAGAATGTTCTCCCCTCTCTGAAGGACAGCAAATTCTCGCTCTAGGGTGATTTCAACTGCTCTCTCTACACTAGCACTCTCCCAGCCCTCTCTCAGCCCTGCTCTCGTACAGATGATGGCATCAGGGCTGTTCTCTGCGATCATTGTCGCATATTTGACCGCCTCGTTTATCAGCTCTTCTGGCGCGACTACGCTGTTAACCTGCGATGGCAAGGCACTCAGTCAGTGTTCTTTGCCTCCGATGCACTCGGTGATTGTGCGTTCTTACCAGGCCCCAGCGATGCAGCTCTTGAGCTGATATGTTCCGACCCGTAAGTGCAAACTCGCTGGCTCGTTGAAGACCGAGCGTTCGGATGATGCGTGGAAGGGCTCCACCAATCGGCGCGACGCCACGCTTGACCTCTGGGAGTGCGAAGAATGCATTTTCGGCGGCAACGACCAGGTCACTATTTCAGCAAGGTGAGCGTCGCGACACATGCCTGAGCATTCCACGAACCAATTGATTGCAAATTCGGTGCCCGCGCCCATGCTTAGACCGTTGACTGCAGCAATGACGGGCTTCTTTCCTAGTCGCCTGCTCAGCGGTTTGAACGCCGGCGCATTTCCAAGCCTGTCCTTGGGGTCCGCGTCTGCTGCCATGCTGTTGTCCCACTCCTTCAAATCGGCACCTGCGCTGAATGCACGACCCGAGCCGGTAATGATAGCCACTGTGAGGGAGGGTTCAAGATCCAACCATTTCCAAAAAGCGTCCATTTCCCAATGCGCACGGGTGTTCATACAATTGAGATCCCTCGGGCGGGACATTGTTGCTAGGACAATGCGAGGCGCTGGGTAGCTTAGCTTCAGGAACTCCGTTGGAGGTGGTTGAGTTTCGAAATTCGCCATCATGACCAGATAGAATAGTGGTAGGAACAAGGCGCAGATGCATAGGACAAGATACGGCCACAAAGAGCGAAACGAGGCGGAAATTGAGGACTCGTCTTAGTCGTCGACACGGGCCAAGCACCCTGGAGCTCGTTCACATCGCTAGTGACTCAGTATCCTTACTATTTCCAGGTTGCGGTGCCCTTTTCGAGGACCGGTATGATCCCGTCGTCCAGGACAAAGTTATCCGCGCAATTCTGCAGGTAGCCCCCGCTAGCCAACACGCTTTCCCCGCACGCGACATTGAAGCCACCACCCTGGAGGTAGCATACTGCTTCATAGGCGCTAATGAGTTGTTAGTCTAATATCGAGCTGTATCTGCAGCAATACAACGTTAGCATGCGCTGCGCGCAAAAGATGCATGGTGTGTTAGATCGCATCACCCATTGCTGAATTGACATCGCGCAAAACATCATGCGAGTGTACAGAGACAAGTCTCGCGAGATAAACATCCCTAAGGATGTGAACTTGACTGAGCTTCTGCACACAAGTGCCGTTCCTCTCGCATCCTCGCATCTCATCGCCACCGACAGTCTCACCAACCGCAGTTTAACTCTCGGGGATTTGAGATCTCGTGCTGGAAGAATTGCTCATGGACTCAACGAAGCCTACAGTCCGAAAGAGGGAGAAAGATGGGCTGTTATACTACCCAATTGCATAGAGTATATCGAGCTCTTCCACGCTTTACTCTGGGTGGGTGGAGTCGGCTGCCCGATCAACCATGCTCTGAAACCAATAGAGCTCGCGCATGCACTGGCCGTGTCAAGGCCAAAGTACATCTTCGCGTATGGCGCTTCTCTTTCGAACATCCTCGCGGGTATTGCAAGAGCCAAAGACGATCTGTCATGCATGGGAAGCCCCTGGGATCACCCCGTCATTATCACGGTCATCAACCAGATCGATACCACAAAACTCAACGGACCTGCTTCTTCGGAGTATCCTCATGCGCCAGACGACTTTCTGTCTTCGGAGATTTTACCGGTTCCGCATTACACGGACACGACAGCTCATCTGGCTAGTATTCATCTCTCATCCGGTACCACAGGTTCACCCAAAGGCGTCGAACTCACTCACCACAATTTCGTGGCCAATGTGTACCAGCTCTACGGCCACGATCCCAGCCAGTTTCACTCAGCATCCCGGACTGTTGCCTTCACTCCATTTGTGCACATTGCGATGACTACAATGCCGCTTTTCTTTGGGCCCTGGACCGGTGCAATGCATCATGCTATGCCTGCACCCTTCAATATCGACACCTTTGGCAGGTTAGTTTCGTCAGTGCGACCGACCAGCTTCCAAGGCGTACCATCCATCGCGCTGCAGATCGCTAATTCGAACCTCACGGATCACTACGATTTTTCGAACGCGGAGGTCATCAATTGCGGCGGCGCAAGCATGACGCCTGAGACTGTAGCCAGGCTGCGTAGCAAAGCACCCTGGGAGATTATCCAAGTCTATGGCATGACCGAAGGCGCACCTTATGTCGCGTACCAGCGAAGAAACCAAATCATACCAGACGGTAGTATTGGAAATTTCCTACCCAACGTGGAGGCGGTATTGAAAGTGTCCGGCACAAACGAGGATGCACCCGAAGGTGGCCCTGGGGAGCTATGGATCCGTGGACCAAATATCACAGAAAAGTATTGCGGTGTAAATATTGAAGCAAACGCAAAAGCATTTCCAGAGTTGGAAGGCCAAAAGTGGTACAACACCGGCGATGTATGTACTATCGACAGGAATGGAATTGTGAGCGTGGTAGGCCGGACAAAAGAGCTGATCAAGTACAAGGGCTTTCAGGTATCACCCATTGAGCTTGAATCACATCTGAACTCACATCCTCATGTAATTGAGGCGGGGGTGGGCGCAATGTGGGACGAGTCACAACTGACTGAAATTCCGACCGCATATGTGGTGCTGAAGAACGAAATGAAGAGAAAGGATGAGACAGGGGCACTAAGGGAGATCCATACGCACATGGACCAGTTGGTCAGTGGCTACAAGAAGTTGAGAGGCGGCGTTTGGGGTGTGACAAAATTACCGAAGAATGCCACGGGCAAGATTGTGAGAGCACAATTGAGGGATCATCTTACCGGGGCATGTTCTTTGGACGATGGGAGTCTGCGAGCAAGGCTCTGAGCTGACCCAGGAATTTTGTTCTCACCTATGTTCATAGCAATACAACAAATGAGGTTGAAATTGCATTGATGTTACTTGCTTGCTGCAGTGAATATAGGCTCCGAGACAAGATAAACACACTTCATGCAAGGAATCCCATGACTGCCTGAAATTCGGCACCACCGTCCTGACCTTCTGCTCTTATTTTAGTCGCTTCAAGTGTGCGTATACACTATCCAGTAGCTGATAGCACCAACACTTTGCCCAAATCGTGTTGCACTTCTAGCAGTGTGCTGAAGCCTTCAGTAGTAGCACTGTATGATATCTAAAGCGCTCTTACGCCGCTTGCTAGCCTGAGGGAGACGAACTAACCTCGTTTTGTGACTCAGCCATCCGCTCTGGATTCCTTAAAATGACAGATCTGAGGCAGCAATACAATCGTAACGATCCGGGCGTGTGACCGCCTGGTCAAATAGGAAAAGAATCTTGAATGCTGCCGTGGTTTGAGCAACGAGGCAACAGAATTGTCATTTCATAGTCTAGCGTCCCTTCTCGTCCCTTTTCCAATCCATCCTCTGTCCGCACGCCTTTTTTTGCTCCACCTTTAGTAGCTCACTCGGCAGATCGACGATTCTTGCTCGCAAAAACTCTCCAAAGCTCTTCGCAAACCCATCAATGACACTACTAGAGCTCACCCCTTCTTGCAAAATACCATAAACAACATAATGCACCGCCCACAGACCGGGCACTTCGAACCTCTCCACCCGATACTTTGGGAACCAATCGTTTCCAAGAAGGGTGATTAGTCGTGGGATTGTTAGGAAGGCTTGCAACCACGAATAGGCATTTGCATCGCGCACCCAAAACCCAATATTAGCATTGCCGCCCTTGTCTCCAGATCGGCCGAAGACAAGATCGCCTGGGAGATGTTAGAGGTCGCTCCTACGGACCTTGAAGCAACTTACCCAGAGGCCTCCTAAGGGTGGGGCCAAAAAAGGCAAGATTGACCGGATTGTCGGTCTCATAACTGTCCTGCCGTTCAAAGGAAGCCCCAAATTTCTGGAGTGTGGGCACGGATATTGGATTGATATGCTCACGCCCCACGAAATGGACGGAAAGTTTCACCACTCGCTGATCGATAAGCGCGGGGAAATACTTCATAAAAGGTCTTGGTTCCAACGTCCTCCAATCCATGGCGAGGTGTAGGCCGCAGTATCCCTGCATTCCATTGTAATGGATGGCGTGCTTGAATCGCTCAATGGCTTCTTTCGTGTCGGCTTGTACAAACAGTCTTATCATGACAGTAGATTCTGCCTGAGTCTCTGGGTCTACCGCAGCTGTACCATAGGCAGTGATATCGAGAGTTGTGAAGTCCGCCGGGTTCAGTTCGCGAAGCACTTGCGTCCTTAACATGTTCACCTTTGCGTCAATCTCCAAGCCTGCACAGAAGGCCGACAGCTCAGCCTGCCATCCTCCGCGAGTGAAGATGGCTAGCTTGGCTGTTGGGGGTGGCGGAAGGCCAGTAATGCCTGTCATGCGCACACGGTCTGGACCAATATCTTCGAGTCGCGCTTTGTCGATGCGCGCAATGACGTCGGGGTTGAGATAATGCGAGCCTTGGATTTCATAGAGGAATTGCGCCTTCACTGTATCCATCGTGACAGCACCATTAGTATTCACCGGCTTGGTAATAACAGCTTCGCCTTCAGCATCGATTTCCGCGATTGGATAGCCTACCCTGTACTGTTTCTCGATCTCGCGAGCACCGCAGTAGTTGCCTCCTGTCGCATATGCGCCGCATTCAATGATGTGACCTGCCATTAAGCTACCAGCCAACTTGTCATAATCGCTGGTGTTCCAGCCATGCCACCAGGATGCGAGGCCCATGACCGGACTCGCATCGCAGCATCGGCCGCAGATGACGATATCAGCGCCAGCTTCAAGCGCGGTCACGATCCCAGACATACCAGTATACGCATTGGCAGCGAGAATATCCTTGTTGTCGCCGGGTATCGAGGCCCCTTTGATGTCAAGATGGCGATACGATACGGCCTTGTCCTTACGAACGTGCTCGGTGAGGTCGTCACCTGTAACCCAGGCTACTTGGAGTGATGTGATACCCTGCGACTCGAGATACGCATGCACTTCTTGAGCCAGCCCCTGGGGGTTCAGTGCGCCTCCGTCATGGACAACTTTGATCTTGTTTTGCGCAACAAGACGGGCTGCCTCACCGCCGTTCCACCGCAGCTGTGACAATGCAATCAGCGTGACATACTGCACCTCAATGGCTTTCCATGCCAAATTGAACTCAGCAAGGTAGTCTGCTGTGATCGCATCTACATGGCCATCTCGAGCAAGACGATAAAGCTGGTCAAGACCATCTCCAATTGCCCCCGAGGCGTTACCGATGCGGATCGGGCGTCTTGGTCCCATGGTTGACCAAGCGGAAGAATGATGGACGGATTGTGGCCTTGTTGCTCGTTAAGTTTGAGTTGAAAGGCATGAAATATTACGCACGTATGGGCAAGTTTCACGTAGCTTTACTGCACTCAGAAAGGTCCACCGAGCAAGTGAGGGTGCACAATAATGTCAAAGGTGACGTGGTCCGGGCAGTTAGTGCACAAGCCATGTTTTCGGACACCCTACCAGTAGCTTGAGTTAGCGAAGTTTTCGGGAGGGTCGACCCGGCCGTGCGAACTGCGGCACATGTCTTGAGCTTCTTGCGAGCGACATGCAACAGATGGCTCGAGACGCCGGTGACGGGCGGCGGTAGGCGCTAATGAGTCGTTAGTGAGTTACACGCAGGGTCGTGTAGCTGCGGAGTTTCTGGAGATATAATTGGCTGTCTCCCCGGAGCGCTCTCCCAGCACACAAGCTCGATATGGCGACGCCTCGAACCGCAAACCCCGTTCCATCATGGATTGAAAATCCGTACCCAAGATTAGAGCATAGCCTTGTTGAGTTTCCGGCCAAACATGTTATTCTGGTCACCATCAACCGCGCACAGTTTATGAACTGTCTACCGGTTGAAGCAACGATTGAACTCGGGGCATTGTGGAAATGGTACGATGCGGAGCCAGAACTGTAATGTGACCCGTACCCACTACAATGCAACGCACTGTGACTTACAGCTATGTAGACGCTGTGCGGTATTCACGGGCGCAGGCCAAAAGGCCTTTTGCGCGGGCATGGACTTGAAGCAGCGCCTGGATATCATCAAGACCAATGATGTTGCGCACGAATATCCGCAGGGTGGATTTGGAGGCATGACCAACAGGACGGGGAAGAAGCCCATCATCATCGCATGCAACGGGCACGCTCACGGTGGTGGGTTTGAGATTGTCCTCAACGCAGACGTCATCTTCGCGTCGCCAAACGCAACGTTCTGCCTGCCCGAAGTGCTTCGAGGCGTGTCTGCGCTAGCTGGGGCGCTCCCTCGTGCCATGCTGCTCTTTGGGAACCACCGCACCATGGATCTCGTCTTGACTGGGCGCCGCATGTCGGTGCAGGAGGCCGTGGATTGGGGGCTGGTGAAGGAGATTGTGCCGCAAGAGAAGCTGCTGCAAAGAGCCGTGGCGTACGCGCAAGAGATTGCGGCAAACAGCCCGGATTCGGTCATCATCAGCAGACTGGGCGCGCGCGAGGTGTGGGAGACGGGCGTCAGTCGAGCGACGATGCGCGGGCAGGAGCTGTATGCTGAGGCCATGCTGCGAAGCAAGAATGCTGCCGAGGGGCTGGCGGCGTACCGAGAGAAGAGAGACCCGCGGTGGCTGCCGTCTTACTTGTAGTCGGCGCTGTGAGTCTTACCAACAGCGATTATCAGAGATTGTCGTGTGCCCAGTCACGTGCCAGTGTAGTCCGTCTCTTCTCGTGGTGTGTGATGACAGGCCACTTCCGGATGCCAGAGCAGATTCACCACACGTGACCAAGTCCTACGCTAAAATAGCATCACGTGCCGAAAAATTGCTCGGGCATCCGGTGGTAGGAGCGCCCGGCTCTCCAACCCTCGACCACCACCAGCCAGCTCGCCTCGATGCTCCACGCCAACACGTGCGCTGGAGCTGGAGCTGGATTTATCAGGAGCTCTCCTGGGGGAGGCTGAGAAGACGACATGGGCACGCGACAACAGGCAATTGAACCCGTTGAACTCACCACTCACCAACAGTTCGGACTCCGGGTCGCACACGGTTGCCGCTAAGGCTGCACATACGGCAGACGCCTTCTGGTGAGATAGTGTGCTATACTGTAGATGTTCTCAGCGCTCGCATCGACAAGTCCTGTACAATGACACGCATTTGATCGCTTTCTGCCTTTCCCCTTGAGCAGCCTGGTTGCACAGCACAGACAGAGTCCTCGCGCCATGCCGTCCATGCCCTCGGCGCCGCCCGACACGAAGCCGCTCCCGCGCCTCCTCTGCCTCCACGGCGGCGGCGTCAACGCGGCCATCTTCGCAGCGCAGTCGCGCGCCCTCGTCCGCCACCTCCAGCACTCGTTCCGCCTGGTGTGGGCCGACGCGCCCTTCTTCTGCGACCCCCACGCCGACATTGTGGGCGTGTACGGCTCCTACGCGCCCTTCCGGCGCTGGCTGCGCTGGCTGCCCGAGCACGCCGACATTGACGCCGAGAGCTGCATCGACGAGATCGGGTACGCCCTCCGGACTGCCATCGAGGACGACGACCGCGCAGGCGGCACAGGCGAGTGGGTTGGCCTGATGGGCTTCAGCCAGGGCGCCAAACTGGCGGCCAGTCTGCTGCTCGCGCAACAAGCGAGGGAAGGCGCGGCGCGGCGCAAGCACACCGACACGGCTCCTGGGTTGACGGGCGTGCCAGGCCTCAAGTGGAGCTTCGCCATTCTGCTTGCGGGGCGCGCGCCGCTCAGCAACCTCGACCCCGCCCTCTTGAAGAGCCAGGCGCTGGTGAGCGCGGGCGACCTATCCGAAGGCTTCCAGTTCTGCAAAGCCGTGGACCATGAGGCCACGCTGCATGCGCCCACGCTACATGTCCACGGCATGGCGGACCCGGGGCTCCACCTCCACCGCAAGCTGCTGCACGAGTACTGCGAGGAGGGCACTGCCACGCTCGTCGAATGGGACGGCGCACATCGGATACCCATCAAGACCAAGGACGTTGATCGCGTCGTCGACGCTATATACGACCTGGCCGAGAGCTGCGGCGTGACCGTCACGCGAACCGTCTGAGGCTCAGAAGCACAACGTGTCTGATATGGGTCCAATGCCGTATTGCGACTAGTTAAGCTAGTCCCAAAGGCGTCTTGGCAACTGGCAGGAACATGTTAGCCATTGATCCCGTCCTTTTCCGTCATCGACATGTGCGTAATCCTCACAGCTAATGATCAAGGGCTTACGCCTTGTGGACCGCACCGCCTACGTCCGCTATGAACTCCCGTAAACTGAATCTCCTTACCTACATCGACACTCCTTGCATAACAGTGAACAGTCATAACCATTTGACCATGGCTACTTTTCTATCTTGCGCAGCAACTATCGCAGAGCGTCATCACAATGACTAGGCAGACAATATACAGATCAACCTACCCGCCTCCGCACTGCCCCACAAATCTTTCCCTTTCTCAATACCTCTCGCAATATAATCCAGACGCTGTGCCCAAGGACAAGATCATTTTAGAAGACGACTGGACAGGGCAAGCGCTGACGTACGCGGGTCTTCGCAAAGAGGCCGCCCGTCATGCTTGGAGCTTGAGAGAAAAGTACAACCTGAAAGCCGGTGATGTGGTTGCTGTCAGCGCACCAAACTCGGTTGGTCTTCCCTCGAGCTACTTGCGTGTTCCTGTCGTACTCATCGAAACAAACGTAGGTCGCACATGTTCAGCTAGTTCATGCTGTTCTCTGGACTGGTGCGACTGTAGCGTGAGTAGCATGACTGCTGAGAGATCAATGGGGCATGTGCTAACCCACTCAGATTGATGAACTGTCTGAGCACCACAAGCGACTTCATACACTACCTGCGAATATGCTGCCCAAAACTCGTGGCAATTGATCCAAGCCTGCATGAGTCCGTCGAAAAAGCACTTGCACAGCTCCCATCACTCAGTGCAGCCAGCGTCATGTTTCTGTTAGGCTCAGATCCCCGTCTGCCAAACGTGTGTCGACTTTCATAACGGCAAATGCAACAAGACTGAGCATGAATAGTATCCATCAAGCTTTGCCTGTGCAAACGAGCTGCCCGTGTATGACCTCTCAACGGCCGACAATCGTGAACACACCGCTGCAATCTGCTTCAGCTCTGGAACTAGCGGTAAGCCGAAAGGAGTGGAGCTCAGTCATCACAATTTGATATCGTCCCTCGCCGGAATCAGATCTAGCGACCCAGCGCTTTACAACTCTCAGGGTCGGGGTGTCTTCTTTGCACCACTTTGTCACATCTATGGTGCGATTTCAACCACGATGTACCGTATACATGACTTACATTCGCAGGCCTCAATACAGTCGGCTTCATGGGCGTTTGGCTCGGGTCGTACACGATGTTGATGAAGAAGTACAGCCTCGATGAGCTTCTGCGATTGTCTTCCGCATGCAGAGCCAATACCCTGCGGATAGTGCCATCTATAGCACTATCCATGTTAAAGGCTGCGACGCTTGATGTTCACGATCTATCTGAAATCAAGTTCATCATGTGCTCCGGTGCTGCGTTGCAGCCAGAGGTCATACAAGGACTGCAGAAGAGGCTCAACCGAGCTCCGATCTTTCAAGGATATGGGTGAGTCGCCTTTTGGTATGATCATATCAAGTCTGACATCTTCAAGCATGACAGAGACCAATATCGCTACATTACGCAGCCACGAGTGGGATCGAGTTGGGAGTGTCGGCAGGCTCTTCGCCAATGTGTAAGTACTCCTGCCACTACGTAGACAGACTTTCGTGCTCAATATCCCCAGCGAGGCACGAATCGTAGACGACGAACTCAACGATGTCGACGAAGGCCAAGACGGAGAGATGCTGGTTCGTGGACCAACAGTATTCCGGTAGGTTCCGCAAAATCTTCTTCACGCAGTCGCTGATCCGAGCTTTGTCAGCCGATACTTGGACGATGCCGCTGCAACGCGCGAAACTTTTCATCACGAGTGGATGCGCACAGGTGACGTGCTCCACTTTGATGCCGACGGCTTCTTGTTCCTCACGGACCGCAAGAAGGAGCTTATCAAATACAAAGGCTTTCAAGTCGCTCCCAGTGAGCTTGAGGGCATCCTGAATACCCATCCCTTTGTCGACGAAAGCGTTGTATGTGCCAAGTGGGACGAAAAGGAAGGAACTGAAATACCAATGGCCTATATCACGCTGGCCAATCTCGCACTCAAGCACCCAAGGGGAAGATCTTACGCTGTGAATGACATCGCTAGGTTTTTGAACGAGAAGGTCAGTCCGTACAAGAAGTTGAGAGGAGGTATCGAAGTCTTAGATGAAATTCCCAAAACAGCGAGTGGGAAGATCTTACGGAGACTGTTACCAGCGAGGTTAGCCATGGTACGATCTTCAAAGTTGTGATCATGTAAGCTTCGGAGCCGTCTCTACGCAGCTACTGCTGGGCACATGGGAAACAGCTGTGCGACAGCGATGATATCAAACACGAAAACACCTGAAACTCGTCCAAATTGGGAAGAACATCCCGTGCCCCACGGGTGACTCTGAAACACACTTAGAAATATTGGGCCTTGAATGCATCCCGTAATCCCCGCAAGTCAAATCTACTAGCTGCCAGTTCAGGCACTCGGACTGTAGTGTCGTGATTTATTCCGATACTGTGGTTATTATCATGCCCGCACGGCTTTCATTTTCCGGTCCTTTTTGGTTGCTCGCTTAAGTTAACTAGTCTTGGCTTTGTCAAATCGTTACTGCCCTTTCTTCACAATGCCGACTCATCAAATGGACTCCACGAGAACCATATAACATACTCGCTTTTGCCCATGTTTTCGATATCTGAGCAGCGCCCGGCATGTCCTATTCAGCAACCTCCACCATGAGTGGCAAAGTCGTGGCCATCACGGGTGGTGCCAGCGGTATTGGTCTAGCCACCGCTTTCCTTCTTGCTAGCCGTGGCGCTACTTTGTCGCTTGCTGATGTCTCGGAAAGTGGCCTCGACGCCGCGTCCAAAGAGATCAAATCCAAGCACGACGTCGAGGTGTTAACATTTCCCTTGGACGTCCGCAATACCCAGCAGGTTGACGCGTGGATTCAAGACACGATAGTCCAGTTCGGCAAGCTGGATGGTGCAGCAAATATCGCGGGTGTGATACCGAAAAGCATTGGACTCGGAGGCATCGCCCAATTGGAAGAGGACGACTGGAACTTCGTCATTGGAATCAACCTCACGGGCGTCATGCATTGCATGCGCGCACAGATGAGAGTAATCTCTGACGGTGGCAGCATCGTGAATGCAGCCAGCATAGCTGGACTGACTGGCCGGCCGAACAACGCCGCGTACGCCGCGAGTAAGCATGGTGTCATCGGTTTGACAAAAAGCGCCGCAAAGGAGGTCGGGGGGAGAGGTGTGAGAGTGAATTCATTCGCACCGTAAGTCAAGTTTGGCTGGCAATGGCGGACTTATATCGCTGACTCGTGTACAGTGGTTACATTATTACACCAATGACTGCTGCCGCGTCGAAAATAGATGTCAAGACCAACGCGGAGTCCACAGCTGTACCTCTGGGCAGGCATGGAATCGCAGAGGAATGCGCCAGCGTTATTGGGTTTTTGCTTGGAGACGAGAGCACATACATAACAGGGGCGACCTACAGCGTTGATGGAGGCTGGAATTCTTAGGCTTGAAATGAAAGTATCCATATCGTGTAGGGTAGATCTACAACACAGGAGCAAGTACGCACTCATGGCACTATCCAGGCTACCGGTGGTCAAGGTCTCGCTTGCATTGGTCGCATGCATGTGGCTTGCTTCGAGATGCGGGGTATTTGGGGATCGCCGGCTGTGGAGTGCCGAGTTCATCGTCACGGGGTCTGATCAGATCACAAGCGGGTAGCTATGGGCCTTTCGCTACATCTAAACACTGCCTCCATAATCCCTAAAAACATGCCCGGGTCCCAAGCATCTTCCGAGCCCTCGTCCATTCATGACTCGAACACGCAAGCGAAACCGGTATCACCTGCGGACAGACTTGCCCGAAAGCGAATTCTGGATCGCAAAGCACAGCAAGCGGCACGCCTACGCACGAAATGGACTATCGAAAACCTACAATACCAAGTAGCGCAACTCAACAATACCCTCGTCAGTGAAACACTGCGATTTCAGGCGCTCCTCCATGACTCACACAACGAGACCGAGCGGATTCGCGCAGAGAACCAGGCTTTGCAATTGCAATTGCATGACGCGCTGTCCAGAGAGTGTGAGGCATCGCCTGGAGACATGTGTCCCATAGAGAGCGCCGACTCAGCATCAGGTTCTTCAAGTGTGTCAGCGCCGACCGTTCAGCCATTTGAGTCCATACCATGGAACACGGAACCGATGTGTGTGTCGGATCGTATCTTACAGAGCTACGTTGCAACAGCAAGGACACGAGTCCATGCGACATCCGATATCTTTCTCATGAGCGCAGCACTGATCATCCCGGCGTATCCAGTGTTGTGTCCGACATTCTGCTGGCGTACTGCGAGATCAATACACTTCCCAAAAAGGCAGCATGTCTGTACGTCATGTACAAGCTTCTAAACTGGCTAATTTACCGCACCAAAACGACCTACGACCAAATGCCCTCATGGCTACGTCCTGTTCCGCTTCAACTTCAAGTCCAGCACCCAGCGTGGATAGATCGCATACCATGGCCAAACGCTCGTATCTATCTCATTCAGAACCCAAGTATATCGTTTGACGACTTTGCTTCATGTTACTCCACCTCATTTGATCTTTCGTGGCCTTACGATCATTCCCACGTTTTGATATCGTTATCCCAAAATATGAAGTCCACGCCTGAAGCTGCCTTCAATGACTGGTTTTTGCCGTACCCTGAGTCGGAAGCTGGTGGATTAGGGACGACTGGAGACGCGATTTTGAACCCCGTATTTGAGCAGCATCTCCGACAGCTAAAGAATTGGACCGTGTCGGACAGCTTCCGGCGCCAGTTCAGTGAGCTGAGTGCCATCATCGATGGCGATACGGGGCAAGACATTGAAGGACAGGCTAGCACAGTAAGCTTTGGATAGCGGAGTTTTCAAGCACATTTTTAGAAATAATTGGCCGGAGAGGCAGTGTGAACTCATTATGACTCTAAAGTATCGATATCCTACACTCTTCCTCTCAACAAGAACTTATTTGGAATCTCAACGTGCTTGGCACGAATGTACTCGCACAAATTCTTGCCCAAACTATCGTATCCACTCGTCGCATTGAAACCTCGATCCAGGTGGTCCTTTAGAAGGAAGTGCACGGCCCTAATATTGGGCATCTCGCATCTGTCAATTTGCCGTCCAGCATCATCCTTACCCAACAACTTTCGCAGCTTTTCTGTGCTCAGCACCGTGCGTAGCCAGTCCCACTCGTCATCGTGCCTCACAAATAGACCCAGATTAGCATTAGAAGACTTGTCGCCAGAGCGACCGAGTGTGATGTATCCGAGTGGGGCACGTGTAGTGGGTCCAAATATGGATAGATCGGCAGGCTCAGTCGTGCAGGGCTGGTCGGGCTGCTCGCGAGGAAACTCCTGTGTCAGAGAAGGGCTTGGGATCTCGATGACTTGGCCATCAGGTAGGTGTGCTGTCTCCTTAACGAAGGTCTGCGGCAGCAGGCTCACCCAATACTCGAAGAAAGGCCTGCCTATCGCTTGTCGCATATCTGGAGCCATCGTACTTCCTGGGTAGCCTTGTAGTAGATTCTCAATGCAAAAGCGGGCAAAGGAGCCGCGATCAGAATCGACAATGGAAGACGCAGAAAGAATATCAGGATCGCGAGACTGGGCGAAGATGCGGAGGTCGACGGTCGCTTCGTCCTGACTCTGCGGGTCATCCGGAACCTTGCCGGCTATGGTGAAGTTCAGACAGGAGAACTTGGCTAGGTGTTCACCCATCGTTGCTTTGGTTTGACGTTCGATCATTTTTGCCTTCTCTTCAATATCGAGCCCCGTAAGAAAGAAGTGGAACTCCGCTTGCCAGCCCCCCTTTGCTGTAATGCCGACTTCGACATACACGTCAGCTCATACCTAAGATATCCTAGTGAAGTTTGCATACCTTTTGTGGTGGGTGGAGGTGGGTAACCTTTAACACCAGAGACCTTGACCGCATTCTTCCCAACCGACTCTAATCTGATGTCGCTGATCGAGGCTGTGACATCCGAATTGTAGTATAGGTCCCCTTGGATTTCGTACAGTAGCTGACTAGCGATGGTCGCAGTAGTGACTAGTCCGTGTTTGTCCTTCTCCATGGTGATCACCGCGTGTCCCTTTTCATCTACTGCCGCGATAGGGTAGCCCATGTCGGTATCTTGGTCACCCAGATCCTTGAATCCACTGTAGTACCCACCAGTAGCATAGGTTGAACACTCAATGATGTGACCAATCATGAGAGCGCCAGCAAGTTCTTGAACATGTGTTTCGCGCTTCCACCCATGCCACCACATGGCTGCACCGACCGTGACTGATGCATCCGCGACTCTCCCGCACACTACAATATCAGCACCCGCCTCAAAACAAGCGGCGATGCCAGTGCCTCCAAGATAGCATTGGGCACACAGAGGCTCGTAACCCCACTCTTGTATGTTTTTGTTTGCTGGGAGATTGAGAAACTTTTCACCTGTAAAGGTATGTATTAGTCTGGGCTCACTTTGATTCAGGGAGTCCGGAGTGTACCCTTCTTGTATAGCTGCAAGACTGCATCTGTGACATCATCGCCGTCCACATACGCAACCTTCAACTCTACCCCGTGCTTTTTTACTAACAGTTTCACCGCTTGGGCGAGGCCTTGGACGTCGGAAGCGCCTGCGTTCACTGCAATCTTGACTCCTCTCTTTGCGAGCCAAGGAATCGCAGGGTCAAGCTCCTCAAGGAAGTAAGGTTCGTAGGCCTTTCCGACAAGGGTGCCAGAGCCGAGCTTTTCTCTTTTATCTGACCCGCGTAGAGTCATGTTGGCTTCGGACATCCAGTCTCCGGTAATAACATCGACATCTTCATTCTTGGCCATATCATGGATGGCTCGTTTACGGTCGTAGACACCTGCGACCATTGTGAGTACGCTTGCCTCGTGTGGAAGGACTCAGAAACACACCTCCAGAGCAGCCCGCAATGCGAATTGGACGTTTGGTTGATCCGTTTGTCATAGCGTGACCATTCACGCCGTTGCTTTTGGGCAAAACATCAATGGAACCCATAGTGAATGACTAATGTGGATATTATAGTCGATGCAATCGGGAGGAGGCGCGCACTCTGATATGTGCGCAATTGGTCTGCCACAAGTCGAGTTGAAGAATCGCAATGGGATGCTCGAAGAGACAGAAAACCGTACCTTCTGAAGATATAGCTGAATGTGAGCTTAACTCGGGAAACCGGACTGACAGCTGTCCACTGACACACCCCACCAGGTACTGTCACTTAC
>TARA_R110002003_G_scaffold279_9_pt1 | contig 16743 bp, 14 predicted proteins | sample TARA_R110002003 | Tara Oceans TARA_R110002003 (sample SAMEA4396441) | marine metagenome | biome: Westerlies Biome; feature: [SRF] surface water layer (ENVO:00010504); material: water (ENVO:00002006), including particulate matter (ENVO:01000060) such as... | depth 5 m
GGCTTTGTAACTCTCCAGCAGCCTATTCCTATCCCTCGTCTGGAGGCTTGCAAGCGCTGCGTTGAGTGTATCGACAGCATCGATAATGCTGCAAAATCCTGTACAACCAATCGTGAGCGTCGTAACGTATGGCGTCAGTCTCGCGTCTTGTCCGATCGCTCGCAGGTCGTTGGTACCGACTTCTGTGAGCCGGAACGTCCGATCACCGAGCAGGGTAGCAAAAGCCTTGGATGAAGCAGCGTACAACTTCCGACACGACAGCCGAGCGCTGAGCACGGCGAGACGCGTGCATTCGGTAAACATCATCCAGGAGGTCACCATATCTTCCTTTCTCTTGCCAAAACTCACGAGCTTGTCGCTTGGCTGCTCAGTGTATTGTGATGTCGGGCCGAGTGCGAGGTCATACTCCAATAGATTGCCCACAATCATCGCGGCGATCTCGAGCGGTATGCGGTCCATGGCCGAAGGAATCGAAGTCGCTGTCACCGATGGCTGGATACGGTGGAGCCCAGGCGAGGCAGTAGCAATAGCTGCAGAGCTACTGATCTTAGAGTCCATCATCGCGGGTGAGTGCTCGTGGACGAGTCTGACTAGAGCTTTGGGTGGTGTGGTGATTTAGGATGTGGGAAGTGTAGGTGCGAGGCTTCAAATGGTGAGTGAGCACCGCCTGCGCCAAGACTGGGCGGTGATATCTGTTACAGTCATGTGTCATGTGATCCCCAGCCACCGAAGTGAATAGGCTGGCTCTTCTAGCTTCGTCAACCTTCAATCAATCACTCACTTACTGCGCAAACATGGTCCTTCAATAATATCGTATTGTCTCGGTCAGGTGAAGGTGAGGCAAAGCTGAAAGACTGGAAGTGATATTAAGTGACAAAATACCCTTGAGTTGAAATGAACGTGTTTTATCTATTGCTGAATTTGTAGCTGAACTAGGTAGAATGTATAACCTATTCTGATACCAGCTAGCTTGAACTTCCGAAGTCCTGAATAACTACTCCTTTCACAATATCGTTTCCCTGGGTGTAAACTTCCGTTGAGCCTGCGTAATGAAGTATCGAGGGCAGTGCAGTAATATCACATAACACGCATACTTTCCAGTACACAACGGGATTCTTCACTGACCTCTCTACTCGTCAGACTGCTTCTCCATATGCCATCCCCAGACTGAGGCAGTTGCTATATTGACTCGGCGTTTCCGATGCAATCTCTACAGCTGCTCCGGTCCTCCCGTGGCAACCGCCGATGCGCCATCAGCTCCGCTTGACACTGTCTGCAAGGTTCCGCCATATTTGAGCGAACTTCAGGGTCATGAAACTAGCCTCGTGCGGAATGAACACAGAGATCAGCACGATGAGGGCGAATATGAAGCGATCGCGGCGGTTGGTGAGTTTGCCGTGCATGCGCTTGTAGAAGACTAATGGTACCCAGATAATGGCGGCCAGAAGGTGATAAGATGGAGTGAGCTGGAAACCGCAGATTTTGCTAAACATTCTGAGTGCCAATAGTATGTGAGAATAGACGCACTCGGCTGCCTTGACATTGAGCTCCGGGTTGCGTTCGCGGAGGTTGGTGAAGCGGTTGACCATTAGATCTGCATAGTAATACGGGTTGTTTTGAAGCAAGTAGAACCGCCATAGCACACGGAGGAAGCCTCTCAACTTCGCGGGGATCTTGACAACGATGCGCTGCTTAATGACGAGGAGTTTGTGGACCAAAATCATAAGACAGAGCGCCAACCAATCGATGCCAGATTGAAAGAGTCGTTCGAATGCAACGTGCCTCGGCGGATTGAAGAGCGTAGTCCGACAGATGGGACAGACATGGCCATTCGGTGCGTTGATCATCTCAACGAGGCAATCGCGGCCGAAGACGTGGTTGCAAGGCAGAACGCGGACACCAGGATGCTGATCGTCGTATGGTCCCCAGCAGTAGGTACACTTGTTGTTGTTGAAGGCGTCGTTATCGTTAGCGGGGACGACACGCGTCTTGAGGAATGTCTGTTTGGATATGCCAACCATGTCGTCTGGTGTTTCGGGATTTAGGGGTGCAAGTTGACAATTGGATCGTTGTGCAAGGGAGGAGCGAGGTGCGGATTTAAGTATGAAGAAGAGGATTGCTTGCGCACGGTCCAGCGGGGTGAAAGGCGGTGCGGAGAGTTGCAGGTGCCACGTCTGTTCATTGTGCGCTTCCCCGAGACAAACCTGCAATCATTGTAAGACAACTCAGCTACTTCCAGTTTTTCGAAAGGTTTCTCGCCATGATTGGTTGTACTCAGAAACGGGGCCCATCGCTACCAGTCTCTGAAATGGCCTGGTCTTGGACATCGGCTATGGTGCCATGCACGCTCTTTCCAGGTCACATGGAGAGCCAAATGAGAATGATACTAGTGAACCTATCTGGCGACAGACGTCCATGGTCGAAAAAGATATTCATGCCCACTAGAAGAGAGAAAAATGGTGAACGTTGCATGGTTTTCCACGGCTTGTATGCCATTAAATAAAGTCTAGCCAGGTCAACGTCGTGGCCTGCCTGATATTTGTGTAGTCACCGAGTCGAAGGTAAAGGGATATACCTTGAGTGCCTCGTCTATAAGCTCTTTGTCGCCTGGGGCCAGCCAGCTTCCGAGCTGGCTATTCCTATCTGCGCAATCAGGATTGCAAAAGCGTACCCTCTCCAGCTGTGGAAATCTGCGTAGGGCCGCACCAAGGACTTCTCGATGAGTGCTGTGATCGCTGTAGTTATGTGTACATTGCCATGAGTATTCAACATCGCATGCCCATTCCAGTCGGCTGCGATCGGGCTCTGGGTTGGCCTGGAGACATCTCGAGAAATCACATTACGCGAAGGGTGATCAGATTCAGCAGTTCCAAACTTGAGTGTCCAGATGTGAGGTATGAGAGCGACGCATGCTAAGATATCTTGTACATCCTTCAAACCGATCCTGCCCTGTCGAAACATTCTGCTCTCCAAGTGTCTACTGAAGGTGCGGAAGGAGCTGCTGTAAATACTTCGACAGACGAAACGAAAGTTGCAAATGTCTCGACGCGAGTCGGCCGTATGGGTAAGCCATCCAATGCTTCCACGTGCCGAAGACTGTGTTGGATGAGAGGAGGATTGATCAGCGATGTTTTATTTCTGAAGCTCTCCGGCAATGCATGAGATCAGCTCAACACATAGACCTTCCATGACGCGACAAGGTCGATAACGCGATGTACAAGAAAATGCGCGATGTATACGCGATGTATACTTGAAGCTTACTCCAGCACGTCCAGCTTCCGCCTTGAAGTGATGGACATGTCCCACTAACGGCGGGCCGAAGTTGTCCCGCCACTAGCGCAGAGCCGCACAGCTACAAAACTACTCCGTCCCCGCGCGTCTAACTTTTCCCCAACGGCCTGCCTTTCCAACGCTGCGTTTCTTTGCACACACACAGACGCTGCTCACCCAGCTGTCGCATCACGCAAATGAGAAATTCGGAGTAATCTTCACCTTTTTTACCTTCGGGTAGTACTGCCCGTAAGGGCCTGGCGTGACTCACGTCTGCATCCGGCATCAGAAAGCTCAGGGCCCAGAAAGCCGCTCGCCGCAAGGTGAGCGCGTCGACTGGTGTCCCTATGGGAGTCGGTGCGAAGATTGTGTGCCGGGAGCTCGCAAGAGCGATCGGTGACACTATAGTACAATACGCGGCGTACTTGACCCCGAGTAGCTTCGGCGAAAGGGCGATGGGTATCATTCGATTCTGATTACTCTGGCGAGGCAGGCCGTTCATTCATACTTTTGCTATGTAAGTTATCACTTTCCCCAGTCCCGGACCGAGTTCGAAGGATACTGCTAATGGAAAGCAATGCCTCGAATTGCGACCACGCGCCAAACGCGTCAAACTCCGAACTCGCTACCATGTTCACGCTTCAGCTTCTTCCTTCTCGTACATTATATCGGTCCGCATGGTCAGTTTTGTGCCGTTTACAACATCGTCACCTGAGTGGAGGAGGCCACGGTGCTGGAACATGAGGACACGGCCGCACTTAGGCACCACATCAATACGCTCCTGCATGCTCCAGGAGTGAAAAGTGGTTGCGCCGCCTTGAAGTGGTTCCTGGCCGTTCTTGCCTTCGGGGTTGTTGAGGTATAGGTGAAGCGTGAAGTAGGATCGTTCTGTACGGTCAAACGATACGTAGGTGCCGTCGCAGTGCGCTGCACTGTTAGTCAAAAAAGCCATTTGGGGCCATTGTAATCATACCTTTGAAGTATTCTCCACCCACGTATTTGAGAAAGCGCTGGCGCTCGTTCAGCCTGGTCACTATCCACGCCTCTTTACGTATCGCGGGACCATTGCCAGTGACAGCTGCCCAATTCTCCAGGCGATGGATCTCCGGTACTGCACCCTCTATCCTAGCCCACAGCTTCGCCACGAGGTCTCGACTGTCCCAGATTATTCGACCGCATTTCCTCGTGTCTTCGTACATGGCTTGCATGCCACCACCAATGTTGATTAGAGCCCTCTCCCATTTGCCATCTGTGGTTGCCTCAGCCGCTGCGACTAATTGCTCGCACTCTTCCTCAGTCATTACTCCGTCGAGCACGACTGCCCAGAGGCCTTCGTACTCGGGTAAGCCTCCTTCTGTAAAGTTGACGTTGGACCTCTTCAGGTTTGGTGGAGGGCCCTCAAGAAAACCCGCAGGTAATTTGTATTTGGAAGCCATGGTTGCGAAGCGTGCAATGTGTTTTACGCTTGTGGCCTGTAAGATTCGATGTGCAATGAAAGGTCTAAGCATAATGTCTTGCAGTCTGTGGGCTGAAACAGCTGTCCTTATACATGAGGCACTGTGCCACTGAGGCTGTGAAGCTGCTGCCTGAGAAAGGCGGCGCCCGAATGTAGCAACGCGAAGCGTTACTCGCTCTCACATATTATTGGTGAGCACGATGCAGCTTCCAGTGAGTCAAGCTGCAGCCATGCGCCAGTCAAACAAACACATTTGGAGTGTCGTTGCAGTTGCCATGCAAGGTACTAGCACGTGACAGGGTTCGGTCGTGCCTCGCGTTTCAGGGCTGGCTTTGCCGACATCATCATCGACTGTCCCAGCGCTCCCTCAGCCATCCGCCGTGTCAAGTCGTCAATCACGTTCACCGTCGCGCACATCCTTCATCTTCATCTATCGCAATTGCTAGTGAGCCATCAGCTGCCCCCATCGACACCAGAACGCGCAGCGCGCGACCGCGACCACCAAGCCACCCGCGCTCGCTCCACCAGTCGCAGCGCCAAGCACAGGCTGACTTCACTGCTAATTTCCCGAGTTCACTCTCGATCCAACCCCAATTGGAGTGCGCAACCACGCCGAACGACGTGCAACGGCCGCAGACGAAGTTTTCCTCGCCTGATACACCCTCTCCTCACCCTTGTCGCTCGCTCGCAACTGTAGTACCAGGCCTGCGACAAGCAAACACGCCCCGGCCTCCGCGTCCTCCTAGACACGACGTCTATCGATAACCATCATTCTTCGAACACCAGCGATCTCATCGCACGCTCCTCGCTCTCACATCTCTCTCGACGACCTCCAATATGTCGCACTTACCAGGGCCGGACGCCCATGAGGTCCAAAACCGCAATCGCTTCCCGACCCTCTTCGAAGTGCTGAGCCGGAAGACGGTCGCACCGCTGGACCTGTTCTCCTTCTACATCTACATGCGCGATCAGCAACGATCAGTGGACTACCTGGACTTTTGGTAAGGCACTCACGGGTCGCACAGCAACAGTCAGGACTAACACAGGGCAGGCTCGACGTCTCACAGCATCTTCAGCTATGTCGGCTGTACGTTCGCCGCTTACATCGGTCGATGATCGAAGAGACACCCGACCCGGAAAAGGCATCCAAGCGATCTTCGTACATTCTGGACAATGCCGGTGAAGGTCCGTCGAACGAGAAGGGTGGTGACAACATGTCGGACCAGCGCCTTTCCGCATTCCTACGCTCAGATCGTGGGAGCCGCAACCACTCACCCCAGAACAGCCAAGGCAGCAACCAGAGTGGTGACCTGCAACGACCCAGTCTCCAGATGCTTGCGACACCCAACGATTCGAGTTCGCCAGGTCAAAACTCATCCGGCGACAATACCCAGCCACGAAGAGAAGACTTGCGCGCATCTGCCGAGAAGATTCTCTATACCTACCTCCTCCCAGGCTCAGAAAGAGAGATCATCATTCCTCAGAGCATCTTGGCGGAGGTACAGGAAGCCATAGAAGGCACCGAACAGCGCGCTGATCCTGAGCTGTTTGACTCGGCGAAAGATTACGTCTTCCAGGCCATGGAGCGTGACGCTTATCCTGGGTTTCTACAGAACAAAGGATTGGGCAACCTCGTCCCTCAGAGCATGTTACTGCGACTCATCGTCGGGCTAATTAGCTTCTTCGGTGCCATCTGGGCTGCCTTTATCCTCATTTTCCTGAACAAGTCTCGGAGTACTCGGTGTTGGGTAAGTTTTACTGCCCAGCCTCTATTGCTATCTCACTGACAATTCATAGCTCATTCTGCCGTTCACCATCGCCATCTACCTACTGTTCACACACCAATACATGCTCGATCCGATCATTGCCTTGGCCGGTTATAGCGAGTACACATTCTTCGACTTCAACAAGATCCGCGAGCCATTCGTCCGCAAGACGCTGAACAGGCGCTCGCTGACGGTACTCGTCATGTTCCTTGTTCTCACCGTGGCCATCTGTTGTCTCTTCATTCTCGTTCCAGGCAAGAGGCTGTGAGCGCGTGCACTTCCGCTTTTCTTCACAACCATCGAATTTATAATGTCTACTTGGTAATCGGCGTTTCCATTGGGCTTGCGGCTCGGCAAATCGCCGCCGGAGGAACTGGAAGCCTGCGAGACGGGCAGGCGAGCGCAACACCATGATACCCTTCGCCTCACTTGATCAGCAGCATGATCTTCTTTTCTTTGTTTGGATCGGCGGGAGTTTTGGTTATCGCATGATTGTCCTTCAGCATGGCGTTCCGGCAGGGAAGGATGTCCAGAGAGTAGTATTAGTATTCCATGTTTGACAGCATGAACCCAATATTCAACGCAACAATGCGCGATCTACTGTGAAGATGCAAGTGGAATTGACGTTCGCGCCTAGCTTCCCACATGCAGCTACACCTGTCTGACCGTTAATATGTGGAGCTGCTGGAAGTTTTCTGGTCCGAGCTCGAACTTTATACCAATGACGTGCATCTAGGCCTGAACCTTGCCAATCTCGAATGGAAGCTTTCACCCATCGCATTGCGCCTACCAAACGTCAAATCCTTTCACAGGCAACTGTTCACCACCTTGTGGGGCACTCGCTTGTCGCATTGGCCAGTAGTAGGCTAGCAGTGGCATCCAGGACCGCTTCTTCAACACATCATCGCCCAAGACACATCACAATACAAGCCCCAAGATGAGCGCTCCGACAGCAAAGAGCAAACGCGGGCCCACCGTCCTGATGACGGACACCAGAGACGCGCCACCTCGAGGCGCCCTCCAGCGGACAGCCACCGGGCAAAGACCGACCGCAAAGCTCATCTCGGTCGATAACATCCTCCAATATGCCTCGGATATTCCCTCTCAGCAACGACGCGGCCCTCCGGGCCAACGACCCCTCAATCATACACGCACACCAAGTGGACGGCATCCTCTCGACCCGAAGCTCTCTGGTCGACTGATTCCGGCGCACATGCCTACGAGGTCCAGCAAGCTCAGCGAGAAGCTTGTCCTCCTCCCAGAAACCGATGCAGAACAAGACGAGGATGAGAAGGGCGAGTTCGACGAGGACGAGTATGAGGGGCCTCCCACAGACGAAGAGCTGGCGAGGCGGACAGCAAAGGGTGGGCCAAAGGACAAGAGCTACGCGGAACGGCTGCCGAAAGCTAGGAGGACGGACAAGCTGTCGCGAGTCACGGCATACTGTACAGCACAAGCCTACAAGATGAAGAGCACCGCCGAGTTTGTCAAGGACCAGCACAATGCGCGAACGAAGCTCTACGACGACTGCCTATACACTGTGTACCACCTTCCGCTCCTCCCGGGAAGCGATGGCTACCGTGTGCGAAGCAGTCCCGCGCTTAAAAGTCCGGGTGGAAAGACGGTACTAGATGAGGAGATTGAGCGCAACGAGCAGCGCGACCATCACGAAGGCTACTTTGGCGACGAAGAGACATACTTCGTTCACGGCGACGACATGCATCCAGACGAGCAAGAAGCATTTCATAACCTGTCTCCACACCGACGCGACTCGACAGAGAACAATCGCATCGCTCCAAACGCCATGCAATTTGGCGAGATGTTCGTCTTCTCGTACGGTGTCGCTGTCTTCTGGAACTTCACAGAGAAGCAAGAAAAAGACATCCTCGCCGATCTGACCTTCTCGTCTACCTCAACTGGCGTCAGTCTTGCCACGCGTCCGCTAACCGAATCCGACTTTGAGACAGAGGAGTTCCACTTCGAATACAACCCCGAGATTCAAAGACCAAGAGTTTACAACGACATGATCACCCTGAAGAGCGGCGACCACATGATCAAGCTTGCCATGAGCCACGCCATCGCACAGAGCACGAAACTCAGTCTCTTTGAAGAAGGCATGTCCCGCACCATGCTCGCCGCGCAATACGTTCCGAAGCGTCTTGCTCTAACTGGTAATCTGGGCATGAAGCGCACCGATGTTGTCAAAATGATCGGTCAGCTCTTCACGTCCCGCGTCGACGTCAACTTATGTAAGTGCCGTCCCATTCCAATCTTCTCAGCAGCGGCTAATACTCAATAGCATCAAACATGCTCGACACGCCCAACTTCTTCTGGGACTCGGAACCCACCCTGCACCCCCTCTATACCGCCGTCCGCGAATACCTCGAGATCAAACCACGCATCCAGGTCCTCAACGAGCGATGTCAAGTCTTCCTCGACCTCGGCGAAATATTGTCTGATTCCATCTCAGACAAGAAAATGACGCGCATCACCTGGATCATCATCGTGCTGATCGTGCTGAGTATTTGTGTTACGTGTCTAGAGGTGCTGCTGAGGTTTGCGATTTTGAGCTCAAGGGGCAAACAGGGGGTTGTTGATGGTGGTGGGGGCGTGGAGGCGCAGATGGCAAGGGCTGGGGTGGGGAGTGGATTGAAGGGATTGAGTCCGCCGGCGTATGCGGGGCCGAGTTTGTTGGCAGCGAGGATGGTGGTCTGGATTGGTGGGGGTGTGAAGGGGTTGTTTGGGTGATGGAGTGCGATGGCAGAAGTGGTAATATGGTGGCGGGAATTTGTTTAGCATAGCGAAGGCGTTTTGGGAGTGATAGAAGAAAGCTTCAATGCAGTTTATTGCTATCTACCATGTCTGCGATGCAATGAAGGCTTCGGATCGTTCCCATTCCTCCTAGGTGTTATTCAGAACTCTACTCTAATCGGAACAAATTGATTTTTTGTAAGATATTCAACCAATTACTCAAGGGTTTGTGGAATCAGATGCCCCCAAGCATCAGCATCTTCTCCTTTCAGCTGCAGAAGAGAAGGCCAGTTTGTGATGGGATGATTTTCTAATTACCACGGGGCTAGCTCCTCCTTTGTTCCTTTGCCTAACTCTTCACGATGACCCGCCTCTAACAGTCTTACTTCGCACCCAACTACCATCTCACCCACGCCATCTCAACACCGACAATTGTCACGAACGTTTCACGTCCCAAGATTCGCGAATCTGCCACGCATCGATTGGCCGTGCGCGTCCCGTTAGCGCGTTGCAGGGATCAACCACGCGACGATTGCGTTTCCGGGGCAAAAACGCAGGGACCGCCAAACATAACACACGTTCCTGTACCACTCTTGCAACCCATCCCGCCTTCAACCAGCAGCACACAAGCAAGCACGCCTGCACTTTGCACCTCAACCTCGGTTTTCTGGGTACTTACGCTTCTTGCCGATAGACTTTCCGCTCCTGCCCTGAAATATTCGACCGCCGGTGGGAGCTTGGATTTGGCGCAAGGCTGGGAATATACTGTGTACGGCATTCTTACCAGCACGCGACCAACGACTTTCTACGGCCTCGATACTAGATAAGAGAGAGAGATACGCAATGGCTCTCTCATCTAACGGCCGCGGCGCCAACGCGAACGCAACCGTTGCCCAGCGGTCCGTCCCTCGCCCGCCCTCCCACCACTATCCCATCCCCTCTCCGCACACGTACTAACCCACCCGCCAGCCTCCAAAAAGAACTCATGGACCTAATGCTACACCCCACCCCTGGCGTCTCCGCCTTCCCCTCCGACGAAAACATGTCGACCTGGACCGCGACCATCGACGGCCCCGAGTCCACACCCTACGCCACCCTCACCTTCAAACTGTCCCTCGACTTCCCGGCCAACTACCCGTACGCGCCGCCGGTCGTGCTGTTCAAGACGCCCATCTACCACCCCAACGTCGACTTCTCGGGCCGCATCTGCCTCGATATTCTGAAGGATAAGTGGAGCGCGGTGTATAATATCGGCACGGTGTTGTTGAGCTTGCAGAGCTTGTTGGGCGAGCCGAATAAGTAAGTTAAGTGGGGTGGGAGAACGGTGGGTGGGATTGTGCTGACGGGGTGCTAGTTCGAGTCCGTTGAATGGGCAGGCGGCGGAGCTGTGGGATAAGGATCCGGGCGAGTATAAGAGGCTGGTGCTGGCGAGGCATAAGACCCCCGAGGAGCTGGATGCTTGAGGACGGAGCATCGGCGGAGGGCGAGGTGGGTGGTGGGTGGAGTTTTGTGCGTGCGATTCCGGCGTGGTGCGCGTCAGGAACGCAGGCGGAATGAGGTATCTCAGCTTGCATGCTGAGCGCCTCAGAGGGCTTGTCCAGTTGAACTTGGTTTGTCTTGTTTCTCTACATCTCCGTGCAGTAGGAACACTTCCCCTTTAGTCTACATGGGCGTATAAGGAGGCATGGTTGCTGCACGGCCTCCGGTACTTTCTTTTCTGCTCGTCTTCTCCAAGCGCGTTTATATCTCTTCTTTCGCGTTCTCAGCATGGCATTGGAGTCTAGAGGCAGGGTTTGATATAGCAACGCAATCACGACATTTCCAGCGTCCGCGCTTGCTTTCTACCATCACTTTTTCAGAACCTAACCCTACAACACTAGCCCCGGCCTCGCTTTTACGTCAAGAGTTCACGTCTCAATTCGCTGCACGCCTGCTGTTCGGAACGTTCTCGATACGCAGGGGCAAGGGAATCTGGCTATATCGACAACGTCTCACTGAACCTATATGCAAAAGAGCAGCAGCGTGTAGGTGCAAGAACAGAAGACTCCAAGCCCGTTATTAGATAGAATCAGATAACAGAGCACAGGTACCACCAGCGTACGAGTTCGGATAGTTACTGAACGAATCGAAGAAGCACAAACGTCCACCACCGTCACAGTCTAAGCCTCAACATCCATGCGATGGCGACATAAGCCAGGCATCAGTCGACAGATATCAAAGGCAACCAGCGTATGCGCGCAAGCGGTGATTTCACGAGTTGATTTTGGTGTCCTCACCACGTGCACACCAGCATATCTTGCTGCGATTCATCTACCTTTAGTGCATACAGCTACACCATTCTACCGTCTAGACCCAGACCCGGAACCAGCCCGCTCCCATCATCCAGAGCTCGCCATCTCATACCGCAGCCCACATTCCCGTTGCCGAAGCTAGCGAAGCTCACTTCCTCCCTCCACCTCCCGGACCTACGCCAGTCCCTCTCAGTCTCTCAAAGCGCGGTGTTTAATCCCCCGTCCACGCCCGACAAAGCCAGCCAGACAGACGGTGCGACTTGCCGCATGTCGAGTCAACCCAGTCGAACCGAGAATGCGTGGGAAGATAGGATAAACCACGCTGTCGGACGGGGTGGGATTTACCTGCTCTGCTCTACTGAGCGGTGGGTGTGGCGCGTGTAGGTAAGGTATGATACGCCCGCCCAGCAGCTCGCAGATCTCGTTGAAATGTGAGCGCGAACGAAACGGTGACGTGAGGAAGAAGTTAAGTGAAGTGATTACACAGGTACAGGGACAGGTTAGGAGGTCTGGAGTGAAGGTAGATTCCGCGATTCGATGAGATTCGATTCTGGTACCAGTCTTGTAAAGACTGAACGGCATCTGACTGAACGATCGAGGTACGATACGTAATGTAGGTATAGTTTTCGTGCACTTTCCGCTGGGCGACCTCAGGTCATTTCTACAGGCGGTCCTGTACTAAATCTGACAGCCGTGTTGTGTCGCAGCTCCGGAGTTCGCTGTATCTTCACCAGCATATACGTTGGCGCACAGCTGGAGGCTGGCTATCTCAACAGTAAACAACAGGTTTGGTGGCCGGAGTTTCTAGGGTGGGAGTTTTGGTGATGTCTTCGCCTTTCGCGGTCTTGGAGTGGCGGTGGTGAAGTGAGATGGAGGAGATGGAAAGGGGCGTACGACGTGGATATGTGTGAGAAGACCTTGGGAGCGATTCTACACTACCTAGCTAGGGGCGTAATGCGATATCCTCTCCTATCCTGTCTAAACGGTAGGTACTCAGATCAGATTCCAGAAAATATTTTCATGTCTATGCATCTCGTCTCTTCTCGTTTCATATCACAGGTCCCATACCATTCAGCCATGCCACGCAGCCTTGTATCGTGTCAGGCAGCAAAACGTCCAAGTCTCCGTTTAAATCTTCGGCTTCACGAGTGCCAACAAAGCCACGAGTGGACATATTGCCCGGGGTAACGAACCCCGAGGCTGCACGTACTCGTTGGCGAGATATTATCAGTATATGTGCCTAGGGCAAATTGTACCTTTTCACACATTCTCAATTTATCTTGAAGGACTATCTAGGCATAGAAGATACGTTCCTCTAAACTGTAAATATCACATAAAGTAAAGTAGCTACTCCTACCCTCCTTATGCGATCAAAGCAAAGCAGCTACTGTGCAGATAGGGAAGCAGATAAATCCAGGCGCGGGTTTTGGGGAATGGATTTTTATAAGTGTAGGACAGGACAGTCGTTTTGTGTGCGATGCTGCGACGCGAACGACGACGGTAAACTACGGATTGGAATTCGAGGCGTGGGAGATCGATTTTCTTGGGAATAGGTGGGAATGAGCTATGAGGAGTTTTGATGTGCGAGACTGTCACTACCGGAAATGCTTCGCTTTCGCTAAGTCTTATGTACTCAAGAACAGAAGGTTGGAGAGGAGACCAATAAGCCAGGAAAAAGAGTATCGATCGAAAAGTTCACACTTGGAAGGTTCACCTCCCGTTCTTTCGCAAAACGCCGATTCTGCTGACGGAGTACATGTGTGTAGCCTTGTCCTGGAATCTCAGTCCGAACCATCCCCCGGAAACATCTCTCGAGTTCCTGTGCCCTGCGTGCTTTGGTCGAGACAGTCTGCATCAAAACCGTATGTGCCTTACCTTGGCAGCAAAGCATGTGGCCATGATCGCCTCGCCCCACGCCACATCCGCCTCACGCGCAACCCGTCTCCAGGGCCTCACCCTGCTGCGCGCTCGCATCGCGCGCTTGCACGCCGGCAGCCCAAGACCGCACACAGTCGTTCACGCAGGTACGCCACCACGCGCTCCTGCCGACCTTCTAGAAACAGGAGAAGGGAATGTCACTGCCCCATCAACGCGAAACCAATACACGACGCGAGGTTATCTACGCGGCGACGTGAACAGGAAGGTCGAGGGTAGAGCTTTCCAGAAGAGGATTAGGGCACGAGTGCGGTTGGGAGTGGTGCATGATGTGCAGTGGTGACATGTGGGCGTCGTGGGTTGATGGCATGGTGTGCTCGGAATAGGGAAAAGTGGGAAGGCTGGAACACTCTTCGGAAGGAGGAAGGCGCGGGCGCGGGCGCAAGAACGCCCTCGACTGCTCGCCGTGTCTTGCACACGCGCTCGAAAAGCAAAATGCTAGTCTAGAATCCGAGGCAAAAGTGTGCCGGAGGTACGTACACGTCGCGAATGCTGAGCGCCCATGTGAACCGGGAAATTATAGGGAGATTTGGCGCAGTAATATGGTAGATATCAGATTGGCGACCGTTTGTTGACGTACCTGTCGTCGCAATAACGTGTTCGTGATATTGCACGTCTGGGGTCTCTCGCTGCCCGACCCGGCTGTGCGTCGCAGGTACTATGCAACCGGTTGTTAATACCGAAAAGAGGCCGTGACATGGTCTGCAAAAGTAAAGTGGTGTGGGTGGATGTGTGGCATGGTGGGTGGGCAAGGCGAGGCGTTTCCGATTGTCAGCCTCATCTAGCGGTGATCCAAGGGAAGCGCCTGGGGTTAATATGGCTCGTATCGGGCCGTCGGGTGGCACTGCGAGCGAGTTGGAGTATTGGAGATGCAATGAGGTGCCATTCAAGTGGACCCGAGTTGATCTTACAATTGAGTGACGGTTGCAGTTTGCCTCACAGGACCCAGGTGTTGGTGGACTACACTCGATGACGATGGCTTTCCAAGTCCGACATGAGTGGAGCCAATACTGCTTCTGTAAATCGTTGCACGAGGGAGGGGCAAATTGAGAGAAAGCCATCGTGGTACTAATTGCTCCTGATGATCTGATGACCTGGTGACTGAGCCTGTGGTAACTCAATCTATGTACCCCGCGACCGCTTCGCAAGCTAATATCGCAAAAGTCGGGGCCCGGGGTGCGAATATTGTACTACGGAGCGCTTCCAGAATGCGGAACCTTTCCATATTAAAATCCGAGCTCAAGGCCTTGCAATAGGCACTGTCAATACTAGTAAGCTGAGCATTGCCATTGTAGGTCAGCAATCAGTCCGTAGTGGTGTTGTAGGATGACTGCATCTACGAGTCGCTTGGAACTTGCCATGCAAGCCAATGTCGGTCTTGCTGCAGGTCTGCGGAAGGACAAAGCATCCACGTACACACGCTACTCGTCTAACTGCAGCCATGGTTACTCATGCAGACGCAGAGTAACGAGTTCGCTCGCACCCGGCTATTGCTGCTGGCCGCCGAACCGAACGAGAAATTCCGACGCAGGTTAGACATCCATGGCTAGTCTCCACCTTTTCGCTTGACGCTGCAGCCGGTTTGGCAGTTTGGAAGGAAGCGTGGAAACATGGAAAGGCTCGTTTTTGGCTGCAGTTTTCTCGTCGGAAGTGTTTGTTACAGGCCGGAGAATAGTGTCTTGGATGATTGGCCCGGAGTGGGGTGCTGCGTCGCGTTCCGCGCTCGCAGGTCGTTGGGAAAACGTGGACTTGATAATCCTCCTAACTCAGGACACCGACGGGATGCTCGTTAAAACCTTTGTCAATTGTGCTGTTGACTGTACCCATCTTCTGTCAGCGAGCTCCCAGCACGAGCATGTTCGCACTCGGTGGATGGTCGCACAGAGGTGCGGGGCTCCCGTGAGCCAGGGCTGGACCAAAATAGGTCAGGCCTCAGTGACCCTGTGCAGATGGCTGCCGTGGCGCATCCCGATGAAGGCTGACCTAACCCACCACCGATGCGAACCCGCCACGCCGGATGACAACGCGCGCGGGTGACGCGATGCTCCCACCCGCAGCCTCAAGCCGCGCTGCATTTTGCTGGTCAGCCGATGCTGGTGGAGGCAGCCTCACCGACAGTGTCGAGAGGAGAATTGCAGGGCCAGCATGAGGCATGGCAATCTTGTGGTCTCAAACATTGCACAGGCGCATGTCGGATTCGAAACAGGTACGCCAACTCAATCCCCGGTCTCGCTGGCGTGAGTGGGCAAGGGTGTTAGGCAGGGCCCGGCAGCCAAATTCCGTCGCGGTCGGTTTTTATAACGCAAAGCGATTTGCTGTCCGCATTCGCTGCCACAAGTGACGGTGGAGTCGCCCAGCCTGTGCCAGACTCAGCACACTCTCAAACTCGGTCAGCGGGAGATGGCTGGCCAGGGCGTAGCGACGTGACGAGCGTCTCGACGAAGGCAGAGACCATGACGTCCGGCGTCTAAGACTCGAGGGCTGGAGTCGATGGCGGTGGGCATGACTGAGTTAATAAATGGAATGAGACGGGCTGGCGCAGTGTGGTAATGCCTTGCAGCCGGCGACAGATTGATTGTAGCACGAGGTACCTTGGATGCGGGCCGCCGGTGGGTTTGGCAGCCAGAACAGGCGTAATCGTTCTACGCCTCGACCGCCCTTGTTCGGCTCCACCGCTCTCTGAGGCATGCACGCTGGCCCAACACGACACTACGCTCGGCAGCCAGCTTCCATTGCTCCTCACTCTGCTACGGGCTCGTCGACTGTTGCAGTGCGTATTGCTTGTATTGATTGATCCTGTCTGCCTTGACTCTGTTTGGCACAGCCAATCGTTTCAGCAGCGTACCTTGACACCCGTGCACGCTTGTTCGCTGGAACCCGGGACTACCGCGCTATGACAGTCTGACCGTGTCTGACGGTCCTCCGAGCAGCGAGTCCTTTGTTCGCTTCTCCGTCAATCCTCGAATCTTCGAACGCCTCACCAAACGCCAGAGGCCTCCTGGACGGGCAACCGCATCGTACCCGCTGCACTGCTTGCTGGCTGCTCAGTGCCTGGGTGCTCTCTCCATGCATTGCTACCCTTGACAGCATCCGGGTGCGAGCTTCACACCTCGATCCGCCTCTCCGCGAGACCGAACACCAGCACGCTTACCATGGGGACTGCACTGCTTCCCACGGGGGGCATTGCCCTTGTCGGGGCTCCGGACAGCGACCTGGGTCCCAGGGACGCCAAATCGACGCCGGTGCAGGCTATGCAGGTGGAAATGACCCAGGA
>TARA_R110002003_G_scaffold115_12_pt1 | contig 16731 bp, 15 predicted proteins | sample TARA_R110002003 | Tara Oceans TARA_R110002003 (sample SAMEA4396441) | marine metagenome | biome: Westerlies Biome; feature: [SRF] surface water layer (ENVO:00010504); material: water (ENVO:00002006), including particulate matter (ENVO:01000060) such as... | depth 5 m
CGACAATGGAAGCAGGACGCGCACGTTGTTGACAGATAGCGTGAGGTCCCCAGGACCGCAATCACGCCATCGTGAAGCTGGAGCTTGACTTCGACGTTCATCTCTGCTGGCAGATACGACAGTCGATAGCCTTGCACCCGAGATCCAGCCACAGAGATATTAGTTGAAAGGTGCTAATAAGTCAAATCCTCATCCACATGCAACAGCTCTGAAGTTCGTATTCAGTCAATTTCTCCATCATGGGCCAGGTACTATCCTCCGTCGACCTTTAGGAGGCCTATGTGCATCATTGGGCGGAACCATCAGCATTGTTGTATCAACTGGAATAGACTCTGCCTCCTCGAGTGTGGAATCATGCCTGCTCCGGCTTCCACTTGCGCTAGACACCGATCCGGGCTCAATGCGAGAACTTCGAGGGCTTGTGGTTGGGCCAAGCCGAGCTTTATGTTTGGGTACTGGTGGTGTCCCAATGCCCGGAGGTATACGCCCTCCGGCTTCTGGCATACGATTGACAGGAAGGGTACTGTCCATAGCTTGGCACGAAAGATGCCAAGCTTTCTTGATCTCCCAAAACTTCTCTTTGAACTTGTCTCGCTCGGTTGCACTGAGAAATTGCAGTTCGCAACGTTCGGTTTCAAACATTTCGAGATCCTCGAAGTACTGGAGCACCTTGGGACTCAACGGAACACCAGCTGGGCAGCCAGCTTCGGCCTCTTCCTGTGTAGGTCCAATCAATGCCGCATAGAACCGCCCATTGCGGCTCGGTGGATGCGGAATGAAGGATAACACTTTATCGTTCGTCTTGCTGTCGTCCAGTACCCAGTTGAGATCTATCCTGATCGTACAGATGAAGCATTGTTGATGAAGATATATTGCGACGCGACATGTGGGAATCTTTTGTTCGTCCTTGTCAAAAACACGCGCAGTTCTGGGACCGTAGGTCGCCTCCGAGGCCAAGGAAACCTCACACTTCCCAGTCGTACTCGCTCTATCACTTTGTTCTACCCAGATCTGGATCGTAGCGGAGCCGAACTCGAGGACCCGTTGAACACTTTCTGCTGAAGCTATCTCTGCGTCTTTCTTCTTTATCCGCAACATACTCTTGAGCATAGTACCAAGCGAAGACGGTTTGCTCAGCTCGAGGTGGCTCAGGGCATAACTTCCAACGATGTCTTGGGAAGTTAGCGTGGACTGAACGATGCGAGCATCCGTCAGGCCCGACTTCCCATCGAAACCAAGCATGGCATTCGATATTGCTGCTCGCTTGCCGGCGCTAAGGAACAAGAAGTCAAGCCAGGTTCTGGTGTCGTACGGATTGTTTGGATCCCAAAATGCGTACCAAGGAAGGATTTTGACATCACTACGACGGAAGCAGATGTTCGTTGGTTCGTTGCCTGGCGACCAGCAGTGAAGCCGCATGTACCCTGTCTCATTTTCAAGCGCTTCCAGAGAAGATCCCTCCCATTCTTTGCTGGCGGCCGACCAATGCCAAAGTTCGATCTGGCTGAGTGGCGGGCTACCAAGAACTGTCTCGTCCGGCGCAGCGACCGCCTGATGCGAATGGGGCGATGACGCAACAGACTGTGCTTGCTTCAAAGCGCTGGAGATTGTCTGGACCACTCTGGAGATATCTGGTCTGTCCTTGGCATTTGGTCTCAACATGCGATTGACGAGGTCCAAAATCTTTCTCAAAAACGCCTTACTCTTTTCGCTGCTATTGGCCGATCTTGCATGGCTCTTTTCGAGACTAACCATGAAATCCCGAATCTGGGACTTGACTACGTATTCCCCATTCGGCGATTCTTGGCAGAAAAATCGCTCGTCACTGTTTCTTGACCACGGTGGCATTGCACGGCGTGCTTGATCAAGCCCGGTGAAGTCACTAGATCCGGTCAATCCTGCGTATCCTAGGACCATGAAGGATGTCACCTCGAGGATGATGCAACCAAGTGACCATATGTCGTAGCTTCGACCGAATTGCATGCGCAAGTCCTCAATCTCAGGGGGGGCGTATGCGTCAGTCCCGAAATGACCTCCGACGACGGGAGTCGTCTTGCCCCTTCGTCGCTGTGTAAGCGAAGCTTGGCCAAAATCTGTGATGATCCAATTCCCATCTTCTGACTCGACGAGAATGTTGTCTGGCTTCAGGTCGAAGTGAATACACAATCGTTCGATGTCCTCAGAAGTTCCTCTGCTGTCGGCGCCCTCTGCGAACCCCTGTATCTTCTTGAGGGCTCTGGAAATGCCGAGCAATTGCTTCCAAGCATTTGCTGTCTCTAGCTTTGCGCCCCTCTTGTGTCCATACCCGAAAACCTGGTCGCGGAGGAGATGATCCAAATTTGTCCATGCCTTCGGGAAGATGAGGTTTATCGTCGGGCCATGGCCATAAGCTTTGATAAGCTTGACAATGTGGTCATCGTTGAAGCGCTGGACATGTTCGATATTCGAGTGTTCTAAGAAGGCCCGCGGTTCGGGTGTGTCTATGCGTTTCCTTGCGAGCTCGTTTCGAGGGTTAACATCCTATGAATGATGAGTGTCATCTTCCCAAGATACCAGTCCTCGACTTACACGGAACTTGCAATATTCTCGATGGAACTTGAAGGCGTACACCGTACCGTTCGCACCTTCGGATGTCAGGTGCCCGTTTTCATCCACTCTCGTCCCTATTTTGACCTCTTCCACGAATGGAAGGACAACACTGGCATCATACTGGCGGAAGCTCTTTGTTTCCATGTGTGGAATAGCAAACTTGGGCAGATTCGAGGCGAACCTTCTTGCGAATCGTTCGAAGCCGCTCTGATTTCTCTTGAACTCGCCCGTGTATGTCTCCAAGTCCTCGCGGGAGAACAACGATGCGTGAGTTACCCATGACTCGAGAAATGAGTCGCTGCATTTGTGTCTCAGGAATCCTATTATGAAGAGTGGATGCTCCGAAAATACGAGGAGACCGAAAACACTAAAGCTCGTTCTTCTGAGGTCATTTATGCTGTGGGTCCCTCCCACGATGTCGTTAACAAAGGTTTTGAGGTTAATCTGGGTTCCGTATAGACGTTTATCCTCTTGGCATTGGTTGCAACTGCAATGCAGTATCTCGCTTACTTTACGCCCGAGAAAGTACTTCCGCAACCGATCAAGAGGGAAGAATGCCCTCGTTTTGTCATCGAACAGTCGGTCTTCGATATCGTATCGTGCTTCCCGACAAGCCTCTAGCATCTTCAAACGCTCGGCTGCCTAGCCTGTTGTAGCTAGCGCGTGATCAGAGGAACGGTAGACTCGGTGGGTGTCCCGGGAGTTAGCTGCTACGAGCAGCAGGGTAGCCCAGACAATGAACGTTGATTATCGCTTGGGAGCTCACGAGATGGAGCTTATGGGCCTGGGGTTCGAGTTCTAGCTTTGGGAGCACTGGGCGCGTCGGGCTTCTTCTGAATATCAGCACCCAATGACGCTACGCTGTGGTCGCCGCGACGATCCGCGGTCGAGCGCTACATATTCAGCAACGAGGCAAACAGTCCAGGCCTTTTGTGGCTTCAGGCAGATGTACTGCTGGAGATCAATACATGCTTGCGGCTTTTTCGATCATGGGGCGACCAATGAGACGCACTTGACTTAGGCGCCCGTGGCCCTAAGCTAAGCCCGCCTACAGCTATCTGCGCCTGCACATTTGGCATTGGTCCTCCAGCTTGGCGAACTCAGCCTGGTCACCGCGGACCGACTAAACTTTCTCATCTGCCATAGGCACCCGGGGTTGATGTCTGCGCCACCACATCTCTTTCCCAGAGCCGTCAAGCAAAAGCCATGCTCCGAAGGTTAAGGCAAGAAGTAGAACGGTCAGAACTACAAAGATCCAAATCTCTGACGCGAACTTCAATGAAGCTGGGCTTGCCTTGGAGTTTACTGTCAGGTACCCCATGCTGAGAAATTGCTAGATGATATCAGCCGGAAACGGACAGGGACTACATTGCTGCTAAACCTACCGAAACGAACGATGCCGGGAGGTAGACTGATGTCAGCCATGTTACCTTTTTCAGCGTTGAGGCATCCCTTTGCGACTTGGTCGTCAGCTGTACCATATTCTTGCTGTCGATGTCGGCTAGTCGCGCCATCTCATTCGAATTTTCGCTGCTAGTCTTGAGGGAATCAAGCCCGCGAAACGAAATAATGTCTTGCATCTGTGCAACCGTCAGCTGGCTCGATGGGACTGTCTGGCGGTATCTTACCAGGCTCGAACCACTCTTGGCTCGTTCAAGCAAGTTTTTCACCCGCATCTCCTGCAATCTCAACTCGTCCAGGAAAAGGTCTACATTATGAGACTCCGATATCTTGGCTCTGGCTTTTGAGCAAATGCTGATGTTGGAGTTGAGGATGTAGCTGGCGGCGTTCATGCGGTCGTGTATAACCTGCACGTCCTGAAAGTCTGAGTACTCAATGGTCACGATCGGCATCTTGTCGTTCTTCCTGCGACCTTCAACTCGCGATACATGCGCCTTTGAGATCTATGTCTGCGTCAGTCTCCATGAAAGACGCTGATTTCTTAGGCAAGCTCGACTCACCAACTCATTCAGCTTGGTTTCCCAGAAGGTCAAGTACCATCTCCACTGCCAGGTCGAGTGGGAGAGAGCAAGGTTGTGAATGTCCTCCCGTGTCGGCTGTGTCGTTGTTGTTGCTCTTGCGTCTCGAAGTCTTGCTTGAAACGACATCGTTGGGTTGAGTATGACGAAGGTATCATTTCCAGTTGCAGAATCATGCTGATGGTAAACACCCATTTGTCGTATCGACCACGGCTCTTCTGAACCCTCACGACCATGTCTTTCGACATTCTTCAAAAGATAACATATCTCTTGTACTGTTTAGCGCTGCTCTGAGCGGGACACAATCTACACACCTGATTTGTCGCCGTTTTGCCAACTGTAACACCCACCCAAGGAGTCACTTGTCTCCGAGGTCAGCTTTCCGAAGGCGCACACAACATCTATGAAGGCTGGAAAGATGTTGAAACGCTCAATGAGACTCTTCAAGGCATGCTCGGAAATTGTCAGGCAGTCCCAGGAAAACCGCTGCGGAACCAAACTATTCTTATTAATTTCTTAGCTACGTGGCACGGATGACAGCTCACATTATCCGGGTACCTTGGAACTGGGTTTCTTCCAGGTATTTGTCAAATGCGCCAATGTTTGAGAATCTCGTGTCTATATCCACCTTGGTAAGAGAGATGCGAAGGGAAGTCTCTCGCTTCGTACCTGTTGCACCGACTTCGATCAACTTGATTTGCAGCTCATCATCCGGCACAAGCGCTCGCTTCGAATTGTCGCTCAATAGTTTCTGGAAATGAGTAGTGTCGAACACATAAGGATCGCAAGGCTGGTTGGACACAGATGTGTTCCGCGCATTGGCTGCCATATTGAATGTGGGGACAATAAAAATCGCGCTGACACAGTCACCGTGGATAAGACGAGAAGACAGGACGCATTTGGGCAAGTGGGCTCGATTATGAATTGATTCAGTCAACTTCCAATGATCACACGTCCGCCCACACAATAGCCCACCGGTGTACAGCAGCCACAATACTTGGCGTCGCGCATAAAGTTTTCGTGCCGCGCCTCAGCCTGCTGCACTCCCCTCCACACACCACAGGCGGCTTCAGTCGACGAATAAACCTTGCTCTTGGGATGCGCTGGCATTTTGGCTTTGCCTCTGTAGACGGTCGAGCTCGTCCTAGGATAAAGTCAGTCCCACCTTATGGGCAAGGCATAACGCGAAGGCTGTCCAGCTGAACTCACATCGGTCAATCTTCGCAAGGCTGTGAAGGTGATCCTGTTGTGACGGGCCATCTTCAGTCGTAAGCAATGAGACGACTCCTGATCATCACGGGTGCTACACACATCGTATTTCCAATGTACGCCGAACTCGTCCTTCTTTGAGTCCACGTAAGTTTTTAGAATCGCACTACGGATGTACCTTCACACTGTCAGCCTAATCAATTTGGGCTACCTGGCACACATGCCTCTGGTTGATCACCTGAACGCAGTATTCTTCGCTATTCGAATCTGCCATGGCGCCAAAAAGCTCCTCAAGTATGCCTAGGCGGAAACCAGAAGGATATGCTCTCCAGGCGTTCAGTAGATAGATGTCGACTTATTGCTTTTGAGTAGGCGCGAGGCAAAAAGGCCAAGCATTGGGGCTGTTCGCGAAGGACTCTGCATGCGTCAGTGAGAGCCTGCAGGAATACGAAATACACTTTTGGTTGGTGGATAGTTGCCGATTCGAAGAGCGCTTTCAGTGTGCCAGGCTGAACGCGGGCGCATACGCAACCGATTTGGAGGACCTCTTGTGGGCTGTGGGCGCGGCGCACTTTGGCAAACTTGCAACATCTGGATAGGGCTATGTATTTCATCACGCGACTTCGCCCACTCGGGCACAACTCAGCGCAGCTTCGATCTCCTTTCTCGAATTTCGGTCGTCGGTAGCACTTGGTGTTGTGTAGCTACGCCGAGTTGCCACGTTCCAAGGACACCTCAGGCAAGGCTGAATGAACCAAGACCTGGGTGAAACTTTACTGATCGAGATACCGTAGGCCACTCAGCGGAGACAAGTTCCTCACGGCTACGATACAATTCCCAGCCCTTGAAACCCGAATACAATTGAGCTACAGTTGGCTTCATCGGATCATACCAGCTACTTCAAGACCCACGATGTCGTTCCGTGCATCCAATGAGTTTTTGTCGCCCGACAGCTACGAGCTCCAACGGCCTTCGTACCGACACGTTGCCAACGCAGGCTCCAGCCGCTCGAAGTCCGCTCCAGGTTCGCGAGAGGACGGATCTCGAGAAAGACATAGCCCAGGGCCAAGTAGCGGTGGCCGATCCTTCGATGCATCATCACAGGCCACTGCTACTTCCGTTGGCGTACCCAAGACAATCGTAGATGCCAGCCCCATGGATGTTCCCGAAGCAAATCGAAGTAATCCTCGCATCGACTCCGAGCCTTCGAGTCACGGTTCCCGGCCACAAGATCCCGGTCAATGGGAACGCCGCGTCGTCGTACCCAAACCCAACCTCAATACATTCGATGTAGCAGCTTTGATTCTCAACAAGCAGATCGGAACAGGCATATTTTCCACCCCCGGGATTGTACTTGCATCAACGCGTTCCAAAGGCCTCAGCATTGCGCTGTGGTCCGTCGGCGGACTTTGGACGACGCTCTTCCTGCTGGTCTATCTCGAATTCGGAAACGCCCTGCCATTCAACGGCGGTGAGCTTGTGTACCTCGATGAAATCTTCTATAAACCTGAACTTCTCGCCACGATACTCTTCTCGGGCTTTTTCTTGCTACTTGCGAACTCGTACGGCAACTCGATACAGTTCGCAAAACATATCCTGCTCGCTGCTCTACCAGACGTCGATGATACTACCGAGCTGGATCCGCGACTGATACGATATATTGCCATCTCTGTCATCACCCTTTCGTGTGGTATTCACTGGTTCTCCGCCCGTGCCGGCCTGTTCCTGAACAAATTCGTCGCATGCTACAAAACGATTCTGTTACTGGCAGTCTTCGGTGCCGGCATGGTATATAGCGGTAAACACGGGTCGAACTGGAATGATAATGTTGCTCGAGGCTCGAAAAGCGACGGCATGGCTGCTATGGTATTCATCTTCTACTCTTACCAGGGTGAGTAATTTGATCTACCGATGCATACACTTGCTAACGAATAGCAGGATGGGAGAATGCAAACTACGTATGCATCTTGAATTTGTCTCTGAGCTAGAAGGCCGCAGCTAACATATCTAGGTTGCCGGTGAAATACGTGCTCGCGAAGGCCGTGCACCAAAACGCACACTGAATCGTGGCGCAATCCTCGGCGTCAGCACCGTCTGGCTTCTGTACGTGGTTGTCACGGTCGCTCTTGTACGTGCACTGAATGCGAAGCACCGGTTGTCAACAAGCGACTAATACGTTATATAGTACCGAGTCCTCCCCTTCGAAGAGCTCACCGGTCCAAACTCAGACTTAGCAGCTTCTCTGAAGTTTGCGCCGCGTGTTTTCGGCGCATCGACAGCTTTCAAGATATGCATCGCGCTTTCTGCGTTTGGAAATGTGTTAGCAGTAACGTATACTGCCTCGAAAGGTACACTTTGGCCGATCAACTGGTGCCACCCCAGAGCTGACAAATTGTCACAGTCAAACAATCGATAGCGATACAAAGAATACTTCCATTTTGGCGGCAGCTCTCCAAAGACGAAGATACGCCAAAAGGCGCCCTGTTCCTCCACTGGCTCACATCCATGATCTATGTTGCTGCGGCTCCAACGCATTCTGATGGCTATTCTTTCGCCATAGGCCTGTATACATACGGCCACGTCATTATCAGCAGTACGTCATTTCCTCCCACACTCTACTTCCCATGGCGCTGACATTGTCGCCAGCGATCGTAGCCGTCGGGCTCGTCAAGCTGCAAAAGCGCATGAAGACGTCCTCCGACCAGGAGTACCAACTCACCTTCTTCAAAAACAAGTACCTCCTCTACAGCATCCCCTTCATCTTCGCCGCCGCCAACGTCGTCATCCTCGGTTTTGCCGGAAAAGAGCACTCCGCGGGTAAAATCCCGCGCTTCTGGTGGCCCGTCACCATCGCCATTCTGCTCGCCGTCAGCTTCGTCTACTGGGCGGGTATCTGGCTGACCACGGTCCGCACGAAGCGGCCCGACAGCGCGGGGAATGACATGACGGTTGGCGACATCATCGGCTTCAAGGTCATGGTGTATAATGCGGATACGGCGCCGCCGAGGCTCAGGGACGATATTACGGAGAAGCTGGCGTCGCAGATTGATGGGAGCACGAGGAGGGTAGAAGTGCAGACGAGTGGGTGGTTGAAGGATTTGGGCACGGGGTTTGATGGGTTCAAGAACCTTTTGGCAAAGTTTCTGTTTTGAGATAGAAATAGACTTGGCTGTGCTTAAATCGCATATTTATACGGTTAGCTGTGATTAATGATTGCTCTCAGCATCTGGTGAGCGCGATTTTAAGGCTTGAAGGTCTTTTGGGTACGAGACGAAACGACCAAAGGTATCAACCCTGGAAATTAGTTTCGAGGAATAGTACGCAAAAGCAAGGATGTTCTCGCTGCATCTAATGTCGGTTGATACTATTGAATGATCAGATCCTAGGGTCAGGACGACCATGGATAGGGAGTAATGTTAAGTTGCGCACGGTACTAGCTTTTCTGCGGTGGATTAACCTGTCCCATGGTAGGTTTGATCCATGAAAATACTACAACATGACTCTTCTATCGGATTACTTACCAAACATCGCATATTTTCGCTTATACCACAGCGCGGAGTTCCACCTATCCATGAGGTATATTTCCTTGCAGTAAGTACAACACAGCTACTGACACCAACACCAACCTCTTCCACGCTACCCAGGCATCACCAGTCAACGCCCATCAACAAACATCCATACTCAGCAATTCCCTCCACGCAACCCACCCACGCAACCCACCCCGCCCCAACACCTAGGCCTCTACCCCCTCCACGGCCGCTGTCCCTGTTCCCACATCCGCTACACCCTCTCCTCCGCCCCCCTAATCGTGCACGCCTGCCACTGCACACACTGCCAGCGCGAAACCGGAACTGCATTCGCGCTGAATGCCTTCTACGAGCCCGACCGCGTCGTGCCCGTCCTATCCACGGGAGAAAGCGGACGCGACGCGGAAGCCAGGATGCTGGTGACGGCGGTGCCGAGTTTGAAAGGCGGCGAAAAGGGGCAGGTCATGGCGCGGTGTCCGGAGTGCTTTACTGTGCTTTGGAGTAGTTATGTTGCGGGGAGTGCGTTGAGGGCTGTTAGGGTGGGGACGGTTGAGGCCGTGGTGGATGGAGGGGGGAGGGGCGTGGCGTGTGGGGGGTTGAGGCCGGATGTGCATATTCATACGGCTGGTGCGTGTGGGTGGGTCGATTTCAAGGGTGAGAGAGTGTATGAGGGGATGAGCGTTAAAGAGGAGTATTGGGCTGAGGAAAGTTTGGAGCGGTTTATAACGTTCACTGCGGGGGGTGGGGGCGGGAAGGTTTAAGGGGGTTGATGGGCAGATGGCACTTCTATTCATTGTCTCTGGTACACCACATTCGCGGTCCAATTCACCGCTGACGCGACGAGGGCAGGCTGGAAGAGTGTTGTGTAGCTTCGTAGTATTAGTGGAGGAGCTCCGATATTCTACGCAAGGATTTGGACTCACATGTAGCACAGATACAAACCACCAGGTTCGCCGAAGCCATTAGGCATCTGAGCAAACGAGAAAGTCTGGCACCGCGCACCGTAACCTTTTCAAGATCAATCAGTCTTCAGCTTCATAGCCAGGTGACAGGATTGCACGTACCAGTGCACATGTTATAGCAGTTATTGTAGTACTCATCTGGTGCCTCCCCAGGATCACTCCTGATATTGACAGCCTGTTCAAAGATGGTATAATTCGTATTATCAACCGGCCCGTAGACTTTGGTCAATGTGCCAGTCTACTTATACATCAGGATTGCTGCTTCAAACAGCCAGAGTCACTCTACTTCCTACCTCGAGACACGAACATGCGCTCGACACCCGCGTCGGGTTAGCCGAGCACGCACTCGCCCACGTCGGAATCGGCGCGGCCGATGTGGTCGTGTAGGACTCGCAGAAAGGCACGGCGGTCACGACTTTGTTCCGGAACGCGCGAAGGCAGTTATCGGCTGCGCAGGTGCGCTTCTGTAGACTTTGGAGGTCGGGGGCCGGGGTGGGCATGGGATTTGCGAGGATGAGGGACGAGAAGAGGATGCATACCGCGCAGATGAGTGTGCCAAGAGAGAACATCCTGCAACAACGTAGATCTTAGAGTTGAGGTAGAAGAGGAAACAAGAAGAGGAGATAGAGCTACGTTTATACAGCAGCTGGAGCAAATTTTTGAAAATGCTTTAGCATGGGAAGAAATCCACCTCGAACGCGAAATGCTGCAAGCCGCCAACCTTCAAGTTTTCAGTAATCTTTCAGTCAAGAAGGTCAGATGATAAGCCTATATGCGGCATGGAGGATGTTGTCTCTCCAGGTGTTTACGAAACTAAGCTCGTGTGGAGGCATGTAAGACCTAGCCGCGGCATCGTATCGCACAATTCATTCGTTGAATCCCGCAAATCAATAAGAGAGTTCATATATGGTGCATTGTTAGTACGATAAGCAAGCCCGAAAGGAGCAAGTGTTCCCTAGAAAGGTCAGGCCCTGCATGCGTGGTGTCCAAGGGTGCGGGAGGGTGCAGAGTGCAAAGCGGGCCGATGCGTGGTATGCAGGTAAATAGCATGCGTGTAAATTCTTTGCGATGGTTACGAGGTATGGTTTTCTAGCACCATAGCTATAGGTGACCTTTCTCGAGAAGACGTTAAGTGGCGCATTGCACTAGCCATTCCGCGCTAGATTAAATAAGTTAGACTAACTTACGTCCCTCCTTTCCGGACACAAAACCTCCTCGAAATGATCAGGGGTGATGCCAATAGATCTCTATATCTGACAACGATTTGTCTAATATGAAGTTGAACGACGACTTTGTTTTCGACATTGCCACGGCTGTTCGTGTCATGATCCCCTAGTTTCGAATTTCTCCCCCGCTTACCAACGGCATTCTCGTGCAATGTCTTTCAAGCATATGCATTCTCGCTGAACCACGCGCAAACCACCAAACCCATACCTTCTCAGCACCCCATCCCTTTCCAAACCCCCCAATAAACCTCCCCAGCCAGTCCCCCAACTCCAATGCCGCCTCCATCTCCCAAACCCCCCACCCTCTCAACTCACCTCTCCACCCACCCCACCACCCCCCTCATCCTCGACGGCGCCCTAGCAACCTACCTCGAGACCCTCGGCGCCAACATCTCCAGCTCCCTCTGGTCCGCCCTCATCACGCAAACCCATCTCGAGTACTACCGCGCGGGCGCCAACGTCGCCATCACCGCGTCGTACCAAGCCTCGCTCCCGGGCCTCGTCCAGCATCTGCACGTAAACGAGGATGCTGCCGCGGCCATTGTGCGAAAGAGCGTGGAGTTGGCGCACCGCGCACGTGATGCGTACGTGCAAGAGCAAGTTGGTTGGGTCGCGGGGGAGCAAGGCGGCGCTGCGGCAACGGCGTACGAAGAGGCGGTGCGGCGGAAGCTGTGGGTTGCGGGCAGTGTGGGGCCGTATGGGGCGTTTTTGGCAGATGGGGCCGAGTATCGGGGGGAGTATGTGGTGGCGCGGGACGAGATGAAAGACTTCCATCGGGGCAGGATACAAGCGCTGGTCGAAGCGGGTGTTGATGTGTTGGCGTGCGAGACGATGCCTTCGCGGGGCGAGGTGGAGGCGGTGTTGGAGCTGCTGCGGGAGGAGTTTGCGGAGACGGAGGCATGGTTTACGTTTACGTTGAGAGATGGGGGACATATTGCTGATGGGAGTTCGCTGGGGGAGATTGCGGCGCTGTTTGAGGGCGTGGAGCAGGTTGTTGGGTTGGGGTTCAATTGCGTATCGGATGACCTGGCGTTGGTGGCGCTCAGGCAGCTCGCTGAGTTGACGAAGAAGGTGTTGGTGGTGTATCCTAATTCTGGCGAACAGTGGAACGCAAACGCAAGGGAGTGGGAGGGCAAAAAGACAGAGGGCTCGAATTTGGCTCAGAAGACTGTGGAGTGGTGGGAAGCTGGGGCGGTGATGATAGGAGGATGTTGTCGGACGACACCAGATGATATCGGGACGATGGCACGAGCGTTGCAATCACTTCAATGATTATGGTGTATTCGGCGCTGAGTCACGCGACATTGTGTGCCGCGGAGATTGTATATGATCTTGTGACATATGTTCCTGCATCGCCTCGGATGCATTTGATGCCTGATGTTTTGACGGTAAACGGGTATCTTAGGGGACTTCGAACACACGTCAGGGCCGCTCCTCGTGGGATTTGCCTCCATGTAGCCTCACGCTTGCTTACTCTCATTGCGAGTTTTCGCCTCCTTTGCGCCTCTTTCCTGATACTCTTTGTGAGCGCCCTAGGCGCCCTCCCATAATATATCGCAACCGCTTGCATTGGTCCGTTTCCAAGACTATGCAAGAACTGGCATCGCTTTGACCGTTTCCCCCAAGGTCATGAGTGTGGGTGTGGAGTGCGTTTGAACCGACTCTTCCCTTCACCCATCCACGACCATTTCTCCTCCATCTACTTCGATCCCACTCCTCTTGGCCAGGTCCTCCACCAGAGCCTTAACCCGCTCCAGCATATCCTCGCCCCCAATATGCCCCGACGCTGCTCTCGCGTTCAGCACACCCACATCAAAGTCTCCATAGCCGCCGTTCTTGACGCTCGCCTCAGGATCATGCTCCTTGGAGCCTTGTCCTCGACCCGGCAACGGGGTATACCTGGGGTGCTTCGCGGGTATGACGCCATACCGTTCCAGGTCGGCAATCTGCTCGAATAGCTGATCTCGTATGACTTTGATCGTCATTCCGACGTACATGGAATTCGTCCACATAGCAGCCTGGCGCGTTTTGATCGCGTCCGGCTTGCCTTTCGACTGGGGAGTCTCGACCGGGTTGTTCGTGAGCTGGCTGATTGTGGCGGCGAAGTAAACAAGCAACTTGGGGAGCATTTCGTTCACACGCGTGAGGGTGTCAATGTGGGTTGCGGCGATCTTGCGGTATGTCTGAGGATCTTGCGGTGCCGGTGATATCGCTGGGGTCGCGCTTGGCTCTTCTTTGGTTGCATCTGCGGCGTCTTGTTGCTCTGGCTTTGTTTGAGCCTCTTGATCGGCGGCGCTGGACATGGTGAGAGACGGCAGTAGAGGCGGCGTAGGCTGTAAAGACTGTGGGAACTGTTAAGCAGAGGCGACTAATAGATCACCGGCCCATCATGTCTAGTGAGAGAATTGTCATGCCGAGGCGTTGTTTAGAGCTAGGAAGCCGGAGCGCTCATTCAACCCCACAACTGCGCGCGCACGAGCCACACCTCACCTAACCTCACCTCCGTCCTTGCTCCGCAGTACCAGCAGTCTTCGCCAGCCACCCAAACCCATACACACGCGATTCCACTCCGACTGCCTGCCAAACCACGCTTTGATACCTCCTACGGCTAACATCTTATCTCAGGAAGACTGCAGACTTCGTACCAGCCCTCTATGCGCGACGCGCCTCGATCCTTCCCAACCTCGCGGTGACAGGCGCACTTCCAATACGTGTAGAAGAGAAGGAACACAGTCGCAATGTCAGGGCCCCCGCCCGGGCCGGGCCCTGCGCGAGCCATGAGCGTAGGAAATGGACCACCCAGCGCAGGTCTCCCACCGCACAACGCCATGCCTCAGCAGGGCCCTGCGCCGCCAGGCTCGTCTGGGCCGCAGTCACAGCAGAATCTCAATCAAATTGTTAGTACAATTGTTCTTGCACATCAGATATTCCTCCCGTTTGCGCATCTTCACCGTGTGGCTGGATTTTTGCCTGGGTGAAAGTGCGCCTTGTCTCTCCACGCAGGCAGAGCTTCATGAAAGAACTCGACTAGACCGTACATTTCGAACCGCGCTATCGCCCATTGGCTCCCGCGACCGCAAAGTCACAATCTCAACTCAAGTCGCAATTCGCCATGTCTCAACCACCGCGCGACTACTACCCGAATGGCAGGCCGAGCGTTACGCCTCCGTACTCTGCTACTGCGCAGCCTACGTGGCATCAAGAAAATCAAGAGCAAAGCCAATTCGACCACACAGCTCCCCGCACCAGCAGCGGCACGGGAACTATTTTCGAACTGCTTCGGGAGCCAATGGTCCGTTCTGGTTGTCGAGCTTTCGCGTTGTCTGCGGCAGATTTTGCCGTCTTTGATCTTAACGTTATGTGCAACCTTGCTAACACATCAAAGGTGCTAGAGTATCTGTCCAAGAAGGGATATGTCCGCACCGAGGCAATGCTCCGCAAGGAGTCCGAACCGCAAGCCAACGGCCAGACCCTCGCAGCACAGAGCACTGAAGCAGGCGGGTCCAAATACACAAAAGCGTTCGAGCTCCTGCGGAAGTACACAGAGGATAACTTGGATCTGTACAAGCCCGAGCTTAAGAAACTCTTATGGCCAGTCTTCGTCTACTCGTTTTTGGATCTTGTGCGGGAGTTCTACACCAAAGATGCAGAGACGTTCTTCGCAACATTCGTGGGCCTTTTCGAGCGCGATCATGATGAGGATGTGAAGACTTTGCGACAGGTGCGACTACCAGTGCATCTGGGAGAGAGCCGTATCGCAAAGTTATACATCGACAACAAGTACCGAGTAACGCTCACCAACATGCCCTTCTTCAACCTAATGCAGTTCCTGGAATCGAAAATCTTCGAGGGTGGTCAGGCGCTCATGGACGTGATAAGAGATCATATTCTCATCGTCACGGTCGACCGAACAGCAACCGCAGAGAAGAGCATAGCTGCGATACTTGCTGGAGGTCAGGGTGATGATGACCTTCCAGCAGAGGATGAGGGCATCCCAGGACACAACCCCGGACACCCGCTCACAACGCGCCATGATCCCGAGGCGGACGCATCGCGAATACGGCTGCAGCTTGGCGCATATCCCCAAGACCAGGAATTGCAGGAAGATGTCCGGGCGGCCTTGCAGGACGAGGACGCTAAGGCTGCGCCAAGGCCTGGACAGCCAACGCTCGTCGACGAGTTCGAGCAGCGCATCAAACGAGAGCCGACCGATGATGGCCCATCAAGAGACACAGTTCCACTGCCGCCATCGCTAGCACGGGACGTGTCAATGGAGGTACAGAAGATCATCGAGCACCGAGATCGATACAAAATGGAGGGCCGAACTGGCGGCGTTGGACCAGCAGTCAGCGTGACTATGTATACCTTCCACAATACCTACGACAGCGTAAACTGCATCGACTTCTCCGGCGACAACAAGCTCGTCGCAGTGGGCATGTCCGAGTCTTACATCCGCGTGTGGTCCATGGACGGCAGCCCACTCACCTCCCCAGACGACCTTCCAAATGCTCAGCCCTCGTCATCCCGCCGCCTTATCGGCCACGCCGGACCTGTCTACGCCGTTGCATTCTCGCCATCGACCGCGAATCCTGACCCGTCCGGCCCCCCAACAAACTCGCAATGCCTCCTCTCCTGCTCAGAAGACAAGACAGTCCGTCTATGGTCTCTAGACACCTTCACCTGCCTCGTCGCCTATCGAGGCCACGACAACCCCATCTGGGATCTCCAATGGGGTCCTTACGGGCACTACTTCCTCACCGGCTCCAACGACCGCACGGCCCGCCTCTGGTCCACCGACCACATCGAGCCGCTGCGCATCTACGTAGGCCACGACGCCGACGTCGACTGCGTCGCCTTCCACCCCAACAACCTCTACATCTTCACCGGCTCCTGCGACCGCACCGTCCGCATGTGGCACATCTCCGGCGGCAACTGCCTGCGCCTCTTCACCGGCCATACCGGCAACGTCACCGCCCTGTCCTGCTCGCCCGACGGCAAAACCCTGGCTTCCGCAGACGACGCGGGCAACATCATCCTCTGGACGCTCGACACGGGCCGTCGCCGCAAGCGCATGCGCGGCCACGCTAAAGGCGGCATCTGGTCCCTGTCCTGGAGCGTCGAGTCCAGCGTCCTTGTTTCCGCGGGCGCAGACAAAACAGTCCGTGTCTGGGACGTCCTGCAGGAAACCACCGAGTCTGGTGCTGCGGGCAAGGAGGGCGCAAAGGGATCGGATGGCGCG
>TARA_R110002003_G_scaffold1113_3_pt1 | contig 16715 bp, 19 predicted proteins | sample TARA_R110002003 | Tara Oceans TARA_R110002003 (sample SAMEA4396441) | marine metagenome | biome: Westerlies Biome; feature: [SRF] surface water layer (ENVO:00010504); material: water (ENVO:00002006), including particulate matter (ENVO:01000060) such as... | depth 5 m
TGTATACACATCTCCCTATCTCATACAGTCTCTAAGCATCTATATGGTCATCGCTCGCGTGTCTTTGGGGGTAGACTAACGTTGAAGTTTACGATATGTGATGATGGGGCGTCACAATTATCTCCATCATTCAACACAACGCCAACACTATTTCTATCCTTCAAATCCCAAGCTCTAGCCCTCTATCCCTCCCTGCGTTTGTTCTCTCCAGCGTTTGGTGTTCTGTCCGCTCTTGTAGTCTCTTACTACAGCAAAAGCGCCTTCATCTCGTCCTCCCACCGCAACGGACGGTCCCAACACCCAGAATCTCACCTCGATACTCGCCACCCTCACCAACGCCGGCTTCTCTTACTTATGCAAGTCTTTGCGGACCCCCTAGCGCGAAAGCAGATCCGGAGGACCAGGTATATAAACAACGCTGACCCACGCCTCAAGTCTTCTTTCCTCCACACCACAACAACTACCATCTTCCCTCCCTCGACTTGACTTTCAAGTTGACAAGTCTTCTACAACAACACCAAGCTTCCCCGGCAAGAACAACAAGCTTCCTTCCTCTACAACTCCACTGCGAGCCGGTCTCTCAAGCCCTCCACTGCAGGCAGTCCAGTCAACACCTTACTGCAGGTCAGCCACAGGTGCTTAGCATCTTCAAGTGTATGTCCTCCCTCGCCATCATCTTCCTTGCTTCACCTCACCATCATCCTCCTTTCTGTATCGTTGTCCTTCATCGGCATCGCCTGGGCCTTGAGTATTCTCGTTGCGGACTCGGCTTCACCACGAGCTCTTGCCGCATCGAGACCGCTCTTGCCCTTAGCAACGCGCCGTCACCACGACAAATCTCATGCGCACCTACCACTTTTGTTTTGGACATCACATGCCCCGCATAATCTCTGCTTTTGTACCTCGCTCATCTCCTCTCGACCTCACCTTTTCAACACCCATTGCGCACATTGACGCTACTGTTTCGCCTTTTGTATGTCTTGTCCGAGCCACATATCTTGCAACACTCCTCTTTTTGATCACTTGCGATCACATAGGTGTGCAAAATCTCTTTTGCAGCAGCCTTACTGACTCGCAATAGCTCCAGCTCAAACGCTCCCGACGCGCCTGGCTTTCGCCAACTCAGATCTAAGATCAAGGTACGAAAGTCTCCTTCCGCCGCGATGCTCACCGTCTTGCCGGTTCATTGCATTTGCACGGGTTGACAAACAGTGCTGCATCGCGCGTCACACACTTCTCCAATCAGCGCTGACACGATGCAGAGTTCGAAATGGCCGGTCCAGCAAAGAACAAGCACCGCGCCCAAGCCGAGAAGCAGTCCGCGAGATCGTCCAATGGCTCTTCATCGGCGTCGCGCGATCCGACGCAGCGCTCCCTTCCCAAGTCCATTCCTCGCCTTGATGGCAATCGTGATCCCACTCTCCCAGGTGTGTTGGACTACACCAAGCCTACTTCGCTCAAGAATATCTCCGAGTTCCTCGGTCTCGCTGGCTGGTATGCCGCTCGTGGTGTAAGTACAAACGCCCTTCTGTCTCGCCCCGCATGCGCATCATGCATCTGCACTGCCCAAATATGCAAACAAGATCAAGATCGTTCGCTGGCGTGACTGCGCTCTTGACTTCTTGTGGGCATATAAGGCCGCTCCTCTTTTGGTTTTTCTTCATCGTTTCCTCGCACACTCATTACATCATTCATCCATTCTCCATCCTGTTCTTCCCTCGAACTGTATTCCGAAATCCGCTACATGTTTTCAGCGAATCACCTTCCTCGACTTTACCAGGACCAGTTGTCCTACAGACCTCGTCATGCAAACATTGGTGTTAACAGTGACTTCCAGTTCAACATCCCGGATGCCCTACCTGCGCGCCCCAAGAACTTTAATTCCTTCGGCAGGGAAGTCAGCATCACTTTGAACACCTTCAACGTCGCCAGTGTTCCCGACAGCATCGTCTTCCAGTATGACGTCAACTTCACGGGTGACGCGAAGCCCGCCGATTACACCAAGCGCGTCCTTCTCAAGAAGATCTGGCAGTCCAGGGCAGTCAAGGCCGCCTTGGGCGAGCCCAACAACCTCTGGATATGGGATGGCAACAAGCTTGCCTGGTAAGACGCTGAACCCAAGTTGCACTCATTTTCCAGTTACTGACTTTTCTCAGGTCCAGCAAGCGTCTTGAGCGTGATGACTTTCGCATCAGCGTCGATCTCGATGCTGAAGAGAACCGTACCGCGAGGGCTGGACAGCGTGGCAACAAGCATACAATCCATCTCCGATGGACCCGCCAAGTCGACTTCTCTGGCCTGAAAGCCTTCCTCGCCGGTCAGGCCTCCTGGAGCAACGAATGCATCGACACCGTCAACTTCCTCGACCACGTCATGCGCCAGTGGCCTTCCCAGGAGTACACCCAGATCAAGAAGTCATTCTTCCAGCGCGGTGAGCAGCGCTTCGATCTCGGCGGTGGCGTCGAGGCCTTCAAAGGTGTCTTCGCGTCCCTCCGCCCCGTCCTCGACGACAAGTTCAACAAGTCCCTGTCCGTCAATGTCGACGTCGCCAACGGCACCTTCTGGCGCGCTCAGGAGCTCGCCCGTGCAATTGGACAGGTCTTCAACTGTTCGCCTCCTCAATTTGCTGCACGCTTTAAGACGGCCCTACCGGACTGGAAGAACTCTCATCTGAAGAAGGACCTTCGAGTCTTCCGCCGCGTCGGTGTCTCCACCACACATACCACGGAGCCTGTCATGTGGACCATCGACGACTTCGTGAACATGGACGCCAACACCGCTTCCTTTACTGACCCGGACGATCGATCTAGGAGGATCACCATTGCACAGTACTTCAAGAAGAAGTACAATGTCACCTGCATGACAGGTAAGTCAATCTGACCATGATCTTGATGTCTATTCAGTGTGCTGACACTATCTAGGAGTGCCTGTCGTCCGGATGACCAAGAAGATCCGTGGCGAGCCGGTGTACATGCCTGTCGACGTCCTCAAGATCGATGCCAACCAGCGTTACAATACCAAGTTGTCCGACACGCAAACCTCGAACATGATCAAATTTGCCGTCACACTTCCCAAGGAGCGATGGGCTGCCGTTCAGGCCGGTGTTCGCCTTCTCAACTGGCCCAACGATCGATACCTCAAGCACTACGGTCTGACGATCAACGACAAAGCCGCGAGGGTCAAGGCTCGTGTGCTGCCTTCTCCGGCTGTGCACTTTGGTCCTGGGTCGAAGGAGACACAGCTCAAGCCGCAAGACATGATTGCTGGGTAAGCTTACCATTCCACTGCTCGCGGAGTATTTACTGACATCTGCAAAGTCGATGGAGGTTGGATGGAAAGAAGTTCGCCATGAACAACAAGGACCGTCCTATCAAGGCCTGGGGTGTCTGCTGCATTCAGTCTCGTGGAGGTAAAAACCCTGACCCTAAACCAACCCAACCCATAAGCTAACTCTAACCCTGAAGCTCCTCCACCACAGGCGGTCGAGGCCTTCTTTCAGAAGTTTGTCCAGATCTACGAGAGCCATGGTGGACTTGTCTCCTCTCATCCTCAGCACGGCAAGAAGCCCTGGATGGGTCCGGGCAACCTTAGTGATGGGGGTGAAATGGGTGAGTAATGTCATTGTACGAAATGCATGTGATACAGTTACTGACTGTATCCACCACCCTCTAGTGGCAAAGTTTTGGAACCAGACTGGCAATCGGTGAGCATATTCGATGCCCTGGAGACATTCAGGCTCCTGATTCAATGACTTGTGCTAACATGCCCCAGCTACAACATGCAACCAAACCTCCTCTTCTTCATCGTCAACGACCGTAACATCGATGTCTACCGCCGTATCAAGAAGTCGTGCGACATCCGCTTCGGTGTTGCCTCCCAGGTCCTCCAGGCCAAACACGTCATGTCCGCCTCTCCGCAGTACATTTCCAACGTCTGCATGAAGGTCAACGCGAAGCTTGGCGGCGCTACATCCGTCGCAAAGTCAAACGTCATTCCCAAGGTTGCCCCCAAGTCAGCCTCCATTCCCACCATGGTCGTCGGTGCCGATGTATCTCACCCAGCCCCCGGTGCTGGGTCTGGCGAGGCTGCCTCCTTCGCCGCCATCACTATGTCCGCCGACCCGCACTTCGCGAAGTACTGGGCCGAGGTTCAGACCAATGGCAACCGTGTGGAGATGGTCACCACATCCAACATTGACGACCACTTCGGCTTCATGGCTAAGAATTGGATGCAGCGCATCGGCCAGGGCAAGCCTCCTCAGCGAGTCCTGTATATTCGCGACGGCGTTTCCGAGGGACAGTATGCAGGTAAGTCTCCCCACACACCTTCCTACCTCTTTAGAACTAACTTTGCGGGCAGCCGTTCTGGAAGAGGAAGTCCGTGATATGAAGGCGTGCTTCAAGAAGCTTGGCTGCAAGGCCGATCCCAAGTTCACGGTCGTCATCGCCGGCAAACGCCACCACATCCGCTTCTTCCCCGATGCCGGTAAGGGTGACCGTAACGGCAACCCTCTGCCTGGTACTTTGGTTGAGTCCGGATGTACTCACCCCTTTGAGTTCGACTTCTACCTCTGCTCGCACGTGGCCATCAAGGGTACTGCGCGCCCCATTCACTACCAATGCATTCTCAACGAGGGCGATTGGCTGGCCGCTGAGCTTCAATCCTTCATCTTCGAGCACTCTTACCACTATGTCCGTTCAACGACTCCTGTCTCGCTTCACCCAGCTGTCTACTACGCTCATCTGGCTGCTGACCGCTCCCGCGCTCATGTCAATGACAACCCTGTTTCTTCCGGCAAGAAGGAGTCCAAGGCTGACCAGCAATCCTCCACTGGCTCTTCCTCCAAGAACGTCGAGATCGCTCCGCTTATGGCTATCCAGAAGTAAGTCTGCCACCTGAACACCACGCTTTATATTGACTAACACGAACCAGTGCTCGTGGTCTTAAAGACGTGATGTGGTATATCTGAGGGTATCCATGATACGGCAAGAGTGAAATGAGGGAAGGTCATGGCGACAGGTTTGAGACAGAATTTGCTGTGTGCGTGGAGGAAGAACAGCAGATGACGGTGCTTCGGCAGCTCATCATTGAGAATGTGCAAGTCTGTGAATGCCTTCAGGGCTTTCCAAAAGTTGGCGCTTCGGGATTGCTTGGATCGGTTCTCTCACATGTTCTTCCCTGCTTTCTCGATCGATGGCACTGCCTCTCCGGTAGGTGTGCTCGTCCATCTGCAGACCAATAAGATTTGACATCTACCATACACAATCTGGTCTCTGATGATCGTGGTGATGCTCACGTAACACCTTTGGGGCTCTTTGTTGATCTTTCGCAGGCTTGGATAGTGGCAACAGTAAAAGGCGGCTTGATAGCATCGTGGCATCTAGTTCCCTACTGGGATCCGGCGCTCGGTGCGAACCGTATGAAGCACCCGGTGTCTTAGTGAGCGGAGGTGCGCGAAACCTTGTTGTGAGGAGCAGAAGGGCGGCTGTAGCTTCGCGACATCGAAGGCACGGCTGCGTTCTTGGTTGCGGTGCGTGGACTCAGATGGTGACGATGTTGAGCGAGTGGACGAGTCGAGGTTGGAGTCGACTGTTCTTGGAGAGATTGAAATCTGTGGAGAGGACGATGATGTTGTTGGTGGCAATTTAGTGGTTTCATGGCGTATGCTTGGTGCCTAAAGCACAATAGCAATTGAGTATTTGGCTGCAGGTAGGATTGAGAATAGGCAGCTCTTGTGCACAGTGAGTAGGGAACAAGATATTGATGCCAAAGCCCTGCAAGCAACGGCTTCGAAATGGTTGGTACGATATCTACCTACCGATGTCTTAGGCTGAAGTCATTCTACAAGCCCCTCCGAGCACTATTCCATCGATACAACGCCATTTTGCATTTCCATTGTATTAAAAATAAATGGATGCATGACCTAGCTATGCAGCGGGCCTTCGATCGTCATGAACATGCAATTCTTCAAGCCACGTATGTACCGTCCATTTTATTTACCTTCGCTCCACAAGCTTACGCAGAAGAGAAGGGGGTAAGCAGACGCTCAATAAGTCTTTCTTAGCTCCTTTTTCCCCTCCAGTCATCCTCAATGGTTGAAGAACGCAGAGTGAATAAAGGGCTGATTCAGTTTATGGAGCAGAAAGGAAGGCGCGCACGCGCCAAATGAAAACCCAGCGGGAAGTTCGGATGACTAAGGGACGCTATGTAGGAAAGGGGATGGCGCGGGTTAGGCGAGGGGGCAGCGAATTGGGCCTGGTGGATTGATGATGATAGTGGGGCAGGGGTTTCAAGGCGGGGCTGGCGTTTTGTTGTCTGGTGTGCTCGTGGCTGTGACTCTTTACTGTACCAAGGACCAGGGCACGTACAAGGTGAGCTCTTGTGGTTCATGAATCTCTGAATCGGGGGTAGTGAAACCTAACTGTCGCGTGATAGCCGCGCTCTACCTGTAACGCCTTCCTCGATCACGATCACGGAACCTTGCACCACGCAAACGCACACTACTCAACCATCGCCAGAACTCAAGCCCGAACGACGCACAAGACACCGCACAAGCCCAGCGCCATCTTCCCCAGAGTCTACGAAAGCCTTCACATCACCCAGAACCTCGACCGCCCACACTCCCACAGACAGTGAGCTGCTACAACATATATTCCCCAAATATCGACTCGAATACACGTTCAGACACACAGCATGTCTTCAGCAGGTGGACGCGGCCGCGGTGGCAAGTTCAACAAGGTCAAGCGTGGAGGTGGAAAGAAGTTCTCCCGAGACCTTCAACCGCTGAACGCAGATGGCGAGGTGGTCGGCATGTGGGGTGTAAGTGCTACTTGGTATAACGCTCGAGTTCAGGCTGACATACATGTGCAGGAACAACCCGGCAAGGTCGAGGAAGAGTCAGAGGAGGAAGAGTCTTCCGAAGAAGATTCCAGCGAGGACGACGACAAGCCCGAACAGGGGGAGATGACACGTGAGCAGCGCCGCGAAGCAGCAAAGGCCCGCAAGCAAGCGGCGATAGCGAAGAAGACGCAGAAGGTCGCAGAGCCCGGCGATCTGCCCACCGACTCGGAGGAAGAAAGCGACGACGACATGCCTGCGAACCCCAACCACACGGCAAAAGCCCGCTCGCAGGCTGCAAAGGCCCCGGCTGCTGCTGAGGCTGAACCTGTGGCTGCGGCTGCCGGCAAAGGCAAGGGCAAGCAGCAGGACCTGTCGCAGCTGTCTCGTCGCGAGCGCGAGGCTGTCCAGGCGCAACAGGCGAAGGAGCGTTACGAGAAGCTACACGCAGAAGGCAAGACAGAACAGGCTCGCGCAGATCTTGAGCGCCTACGGCTGGTCAAGGAGCGTCGTGAGGCCGAGGCCGCGCGCAAGAAGGCGGAGGCTGAAGAGCGTGCGGAGCTGGAGAAGGAGAAGACGGAGCTCATGGAGCGCGAGAAGCGGAGGCGGGAGCAGGCTATGGGCAAGAAGGAGCGGCTCGCGAAGGGTGGAAAGAAGAAGGCTTGAATTAGTCTTGTCAGTGCTTCGTTTTGCATAGCTTGCGCATGGCTAGTGTGCTATGGCAGCACGCGCTGGGACGGTCTTGGAGCCAGAAGGCGGTATGGTGCACTGCACTTAGCACGCCGAATGTCAAGAGGACGTCCGACGAATGCACGGAATCTGATGCCCATGGAACTGATCCTGGCTGTGATTCTCCGCCCCCTCTTCATGATGTGACAGGCAGGCCTATATATGTACGCCTCTTCTGGTACACATAAGTATAGGCAACACCTATCTACTGTATCGTGAATGTTCTGCTCAGATTACGAACTTCGTATGCTGGACCTTCAGCCCTTTCGCACAGCGGCGGCTGTAGCATGCCCCGCCAACGCTGCCTCGCCTCACAGACGCGACTTTGCGAACTTCGTCATCACTTGTCTCAGTACATAAACACGGCCATGTCGCCATCGGAGCTTGCCACCACGCGCTGTGCACATTCCAGGCTTCATAATCACGTCTTCGACGATGGCTGAAGCTATACCAGCTGAAGAACAATCAAATTACGAAATCTTCCGGGACTGTCTGAGCGAACCAGTCCTGAAAGCACTGGCGATACCACAGGACAAGCCGAGGCCAAGGAAGAAGCGACATGCGAAGAAGAGGTCGAAGGACAAAAACGGGAATAGGGAAGACTTTCGGACAGAAGTGGCTCCGGTCGCCACTGCGCAAGCATCAGACACAGAGGATCTGGGAGAGTTCATCGAAGTATGCCAATCTCTACAACATCCACTCATCCGCTGACATCCCCAAGTATCTGAGTGATGTCATCTTCCCTTGTCTACCCGCCGAACTACGTGCTCTGTCATACACGAAATGCAGGGACTCGACCTCTCTTCAAGACACCTACTCTCCTCCACTCTCCGCGACCACGTACATCCGCCTCTTGGGCCTCATCTCGCCCGACGCAATCGATAGCCTCGAAAGCTATGGCCTCTTGCCATTGTCCAGCGACGGCAACGATCAGCGCAATCTCCTTCTCCCCGTCCTGAACGCCTACGTAACCACCACGACCGCACCTCCTCCCATCTGGAGCACCACACGAACCACGGAATGCGAGCTCTGCCAGCGCGATTGGGTTCCGCTGACGTATCACCATCTCATCCCGAGGTCGACGCACGATAGGGTCATGAAGCGTGGATGGCATGCAGAGGAGAGGTTGAACAGTGTCGCGTGGTTGTGCAGGGCCTGCCACAGCTTCGTGCATAGGCTTGCGAGTAACGAGGAACTGGCGAGGAGCTATTACACGGTCGAGTTGATTGGGGAGGGTGGGCTGGAAGGGGACCCGGAGAAGAGAGCGGAGGTACAGGGGTGGGTCAAATGGGTTGGAGGTGTGAGGTGGAAGAGCAGGTAGGGAATTGCCCGCCTCTGAGATGGAAGCCAGTAAAGCAACGAGGTGTATTGGTGTATTGACCACATCCGCCCGCACCTCATAAAGACCCTCATAATTGTCCGCGAGCTTCTTTACCCGTCCTTCATGAACACTATCGAAGACCGGAGTCAGTCCTGTCCATCAGTCCGCTCGTCAGGCTGGTCGTCCAAGTCAGCTTCGCATCAACGTCCGGCGAATGCTACATTCTCCACGCCAGCGCCACTCCAGACCATTCCGACATTAACTTACAGGTCTGCCGGTCAGTTGGGTGGTGTTGTTCAACCGCCGACGCAACAGTGTCCACTACCACAGACTGAGCTTGGTAGCGACTCTCCGCCGTTGATGTTCGGAGGACAAGGCGCGCAGAGCTGTATCTACGCGCTCAAAGATGGGACTAAGGGCTACATAATAGCTACTACCGCCGGTCCGGCGGTTGCTAGACGTCCCAGGCGAAGGGCGAGTGATATTACACTCAGCTGGATGAATATCCGTCGGACTCCATAAGTGAGCTCACCCTGAACCTGATGGATAATCGTCCTACCATGCTCACGCATGTGGTGAAGCCGAAGGAACATTATTCCAAGGTGGCACGACCCAAACTTTTGTTCGAAACATAGGGTGGATGGCGTGGAAGGGGGCACAGACGAGGCCGGTGCGGGTCAAGCCTGGCGCGTGTGGGGATTGTGGTATTGGCTACATGTCGTGGGCTCTTCTGTGAAGTGGCGTCGTCAAGGGCTTCCATTCGAGTCGAGAGACTTTCAGCCTGATAAGATATGGCGCAAGGTGTTCACGAAGGTGGCGCGGACACAAGCCATGTCTAGGATCTAGGTCCGCAGAGTAGGGCCACCCTTCCAGACTACAAATCTCCCTCCCTAACTTCCTACAACTGACTGCAGTATTTCGTTCACGCTGACCACCATAATGAATGAGAGGTTTACACCCACGCTGTACTGAGGCAATGCATCTGCGTTTATCCAGATCTGGGTTAAGCTGTCATTTCCGCCCCGATATCGTGGCGCGCCTCGACCTCGCCGACTTGTAGCTTCGTCGTTGGAAGTGGAGGTGTTTATTTGCTATATGAGTCTTGAGTTGACGTGTTCGTAATACTGAGACCTTTCTTCTGCGTGTCATACTTATATCTTCTTAAAGAGCCCCGCGTTAGCGGGAGGCGTCCGCAGGTACATATACCTGTGAACCCGCTTCATTCCTCGTCTGTATCTGCGACTGCGAGTCCAAACCATTCCTGCATCGAACGCCCCGCCAAGATTCGGAGTGTTGCACAGGCAAACCATTCTCCGACATAAATCATTCGCCACTTCCTTGCTCCTTCTTCTCTCCTTCCTCAAGAAGGAGCCCCTCGGACCCCTGCTTCACTTTCTCGCTCCTCCACCCTATTCAACTCACCTCAACCTACCTCAATTCAACACCAACTATGGCACCCAACTCCACTGCCACTTCCAACGCCTTTCCCTGCCCCAACCACCTTGTCCACCAACACACATTCCCCGAACTGGCCATCGGCACTGGCTCCAACCAACAATCCTACTTCCGCGCCATGGTCTTCAACAAGAAGCCGGGCCTCACGGACGAGTTCTTTCACGAGCATTGGAAGAGCGTGCATGCGGATTTGACGATGCAGGTTGAGGGCGCGGGCGTGGATTTGGTGAGGTATGTGCAGGTGAGTACCATCACCTCCGGAGATGCTGGGGACAGGCAAGGAGACTGGTTGATTGCTAAAGGGTGACGCAGTTCCATCAAGAGAAGCAACATGTCGAGGCGATGGCGCCCCTGCTGAAGCGAGCGGAGGCAGTATGACGATTGCGCCGTACGACGGTGCTGCGGAGTTCCATGCGGAGAGCGCCGAGGCGTTTGTGAGGTTCATGAAGCATGTGTATGGGAGTAGTCATCTTGTCGGTAAGCAATCCTCGCCCAATGCTTGTGGGGTCAATCACAGCGGACTGGATCTACGCAGGATGCGGCACAAGATTTGTTGATCTATTCAAGGGATATCACGTTATGGTAGGGTATGACAATGTTATTTTCGGTGCTGGGATTCCGCGAATGGGCAACGACGGCATCATGAAGGGCGATTCACGGTTCACCAGTGAGAAACTGGAGAAGGAGGTGGAGTCCAACATAGAGTGAGTGCTGTAAGGCGGATAGTGTCACGGAGGCATGGTAGATATGAGCACCTTGAAAGAGAGGCTGAGGAATGGAGGGAAATGCTTCAAATCGAGCGAGTGCAGCATTTTGTGTTCGTGACGATGTCTGAATGTGCCCAGATTGCGCCTTCCCGTCCGCCCTCGCTCCTCTCACGACTCACGACTCCCGACTCACCTCAACCTAGCAAGCACACGACGTCAGTACTTTGAAACTTCGCGCGGATCTAGCACCAATCGTGAGTGACAAGCCAGTACCAAGTCAAGGCTACGTGGCAGGCTGCACCCCAGGATGACGGGTATGTCTGAACGAGGGAAACGACTGCAGTCAACTCGGGCCTTGAAATGGGCATGCAGGCAGGCGGAGCACGACGAACAGCCTTACCATCACGATCCCTGCACCCTGAGAAGAGATGTCGAAGGTACAACCCCATCCCACACGTGATATAGTGACTTCGCGACACGCCTTCCGGCATGACGATGACGCTCGTAATGTGCTCGGAATGTCTATTTCAACCTCATTTCTTCACCAACGAACTCAACCCGATGTTTCACTTCACATGCAATCAGGCCACAGTCAGGCACGAAAGATGGAGAAGGATGAGGGGCCAGACCGACTCACCTGTCGGCAGAGCTGAGCACACAAGTTCGGAAAAGGTATAGTGCACAAAGCGGCTCTGCGAGACTCGATACGATGCGGCTCTGAGATCTTGACTCTTTACCCTCTCCACAACCCCGACTCGACAGGCGGACGCCCCATCACACTGTATGCCTAACACCGGGAGCTAGTCTTGATGGCGCCGAAATCTATCGATTTTCGGTTTTCTCGCTGCCAACCTCTAGAAAATTTTCTTCTCTGCCCATTCCAGAACAAAGACTGCCCCACCCGACCGCCAGGATCCCGTGTCCGTGGGACATCGCATGAGCCCTCATCGTGCCACCGACCAAGTGGGGCGTCGCGTGGTCTCGACGATGAATAAGCGGCGAGCGAGGCTCCTTGCTCATCGACTCGTGTCACACAGGGCTTCGCCGACCTGGAGATATTGCGGAGCCCCGAAGTGGAGTGCGAAAAATGGAACCTCCTGTTCGAGACGCAACCCTCTTCTGCCTGCGTGGCAGCGCATGTCGGGCCATCGCAACCATCGTTGGACGTTGCGGGATGCAGATTGCAGCAGCGAATTCGGCGCTACTGCAAAGAAGACGTGCAGGCCGTTCAAAACTCTTCGAAGCAATTGAGGCGCGCTTTGGCGCCGAGTGCTGCCGCCAAAGTGTGCCTCAAGGCCGGCGGCGTAACTTAGGTCGATCTCACGATCATTGAAACTATGAAAATGTGAGCGCAAAAGCTTTTGCCAAACGTATCAAGTGGGGCATGGCGGGAGTCCTGACTCTTGTGCCAGAAGAATGCGGCAGCGCGTCCTTGGTCGGCCTCGAGCGACATCGCCTCTAACTCATCCTAGCTAGAACGGACATGTGCTTACCGTCATCCACTATCATGCAGAGCGCCCCGAGGAGAAAGCAAACCGCAACCCATGAGACGAATTGTCCATGTCGGACCGGCATTCTTGAGAAGGAGTGCATAACGGAATGTTGAAGCTTTACCATCGGTGCTCGTTTAGATGTACCTCAAGGACAAGGCACGTGAAGTCTCGTATGCTCATTAAACCTAACGCGGCAGATCTGCGGGCTCAGCATGTTGGCCGTTGACATTTCCAAGCTGCTGCCGTTAGCACGAGCAGACCCTTGCAAGTCTGCGACATCTCAACCCAAAACAAGCCCATCCGCGGACGCCATGGACGGCAAATGCAATGAATGGTCGACCCAACGGTGGCTTGCAGCGCCTTTGCTCCACCGTTTGGTGACTCGTCTGCTGATGGTGCCGCACAGTAGCATCGCGTCCGCCACGGGGCCCCGACATGGCGGAGGCCCTCTCCAGATTCAGGCAGAGCGCGTCGGGTGACACGCATGTGAAGACAGCCTCCTTTCAGCTTACTCGCTCGTTGTCGCGCCGTGATCTCATAGCAAGGTTCTCCAGAACGCCGCACGGCTGTGGCTAGCAAATTGGAAAGGTCGCAACAATGCCAACAACGCCACCATGCTTATGGACACCACAATTCGTCGGCTCAACACCATTCAGGTATGAAGATCCAGGATGCTGTACAAAAAAAATTGTGCGACGAGCGGGAAATGAACCGCAGTAATTCTCTGCTCATCTTGTTCTTCTGGTCTGGGTTCAATCAGACCAGGCATGTGGTACGCCTGGGAGACTCTAACTGTCGACCGGTGCGGGAGCGCCATGTTTATTGGCAACTCTGGCCCGTCAGCATATTGCACCCTGGCGCTTGTGTCTGGCAGACCAATCACTGCATTAGCCGTGATTGAGATCCCCTCTGCCAGCCTGCAGCTGCATTCGATCCACCACTTATGCACGCGGATGACCAGGTCTGGTGCATCATGACATGGCGGCACTCTCAATGAGCAGCTCCAACCGCCGCGACACGAATCACTGAGAAGACCTTGGACAAGTCCGGTCGCAAAATAGATTACGTCGACAAAGCTAGGTCGCCATCGCACTCTTCTTGATTCACGGTCCGAAGCCAAGTGCATCGACGTTGAAACAAGGACCAAGACCAGAAACAGGCGGTGCATCGGCGCGATGTGGCTTCGGGACCCGCGACAGCAACAAGCCCCGGACGTCACGTTCACGGTCATGTGTTCGTATCGTGTTTGTCAAGTCAGCGTGATGCGCACGGAAGGACTAGCTCAGCATCCAAAGGAAAAGGCGCAACGAATCTTGGCCGTGAAGGTGTCACCTAGCGCCAACTCACACGAGACCCATCCTGCTTTGATTTGATGCAATTTGACCAGCATCGGAAGCCGACAAGGATGCTCGAAGAAAAATCTGCAGGTCTCGCCAGGAAAAATGCAGCTAAGCCTGGCTTCGGCTGTATCTTGGGCGAGCTTGGCGCCCCAGGTTTCGCGAATCCACGCCTCCCCCAGGCGTATCCGTGTCCCGGACCAACTGTTGTCTTACCTGATCCAGCGATACAACCGGCCTCACGGCGGCAACGATGCAGAGCAACCCTCGAGGTTTGCTAGCAGCACACACAGGATGTCGGCACGACACCATGGAAGGATCGAAATAGCGATAGTCTCAGCCGCGTGCCAGCCGTATGTGCAGATGGGTCAACCATGAATCCACAAGGGGCGGTTCGCGACAACCGACCCATGGGGACTTAATCCTTCTGGAAGTGGGAGATGCGGAGTAAAGTCTACATCCGGCTTAGCCTGAGATGCGCAATGTTACTGTACCCATTATCCAGCAGCCACACACGCGCACCGCGCTGCTGTACCACTGCTGCTAGGAGCCGATATTAAATAGTTGGGATCGCCCACCGCACAGTTTCCAAGACATCCCCAGCCCACTCCTCTTTCTATCGCTGCGCGGGACTCCTCTTGAACGAAGAGCCTCATCCTTCTCGTCTCATCTTTCTCAAGCAGCTTCACAGCAGCGCAACCATCAAGATGCCTGGCGGCGGTGTTGTTCCTGTCTCCGGCACGACCGATGTCAACCGTGTCGAAGCTCCCGTAACTGTTCGGGCGTACCTCATTGTTGCTTTCGCAGCTTTCGGTGGTATCTTCTTCGGATATGACACTGGTTGGATGGGTGGTGTCCTCAACATGGACTACTTCATCAAGCAGTACACTGGCCACGACTACCCCGACGTTGTCTTTCCCAACGTACCCTCCAGCGATCCTCGTGTCGTTGCGTACCGAAACGAGCACTTCTCCATCTCGTCCTCGAACCAGTCATTGGTGACCTCTATCCTCTCTGCCGGAACCTTCTTTGGTGCTATCATCGCTGGTGACCTTGCCGACTTCATTGGCCGTCGATTCACTATCATCCTCGGGTGCTTCATCTTCTCTGTCGGTGGTATTCTCGAGACTGCCTCCACTGGTCTTGGTGTTATGACTGCTGGTCGTTTGATTGCTGGATTCGGTGTCGGTTTCATTTCCGCCATTGTTATTCTGTACATGTCCGAAATCGCTCCCAAGAAAGTCCGTGGTGCTGTCGTTGCTGGTAAGTGTCGATAGCCGATTTCACTACAAACCATGTATTGACCCACTCCAGGTTACCAATTCTGCATCACCATCGGTATCTTGCTCGCCAACTGCGTTGTCTACGCCACCCAGAACCGTCGTGATACTGGCTCATACCGTATCCCCATCGCTGTACAGTTCCTCTGGGCTATCATCCTCGCCGTTGGTCTTGCTCTCCTGCCTGAGTCTCCCCGCTACTGGGTCAAGAAGGGCAAGCTCGACAAGGCTGCTAAGGCTCTTGGCCGTGTCCGCGGACAGCCTCTCGACTCCGAATACATCCAGGACGAGCTTGCTGAGATTATCGCCAACCACGAGTATGAGATGTCAGTCGTCCCTCAGACCAGCTACATTGGCTCATGGGCCGCCTGCTTCTCTGGCTCGATCATGAACCCCGCCTCCAACGCCCGCCGCTCTTTCCTCGGTATCACCATCCAGATGATGCAGCAGTTGACCGGTATCAACTTCATCTTCTACTTCGGTCCCGTCTTTTTCCAGCAGCTCGGCTCTATCTCGAATCCCTTCTTGATTGGTCTCGTCACGACTCTCGTCAACGTCTGCTCGACCCCTGCCTCTTTCTGGATGGTCGAAAAGCTCGGTCGTCGTACTATCTTGATCTACGGTGCTGCGGGTATGGTCATCATGCAGTTCATCGTCGGTGCCATAGGTGCCACCGCCGGCAAGAACACCGCTGACCATCCCGCCAACCCCAATGCTACTCGCGCCATGATCGCTTTCATCTGCTTGAACATCTCCGTGTTCGCTACCACCTGGGGTCCGGCTGCCTGGATCGTCATCGGCGAGATCTTCCCTCTTACTATCCGTTCGCGCGGTGTCGGTCTCTCCACCTCGTCCAACTGTACGTATAAGCGAATATCCCCATCAGTAATGCACTGCTAACAATCACTCAGGGTTCTGGAACTGCATCATTGCTGTCATTACCCCCTATCTCGTTGCCGACCGCCCCGACTCCGCTCGTCTCGGTTCCAACGTCTTCTTCATGTGGGGCGGACTCTGCTGCATCTCCTTCGCTTTCGCCTACTTCTTCGTCCCTGAGACCAAGGGTCTTACTCTCGAGCAGGTCGACAAGATGCTTGAGGAGACTACTCCCCGCACCTCGCGCAACTGGAAGCCCCACAGCACGTTTGCGGCTGAGATGAACCTTGGTGAGAAGCACATCGAGATCCCTCTCGAGAACGTCGGTGCCAAGCACGAGACCTCCACTGTCTAAGCGTATTGCTTAGCTGATGTATGATGGTCGCATATGTGACATGTGGTATGAGAATGTTGGGATGAAGGATGCAAATGGTGCGTTGGTGGTAATGCTGAAGCTGCGACGCTGCATTGATTGTGGTTTAGTGGTCTTGTAGTTGAAATATACCCTCGGAGCCAGTTATTGCTGGTCTCCTGATACCTTCCGTCGCTTCCGATTTGTCTCACGTGAGGACGGTATTACCTGCAACGAATTGATGCTGAGATTCAGAGGCGCGCGCATGTGATTGTTGTATGCGGTAAGCATGCTTACATCCGGTCCTTCCCCAAGTCTTTGAAGCTCA